>Ga0082212_10013998_pt1 | contig 10010 bp, 9 predicted proteins | sample TergutNt197P3_FD_71548 | JGI IMG/M metagenome (GOLD analysis project Ga0082212, IMG submission 71548) | Neocapritermes taracua P3 segment gut microbial communities from Petit-Saut dam, French Guiana - Nt197 P3 | ecosystem: Host-associated > Arthropoda: Insects > Digestive system > Gut ... | reverse complement strand
GGATGTTCCGCCACTGTTGCCTGACACCGAACTGAGCATCGCTTTGAAGCGCCAGTGTGGACTGTACTGTCATCCAGGCTGGTTCTACGACCTTCCCGAAGTTGGTGTGCTCGTCATCTCACTGCTGCCAAGCGAAGATGATTTCGCGGTGAATATGCAAAAACTTCGAGCCGGACTAAAGGCAATACTCGACGGCTGACCCGCAGTATTTAATGGAAAATGACGGTACGCGCCCCGTCCACAATGATGCGATGTTCAGCAAATAGTTTTACCGCCTCAGTCAAAGTGCGTGACTCTAGCTCCTGCCCGATGTCCAGCAGTTGCCCAATCTCCATCGTGTGATTGACCCGACCAACATTCTGTTCGATGATCGGGCCTTCATCTAAGGCGCTGGTAACAAAGTGCGCAGTAGCGCCGATCAATTTAACTCCGCGTTGGTGGGCTTGCCGGTAGGGGTCGGCTCCTTTGAAGCCAGGCAAAAATGAATGGTGGATGTTGATCGCTTTGTTCTCCAACGCCAAGCAAAGTTCTGGGGTTAAAATCTGCATATAGCGGGCGAGCACCACCAATTCGATGTCATATTCGGCGACTGCATCCAAGATACGTCTTTCCATATCTGGCTTAGTTTCGGAGTTCACGAAATGGTGTTCAAAATCTATGGAATAGAACGACGCGAGTTCTTCCATGTCCGGATGGTTGGACAAAATTAGCGGAATTGTGATTGGCAACTGACCCGAATGCTGCCGAAACAGCAGATCATTCAGACAATGGCCCAACTTGGAAACCAGCACCAGAGTGCGCCGTTTACGTCCGACATAATCAAGCATCCATTGTGCTTGTAAATCCGCAGCTATGGGAGCGACCGCTTGTTCAAAAACCGAACGATCAAAACCAGACTGAACTTGCACCCGCATAAAGAAGCGCCCAGTTTCCAGCGACGAGAATTGCTGCAATTCGGTGATATTGCCCGCAGCCTCCAAAATCGCTCCGGTGACCCGATGGACGATACCAGGGCAATCAGGGCAACTCAGGGTGAGAAGCCAATGGGTCGAATCAATCACAAGGTCAAAGGTTAGTCCAGGTTAGGTTTTCTGGCACAATCAGGCCAGCTGGGTTAATCAAAACTCTGAATGAGCACCGCAAAGAATCTCCTGCACCCATCGCAGGCACCTATTCGTTGATAGCTTCGATGCCTTGTGCTTTTAGACGCTCCAGATTATCCAGCATCGCTTGCACGACATCCGGCGGATGCGGCTCCCAGTCAGCCACTTCGCCAACGACAACGACTGGCGCTCGGGTGCGGTAGGAACGAGTCGGATTGCCTTCATAACGCTGGTTAGTCAGATTCGGGTCGTCTTCAATAGTGCCGGTTGGCTCAACCACGTAAACCCGGCCTGGCTCATTGCCGATAGCTAGTTCGGCTCCCCAGATCGCGGCATCCAGCGTTGCTGTCAAATAGACGAAGTTGGCCTGCCGTCCGGTTCCGAAATTCGAGCTACGCCCAGGTTCTAATAGGTCACCAACTTGCAGCACAGCCTTGGTGCCGTGGTAGAACGGTCCAAGGTCAGCAACAGTTTCACTCACTTGCAAAAACCTACTAACACACCAAACAAAGTCCAGTTAGGTCATCCGTCGCAGTACGCCCAATGACACCCATAAACCTGAACGGAACGTTATTGACATTACTACTACTTGTTTTATGGATCCTGCGATTGACACGCAGGAAGACAAGAAAAGGGAGTACGCGCAAGGACAAAAAAAGAGGGACGCAGAAAAGTAAGCGTAGGGCATGAATGCCACGATTTAATCATCGCAAACAGCACGACAGAAAACCGCTAGGCACCACGCAGCGAAGACATGGTCTCGTGTAATTCAGCCAGACGCTGCGGGATTTCAATACTTTGCGGACATTCACTCAAACAGGTACCACAGGACGTGCAAACGTCAGCGCGAGTGCTCCGATCAAGGAAAGGCCCGAAATACTCGCCGACGGCTAATGCAGCATTCTTGAACATTTGGTAGCGGTTATACATCGCGAACATGCCAGGAATGTTCACCCCTTCGGGGCAAGGCATACAGTAGCGACAAGCCGTGCAGTCCACCATTTCGTAGGAAAGTAACTGTGCTACAGCCTGCGTCACCGCTGCTTCCTCAGCATCGGTGAGTTTGAAATTTTCTTGCGAGAATACCGCGACGTTCTCTTTGACCTGTTCGAGAGTGGACATGCCAGACAATGTCACCATGATGTTAGGTTGCGCCCCCACCCATTGCAACGCCCAGGCCGCCATTGAGCGATCCGGTGCCGCAGCTTTCAAGATGCTAGCGATAGTTTCGGGAACAGTGGCGAGCAGGCCACCGCGAACCGGTTCCATGATGACCGCGGGGATGCCGCGCTGCGTGAGTTCGCGGTGCAACACGCCAGAGTTAAGATGAACATTATCGAAGTAGTTGTGTTGGATTTGCACAAAGTCCCAGTCAAAACTGTCAAGAATCTGCGGAAACACTTCATTTTCACCATGGAAAGAGAACCCGACGTGAGTTGCCTTGCCAGACTTTTTCAGTTCAGCGAGCCATTCCAAACCACGCTGTTCTTGTATCTGGGAAAAACGATCCTGGTTCAGTGCGTGCATCAGATAGAAGTCAAAATAGTCAGTCCGACAGCGTGACTGCTGTTCGGCAAAAAGCTCATCATAGTCGGAGGGTTGATTACACAACCAGACTGGCATTTTAGTGGCGAGGTAGAAACTGTCACGTGGATAGGCGCTCATCACATCCCCCAAAAAACTCTGTGATTCTTGCCTGTGGTATCCCCAAGCCGTGTCAAAATAGTTGACCCCATGCTCGTAGGCATACTCCAACATAGCTGTGGCTTCTTCGCGTTCGATTTGTTTGTCTTTGGTTGGGAAACGCATGCAACCAAAACCGAGCAGCGACAGCTCAACACCAAGTTTTTCAAACCTCTGGAAATGCATAAGAACTCCATTCTCCTAGTCTCAAAGACCCTATCATTGGACGTGAGTTAATAACTGCAAGACGAATGAGAGAGAGCGGCTATGGACAAGGTACGTTTTGGAAAAACAGAACTCATGGTCAGCAAAGTCGGAATGGGATGCCTACCCATCCAGCGGTTGAGCATTCCAGACGCAGTAGCGGTGGTACGCGGTGCGGTTGACCTGGGAATTAATTTCCTCGACACGGCTAACGGCTATACCGATAGTGAGGAAAAAATCGGGGCTGCCATCAAAGACATTCCCAGAGAGAACCTTGTCATCGCATCAAAATCACATGCTACCGACAAGAAAACTCTCTTGGAGCACCTAGACCTGTCACTTAAGCGGCTCGGGACGGACTATCTCGACCTGTATCAGCATCATGCTGTTTCCACGGTTGAGAAATATGACGCGATCATGGCCGAAGGCGGAGCGTATGAGGGAATGCTGGAAGCGGTCAGTGCGGGCAAGCTACGCTTTCCAGGTTTCACCAGCCACAGCGTTGCTTTGGCAAAAAAGATCATGCGGGAGCAAAACTTCTACTCGGTACAGCTTCCTTTCAACTACGTGGACGTTGAAGCCGCAAACGAAGCAATTCCGCTTGCTCAAGAACTGGACATGGGATTCATTGCTATGAAGCCCTTCGGCGGTGGCCTGCTCGACGATGCAAATCTGTCGATGAAATACCTCATGCAATTTGACTCAATCGTGCCTGACCCTGGCGTGATGAGCATGTCAGAAATGGAAGAAATCGTCCGCATTTACGAGTCTGGCCAGCCCTTGTCTGCCGCCGAAATGGCGGCCATCGAAGCAAAGCGAGCCGAGTTAGGCAGTGTTTGGTGTCACCGTTGCGACTACTGTCAACCATGTCAACAAGACATAAAGATTTCCGGCGTGCTGACGATTGATAGCCTCATCAAGCGCGCGCCCTACATTGGTGTTATGCGGATCGCTGGCGCAAACCTGGAAAACGCACGCAACTGTATCGAATGCGGCGATTGCGTACAGCGTTGCCCATACAATCTGGACATACCCGCGCTCATCAAAGAAAAGCTAGCAATCTGGGATGAATACTTAGCAGACAACCAACCGCAACCTGCCAGCTGATTCGTCCCCACTTACAACTCGGGCGGATAGTTAGCGGCGTTAGCTGTGATATATTGCTTCCCATGTCGCATCAAGATTGTCTTTGCTTCGCCCGCTGTGGCGTGACCTTGATGTGTTTGCGAATGCGCTGAGGGTAGTGGTTGCAAAGCTCAGATAGCTATTAGCGCGCTATTGACTGATTTACGAACAGTTGAAATTCGTAACTGCCACTGCCTGGTTCTCCCAAGAGATATTGTTTATTAGACCGATTCGACAAGGAACATCATGACCTACCATCTGGACACTATTGCGATTCACGCTGGGCAAGAGGAAGCCGATACCGCAACCAATTCACGGGCAGTACCCATCTATCAAACGGCTGCCTACACTTTCAACGATACTCAACATGCTGTAGACCTATTTGCCCTGCGCACTTCCGGCAACATCTACAGCCGACTCTCAAACCCCACGACCGACATCTTCGAGGCTCGCATGACCGCGCTTGAAGGTGGGGTAGGCGCTTTAGCCACGGCATCGGGAGCCGCTGCCGTCACCTATGCCATCCTCAATCTGACCGGTGCCGGCGACAACATCGTGGCGCTTTCCACCCTCTACGGCGGGACGTACGCCCTATTCGCCCACACCTTAGCCCAATACGGCATCCAAGCTCGCTTTATCGATGCCACAAAGCCGGATGATCTGGCTCGCCACGTAGACTCCAAGACCAAGCTCGTCTTTGGCGAATCCATCGGCAATCCGGCAGCGAACGTCATCGATTTGGATGCCTGGAGCGCGGCCGCACATGAACTCGGCCTGCCACTGATCGTAGATAACACGGTGCCTACGCCCTTGCTGGCTCAGGTATTCGACCATGGTGCGGACGTTTCAGTGCATGCAGCCACAAAATACATTGGCGGAACGGGTACGACGATGGGTGGAGTGGTCGTAGATTCGGGGCGCTTCGACTGGGCTGCCAACTCGGAGCGATTTCCGGCCTTGACCAAGCCAGATAGCGCCTATCACGGCACAGTCTGGACTGACTTGGCAGGTGCCGCAGCCTACATCACGCGAGCTCGAACCGTACTACTGCGCAACACTGGCGCGATTTTAGCGCCCTGGAACTCCTGGCTCCTGCTCCAAGGTTTGGAGAGCCTGCCAGTACGAATCGAACGTCACTGCACTAACGCATTAGCTGTAGCGCAGCATCTGGAATCCCATCCAGGCGTCGCCTGGGTCAACTATTCGGGTTTGGATTCTTCACCTTACAAGGTCGTTGCAGACCGAGTTCTCACCGGACGTGGTTACGGTGGAATCATGAGTTTTGGCCTAAAGGCGGGGCGCGCCGCCGGTGCAACTTTCATAGATTCATTGGAACTGCTCTCCCACGTCGCCAATATCGGTGATACGAAGTCGCTGGCGATTCATCCAGCTACGACGACACATTCTCAACTGTCTGACGCGGAGCTAACAGAAGCCGGAGTTACCCCTGAAGCTGTTCGGTTGAGCATTGGGATCGAATACATCGACGATATCATCGCTGATCTTGACCAGGCATTGACGAAGACCCGAGGCTGAGGAAGGCGATGAAATATTTTGCGGATGCCACAAAGCTTGTAGGGCGAACTCCGCTGGTGCGAATCAACAATGTCTGCCCCAACTCCAGGGCGCTGATTTTGGCCAAGTTGGAGTTCTACAACCCTGCGGGTTCGATCAAAGATCGGGTTGGGGTGGAAATCGTGGATGCAGCCGAAGCCGCAGGAGTTTTGGCTCCGGGCGGGGTCATAGTTGAAGCGACTTCGGGAAACACCGGAATCGCGCTTGCCTGGGTCGGTGCCGCACGCGGCTATCGAGTTGTGCTGACGATGCCAGAAAATATGAGTGCAGAACGACGTTCCTTGCTGCGTGCGTTAGGAGCCGAATTGATTCTCACCGAGGCCGCATTGGGCATGGACGGCGCGGTCGTGGCGGCACGAGAACTCGCCGCTAATACTGAGAATGCTATCTTTGCCAGCCAATTCGCCAATCCGGCCAATCCGGCTGCACATCGCAAAACTACTGCGGAGGAAATTTGGTTCGACACCGACGGCGGCGTGGACTATCTGGTGGCAGGGATTGGTACCGGTGGAACTATCACCGGCATCGGACAGGTACTCAAAGCCCGCAAACCCAACGTGAAAATCGTCGGAGTTGAACCAGCGGAATCACCGTTGCTGACCCAAGGAGCGACAGGGTCGCATCTGATTCAAGGCATCGGAGCCAACTTCGTACCCGATGTTCTTGATCGCAGTGTCGTTGACGAAGTTCGGGCTGTGGAATCGAATACCGCAATCGAATGGGCGCGACGGCTTGCCAGCGGCGAGGGACTATTTGTGGGGATTTCGACTGGAGCAGCAATGGCGGCGGCGGCTGAAATAGCAGAACTGCCACAGGCTGCGGGAAAGACCATCGTGGTGATTTTCCCAGACGCTGGCGACCGTTATTTGTCCACAGCTCTGGTTGCTGACGCGCAGTAGCATCGGTTTTTCAACCAGAAAGTCGTGACGCATTCGTACTGTGAGGCGATGAGAGCTTAAACTTGTTACACGCATACCGAATGCGGCCGACAGCAGCGCCGTAGACTTTGAAAGAGGGAAGCCCATGAACATTATCAGGACGACAGCGGTTGAGTTATCGACGATCCCAGCGATCACTTACAAGCAGAAACTTGCCGCCGGCGGTGCAGGCCTGAGAATCCTGAGAATGGACACCGACGCGGTTGCGGTCTTTACCATCGACCGGCGTACCGGTGAAGCAGAACCCTATGGAACCTATGATGGTGAACTATTTCCCCCCGATGCCGTTGCCGAGGCTTTGGAGTTGATCTCCGGACTGCCGTATACGGCGCGCGGAAAGATCAAGATTTCGGTCAGTGCGCAAGCCGTAAATAGCGAAGAAGATGTGCTTGAGACCGAAACTGAAAAGGTCGATATGGTTGACACCCCTGAATATCTGGCGATAATCAACGGCTATACCGGTGACGATGGCAAGCTGAACTACACCTTGATGAACAAAGACTTCATCCAGTTCGCTTCGCGGAGTACCGTAGTCGGCGAGATGCTCGCGGCAAGGGCGCATTCGGATGAGATTCTCTCCTATGTGGTCGGCTCGCGAGCTATCAATCTTTCTGGTCGCAAAGAAAGCCTCAGTGCAGTTGAGGTTGCCGGGCTGATCGAAACCTTGGACGAGATAAATCCGCGCAGTGCATTCAAGGAGCTGAACCTTCACATCAGGCAACTCCTAGCGCGAAGCAAGTAGTTTCATCGGCTAGCGCGAGTGGCCGCTACCTGGGTTTCCGCGTTGACGATGCGTCGCTCACCGCGCTACCGGCAACGATAAACTTTCCTAGCACGCATTTCAGCCGGAAGGTAGGACTTTGACGCAATATGACATGCTCGGTAAGACGGAGCTTAGTTTCACAGGTTTGGAACTTGACGGAGCCGACCTGCCCCAGGTTGCCGATGCGGTAGCGCAGGTGCTCGGCTTGAGTCGCAGTGAGATTCTGGTGACCGATGTCCGTGCAGACAATCTGGTTCTCGACATTCTGCGGCGCGGTCTTGATGCCAAGAACATCGTCGGTAAGGAACGCGAACTGCTCGACGCTGTGGCCACAACCGCTGGCGTGGTGGTTACCGCTGCGGCCAAAGTGGAGTCTCGCGGACTGCTGAGTTGGGTATCGGCCAGTGACGGCGACCCGCTGGCTGTGCTGGAACAGGCGGAAAGCCTTTTCGAGGGTATGCGCGGAAAACTCGCAAAAACTGTGACGGTGTTTGCCACTGGCACCGAGTTGATGAATGGGCAGGTTAAGGACACCAACAGTCCCGTAATCCGTGAAAAGCTGGAGGCGCTCGGGTATGCGGTAAGCCTTGGCAAACCGCTCAAAGACGACGAATACTACATCAGCGCTGCACTTGTGGAGCGAGCCGAGGAGGGCTACGGGCTGATAATCACCACCGGAGGGGTTGGCGCAGAAGTCAAAGATCACACCATTGAGGCATTTTTGCTGACCGATCCCCAAGCTGCTACACCTCAAATCGTGCAATATGAAGCTGGGGTCGGCCGCCACGTACATAAAAACGTGGTGCGCATTGCCGTTGGTCAGGTATTGGATTCACTGATAATCGCATTACCAGGGCCAACCGACGAAGTGCTGCTGGGTCTGGACGCCCTGTTGTTGGCACTGGATGAACCAAATCGAACCAAGGAAACTATCGCTGAGCGTATCGCTGGCGTGCTGCGGAAAAGACTTCGCAAGCAAGCCCAGTCCTCCAGCTAATACTGGTGGCCTTTGGGTGTATTCCTATAATGGGCACAGAAAGGGATTCTCATGCTAAGCAGCGCGCTGAGACGACTGGCTATCATTTGTGCGCTCTCGCTCGTGGGTGTGCTGGCGCTGACTGCGTGCGGTCATAGTGTGCAAGTGACACAATCCGGTTCTAGTACCTCGTATTGGAGCCAGGTCGAGACAGAGCAAGAAAAAGCCAAAACTGCATCCGTCCATCTGGGGTATCTGCATAGAGAGTCAAATGCATACGCTTTCGCAACTCCTGACGGGTTCTACCAGCAACTTGAAAGAGAACTTGATGGCCGGGACTTCCATACGTTGGAAATCACGACGGGGACAGCGACCTTCTCCGATGACGAAATACTTCGCTTCTGGGACTTCCTGACCGGGTACTCAGATCAAATTACTACGCTGCACCTGGATGAGCTCGACCTAACGCCAGTGACCTTGCAGGCGCTAACACAATTCCAAAACCTCACAGCTTTGTCTTTTAGGGCACGCCCTGAGACGGAGCTTGCGTCGGCACCTGTCCTACCCGCAGTTACGACGCTGACGCTGTTCTGCTACGCTGAAACAACAACTGATATGTTGGCGTCAAGGTTTCCTAGCCTCGAGACGCTGTCCGTTATTTTCCCAAATGGGCAATACAACGCCACTAAGATTCTGGCTCCAGTTCTACCCGACCTCACTTCGCTGACCAGCCTGTCTGTGCTTAGCGGGTCATCCTATAAACCGATAACTTTCACCACAGACTCGATAACTCCTTTGGAAGTAGCTATTGCTTCCATGAGTAAACTTCAGCAACTCAACGGTGAACCTGTTCAAGAAGCGGCGTTCTACCCTGCCGCGCTGCGTGTAGCTCAAGCTCTGGCGTCCGCCCAGCAAGCCATCGCCGACCTCCTAGATGTAGTAGCCAAACCGCCAGTAACCCAACCGCCAGTAATCAAAGGGAAAATTCTCATCGCTTGGGTGGCTGAGCGCGAAGATTTCATCATGTCTATTGGCGACTATCTCAGTAATCTCAACAGTTCGCAAGTAACTAACCCAACTGGCGGGGTATTACCCGACAGCGTCTTTGCGACAGGTGTCGAAGACTGTGAAACCCTGATCTATATCACCAGGGTTACTGATAAAAAGCCTGCTTTTACCTATACCGATGGCGCCAAAGGTTTGAGAGCGTCTTACTTTGTGAATGTCATCGATGTGAAAAATGGTACTCACTACGCTCCGGTTAGGGCAGCAATCACCTCGCCACCAACAGTGAAGCAGTGGCCCGGCGATGCCCGCGCCCCTATACCGTATTCAGACATCTACACGTTCATTGCAGGATTAATCACCTGAATGCTGCAACGGACTACGTGCTGTTCTGCTTTGCAGACAGCCCGCAGCACGCGTGCGGACTCTTTTATTTGTCATGCTGCGTGTAGTGAAACGAAATCGCAGTATCCACAACCCGAATGCTGCAACTGCGTGCAGTGCAGGCTCCGTCGCAGTGTGCAGCACGAAGTCCGTTCTTGCTTGACTGCTGAACGTAATGGATCCCGCGTACTGCGACTGCGCGCAGCATGACGCCGCGGGATGACAGGAGAGAGGTCAATCAAAAACTAAGCTGG
>Ga0082212_10013997_pt1 | contig 10011 bp, 9 predicted proteins | sample TergutNt197P3_FD_71548 | JGI IMG/M metagenome (GOLD analysis project Ga0082212, IMG submission 71548) | Neocapritermes taracua P3 segment gut microbial communities from Petit-Saut dam, French Guiana - Nt197 P3 | ecosystem: Host-associated > Arthropoda: Insects > Digestive system > Gut ... | reverse complement strand
GGTCGCTGGATAAAGGTGGTTTGGCTGTGCCAAGGTTGTGGGAAAATTCTTCCACGGCCAACGTGGCATAGGCTTTATCTTTGTTCAGGCCCTTGATTCGTCCCTGGGGCGCTGGCAGGGGTTTATTTGTTTGCCTTTTGTTTCCCATTTTCTTCGCCTTTCTTTTTTACAGGGTCTGTCGCATTTGCGGCGCGATGAGGGCATCGCGCCCTACGGAATCTATTATGCCAGAAAGCGCCGCGGCATATAGCCGCTTTGTGCTGGTAAAAAAAAGCAGTAGTCTTACGGCATAGCGCTGTGCCGCCCGTGCATAATAGGGGCATGAGAACATCAAGCAAAATGTTTATAAAAAAATATTTTTGGCTGGGGTTGATGGGAGCGGTGCTTTATCCCTTGCTGGAAATAGTCTGGCGCGGTCACAGCCATTGGAGTATGGCCGTGGCCGGAGGCGTCTGCTTGATGACACTGGCTTTGTTGCAACAGTGCCTGCAAAATAAAAGTCTGCGTTTGCGCTGTCTGGCGGGTGCGGTGGCGATTACGGCGGTAGAGTTTGCGGCCGGCTGCATTGTGAACCTGAACCTGGGTTGGCATATATGGGATTATAGCCATATGCCAGGCAATGTGTTGGGTCAAATTTGCCCTTTTTTTTGTTGTCTGTGGTTTTTTCTTTGCTTGCCAATATTTGGGTTGCTGGCTAAGATGAGAAAATGACTCCCCCCGGCCCTGCGGGCCACCCCCCTCGCAAGCGAAGGGGGCAAGTCTGCTCCCTCACAGTGGTCGTATCGTCCCCCTCGTTTGCGAAGGGGGTAACTCACAGTGGTCGTCTCGTCCCCCTCGTTTACGAGGGGGATGTCAGCGCAGCTGACAGGGGGAGTCTTAAGGCGCATCTTCGCCGCCTGTTTAACCGATATCATCCGTTTCGCCCTCCGGTTCCACAGGCAGAGGCTCCGCGGGCGGAGGTTCCGCGGGCGGAGGTTCCTCGGGCAGCGGCTCTACGGGTGGGGGCTCCTGGACGGCTTGCGTACCGAAATCATGGCGGATATCAAAGATATGGTTCACCGGCGCGGTGAATTCCTCGCCGTTTGCGGCACGGATATGGGCCATCACCACATTGTCTATCACGGCCAGGCCTGTGACCACGCCGTTTTTGAATTTTGGCACTTGCTCATAGACAGTTCCGCCCAGGTTATCTTTGATCACATTGCCGTCTTTATCCAGCTTTGGTTCTCCGTTTTCGTAGACCACCTTTTCCTGCCCGTCCACCACCTCTACCTCATAAGCTTTAACTGTACAGCCGATAAGATGAGCGGCGCCCACCAACGGATTATCCGGGCTGATGCTTTGCTTGTCGTAGATATCCGTAATGCGGGAAACGGGGATGAAATAATCGCCCACCTTCGCAAAATAGGCGCCTTCGCGCTGTACCACAAACTGCACATAACCGTCGATATTACGGGTCAGGCCGTCATCGCACAGCACGTTATTGGCGGAAACCAGCTTGCCAACCATATTGTAGGCCTGCATGGCGATCATGGCGGTGCTCATGGCTTCCATCTGCTCCAAAGCGGAAAACTGGGCCAGTTGGGCGATAAAATCGGTGTCGGACATCGGTTCCAGCGGGTTTTGATATTGCATTTGCGCTGCCAGCAAGTTCAAAAAATCGTTCTTGCCCAATTGGGTCTTACGTACCCGCTGGTCGTTTTGATATTCGGTATAGTCGGAACCCATATAGGTATTACCGACGCCATAGCTGCTAGGCATATATTCTCTCCCTCTCTAAGGGCTAAGCCCGGTATTCCACGGAGCTTACGCCCCATTCCAGGCCATCCGCGTAGAGCGATAAATCGTAGACATTATCTTGGGGCAAGGCTGTAAGAGGCTCCGCCAGTCTGATGGGGCTATCCTGCGGGGAGTTCTCTTGCGCTTGTTCATCGCCGGAATGTTGTTTATCAAAGGATTTGTCGCTCAAAGCGGTATAGACGACCTCTACATTTTCCACACGTATGCCCCGCTCGGCCAGGGTATCGCTCAGCCGATTGATATGGGCGGCCAGCATATTGCGCACACCCTCGTCGCTGGCGAGTATTTTGGCGGTAAGGCCGTTTTCGCTAAGCTGCAAATCAATGGAAAGTTTACCCAAATGATCCGGTTTCAGGGATATTTCCATATGGGGCGCGGCTTCCGGCAACGATACGATGCGCTCTACCATGGCGGCAAACAGGTTATCCGCGGTCAGTGGTTGGGCGCTTTGGGCTGCCATAGCGTTAAAGCGCTCGCCAAAGGCTACGCGCGCTGGGGCAATATGAAAGCTGGACCCCTCCGGGACGCTGCCGCTGTTGCTGTCTTGCCTTTTGCCAAAGGTTTCCTCCGCATCTGTAGAGTGGCCGTTAAAAGGCGTGGACTCTGCGGCCGGCTTGACGGGCGGCATATATGCTGCTTCTTCCACCGTCACCGCGGTGTTTTGGTTCTCGTTTACATTCTCGGGAGGGCACAGATAGCTGCGTAGCGTGTCGGTCAAATTGGCCAACGCATTCAACTTCTGCGGCATTTGAGTCATATCCTCGTTTTGTGGCATCCGTGCCATAACCTCTTCCAGCATTTCGGCAAACTCTTGCGGGAGCGGTTGCTCCGGTTGCCGCAAAGTTTGCTGAAGTTTTTCTAAAAGAGGCACAATTTCCTTATTGAAAAGAATATTGCTTTGGTTTCCCTCGAGAATAGAAACGAGTGTATCCAATATTTGCAGGGCGTTTTTTACCTCTTCGCCGGGCACAAGATCAAGCGACGGTTCAAGGGGTGGCGCCACAGGGGCCAGGATATACAAGTTGTCGGGCTTGTCTTCCGGCCTTGGTTTGGGGCAAATGTCGGCCGGTGCGTCCGGCATACCCGGATTATCCCCCGCCGTTTGGCTTGTTCGTGGGTTTTCCCCTTTCGCATCTACGCCGGCCACCGGGCTATTTTGCCTCATAACTCCCAGCTTCATGACATGCTCAAACATTCCTGCCTGCGTGTTTCGATTTACGCCGTTTTTGGTTGGCGGCATGGTAGCGGCCTGCAAATTTGGAACTAGGTCTAAAAGTTGCGTCTGAATCATCCGTTCACCTCCTTTCACGCTAAAGTGCAGGTGAAAAAATCACCTACTATTATTCTCGTAACATTTCCCTCGTTATTTGAGCGGCTATTTCAGCATCTAAGGCTCCCAGTAGATCCGCGGCGGCGTTTTTATCCATATAAAACAGCACTTCCGCCATCTCCACAGGGCTATTTAGCAGGGATAATGCCTGCGCGGCAGCCTCCACCTCTATGTTGGAATAAATTCTTCCTAAATTTTTTAATTCTGTTAATTTTTCTTCGGAAATTTCCCGGCGAAACATCGGGGTGGCGGCAAGTTCCTGACCGCGCAATTTTTTCTCCCGCTCGTCCAAAGCGGCGGCGCGCCTTTTCAGACTGCTGTCGTCATTGGCCAAAGCATCCTCCCTCTGCTGTAATTCCGCTTCCCGCAGGCTTATATCCGCTTCCCGCAGATCCAGAGCGGCTTCCCGCTCCGAAAGCTGTTCAACGTACTGCCGGTATTCCGGATCCCGGGAGGCTAACATCTGGTTGGCAGTGGCCAAAACCGTGCTGCGCACCGAAAATATATCCAAGAAAAATACTACGCCAGCCACTAGCAGCAATGCTGCCAAAAATGCCGGGATCAATAAAAACTTAATAAAGCCGCCTTTTTTTCTGGCCGGCTTTTCACTTTTAGCACCCTTTTTGAAGAAACGTTTTCCTTCCTTCGTTTTGGAGGCTTTGGGAGTCTTTTCTTTGGGAGTCTTTTCTTTGGGAGTCTTTTCTTTGGGAGTCTTTTCTTTGGGAGTCTTAACTTTTTTGCCTTTGCCCTTGCTTTTGCCTTCTACCGGCTGCTCTTGTGCGTCCTGTGTTAATTTTTCAGATTCTGCCATCATTATCCCTCCTTGCGGCTAATTGTTCATCTTTCATCGCTTGTGGTGGACTGGTGTGAGATCAAGTCGAGGAGCACTATATTTTCCTCTTTGCGTACTTCTTCCAGATAAGCCCGGTATTGTTCGGCCCGCAGGCGTTCCAGGGATTTTATCTCCTTCATCGTAACGGTCAGCAGAGCTTGTATGCGCTTCTTTTCCTTTTCTGCCGCCGTAATTCTTTGTTTTATGTCATCCAAGCATTCGCGCAGGTATATCTGATAATGATCATGTCTTTCCAACTCTTTAACAACATCGCGCTGCTCCTCAAGCGCCCGCGTGAGAGAGGCAGCGGTATCCGCTATGGATTGCCATATATGATCCTGTTCCTGATATAAGGCGTTTAACAGCGCCATCACACGGGAAAGCTCGGCCTTTTGCTTTTTTTCCACGGTGTCCTTGTATTTCGCCACCGCTTCTAAGGTAAAAATAAATTTTTTCATACCGGCAAAGACATCATCATTTTGATGGTTTCCTCATAACTGAAGCTTTCACGCATATCTTGCTTCAAAAAGTCCTGGATGGCGGGATAGAGGCGTATCGCTTCATCTATTTCGGGGTTGGCGCCCTTTTGGTAGGCGCCGATATTGATCAAATCGCTGGCCTCGCGGTACACAGCCAGCTTATGGCGAATAAAACCGGCAGCCGCCAGGTGTTCGGGCGGCACGATATCCGTCATCACACGGCTAACGCTGCCCAGTACATCTACCGGTGGATAATGGCTACTATGCGCTAAAGCGCGGGAAAGCACGATATGCCCGTCTAAAATGCTGCGCACCGTGTCGGATATGGGCTCGTTCATATCGTCACCTTCCACCAGCACGGTATAGATACCTGTGATGGAGCCTTTTTCCGCCGTGCCGGAACGCTCCAGCAATTTGGGCAGAAGAGCATAAACGGAAGGCGGGAAACCGCGAGACACCGGCGGCTCGCCGGCAGCCATGCCTATTTCCCGTTGAGCCATCGCGAAACGGGTCAACGAATCCATCAACAGCAACACATCATATCCTAAATCGCGAAAATATTCGGCGATGGCCGTAGAGACCATGGCGGATTTTAAGCGTATCAGGGCCGGGGTATCCGAGGTGGCCACCACCAGCACAGATTTTTTCAGCCCTTCCTCACCCAAGTCCTTTTCTATAAAATCGCGCACCTCGCGGCCGCGTTCTCCTACCAGGGAGATTACATTTACATCGGCCACCGTATTACGCGCTATCATGCCTAACAGCGAGCTCTTCCCTACCCCGGAGCCGGCAAAAATGCCGATACGCTGCCCGCGCCCCAGGGTAAGCAGCCCGTCCAAAGATTTTAACCCCAGCGGCAAGACCTCACGAATGCGTTGACGCGTTAAGGGATTGGGCGGCGTGTTTTCCGCGGGATAATGGGCCTCTATCAGCGGGGGTGGCCCGTCATCCAGAGGATGCCCCATACCATTTAGCACCCGGCCCACCAATTGCCGGCCTACCGGCACGGTAAATGTGCTGTTGGCGGAAACCACATGGCTGCCCAAGCCCACCCCTTCCAAATCTCCAAACGGCATCAGCAGCACCCGGTTCTCACGAAAACCCACCACCTCGGCCCGCAAGGCGCGATCTTGCTTTAAGGTATAGATATGACAAATATCGCCGATTTTACCGGGCGGCCCGCTGGATTCCACCGTCAGGCCCACGATCTTATTAACACGCCCGCCATATTCCAAAGGCTCGGCATCTTGCAGCATATCCAAATATTTGCTTAAAACCATCCGCTCCCTCCAAAAGAACAATGCAGAATGCAGAATTAAGAATGCAGAATTAGACCAAACCGCAAGCGAACGGAAACCCTCGTAGGGGCGGCAACCTGCCGCCCGTTGTAACAACAACCGCCCGACCACGGGAGATAGATATCATAATTATGGCAACAAAACAGTATAATTTATCTATCATAGCATAATAAGGGCAACGAAACGGTATAATTCTGCTACGGCAAACCCCCGGCACTTCGTGCCACCCCCTTTCAAAAGGGGGCTTTGTGGGTCAAATTCTTTTAATTCTGCATTCTGCATTCTTAATTCTGCATTGCTCTTTCAATACTTCTCTGCCGGGCGGCCGAAGGCTAACGAAATATATTTGAGCTGGGAGGCGGCTCCGGCATTGATGGTCTCTTCATCCGATTCTAAAATCAGGCCGCCGTTTTCCATGCGGGGGTCTTTTATGATCGCTACATGTATATTCTCGCTGTCCAGCACATAGTTGGCGCTTTCGGCATTGAAGAAATCGTTATACTGCTGCTCGCTGACGTGGATAGAGATTTTGCTCTCGTGCCGCATATGCTTTAAGGCATTGGTGATCATGTCTGTAAAGGCCGTGTCGTCCTTATTGATGGCCGTGAGCACTATTTTTTCAGCTATCTTAAGCGCCAATTCCACCATTTGCCCTTCGAAGCCATCAAAAAAGACCTCGCGCTCTTGGGCTAATTCCGCCAGCAGGTGTTTAAGTTGCTCAGCCGCTTCCGCTGTCTGCTGCTGATAAAGCGCTAACCCTTCCTGCTGGCCTTCCTGATACCCTTGGCGTTTAGCCTTATCCATCATACTTTGTGCCTTGCTTTCGGCCTTGGCCAGTATAGACTCGGCCTCGGCTATCTTGGTCTTTGCCTCCGTTGCGGCGGCCTGTACCTTTTCTTCGGCCTCAAGGCTGGCGGCTTTTATCTTTGCTGTTGCCTCTTTTTGGGCCTGTTTATGTAAATTGTCTGCCTCTTGTTTGGCTTGCTTCTGTAGACTATCCGCCTCTTGTAAGGCCTTTTTGTGCAAATGCTCCGCTGTCTGCTGTAAATCCTGCGGGGTTTCTTCTGTTTGCGGCGGCGGTTCTATTTTGACGGTGGCGGTCTTCTTGGCCTTTTGTACCGTTACCAGTGGTATGTCGGCCGGTGATTTCACCTGCACAAAACGTTTTTCTATCCTAAACAATCATCTCATCCCCTTCACCGCGGGCAATGATGATCTCTCCGGCATCTTCCAGCTTACGTACCGTATTCACAATACGCTGCTGTGCCTCTTCCACATCTCGCACGCGCACCGGCCCCATTACCTCCATATCGTCTACCAGCATTTCCTGCAAACGCTTGGAAATATTGCTCATGATGGCTTGGTTGATGCCGGCGGTAGCATTCTTTAAGGCTAAGGCCAGGTCGGCCGTGTTGGTATCCTTCAGTACACGCTGAATGGCTTGGCTGGAAAGCTTGGCGATATCTTCGAATACGAACAGTTTCTTGCGGATCTCTTCGGCCAGTTCGGCGTCCTCAATATCCAGGCTTTCCAGGATATTGCGCTCCGTGCCGCGGTCTATAGAATTTATGATATCCACAATGGCGTTTATGCCGCCTACCGCAATTTGATCCGAGTAGCCCATGCTGGTAAGTTTGCGCTCCAGTATGCGCTCCGCCTCCTTCACATATTCCGGGGAGGTGCTGCCCATATTGGCCACACGCCGCACGATATCGGTTTGGCGTTCTGCCGGCAATTCCGCCAGCACATCGGCCGCCTGTTTGGGAGAGATATAGGAGAGTACCAACGCGATAGTTTGTGGGTGCTCGCTGGCAACAACATTCAGTATTTGTGAGGAATCGGCACGGCGGATGAAATCGAAAGGCCGTACCTGCAAGGAGGAAGAAAGACGGCTAATCAGGTCGTGGGCCTTATCCTGTCCCAAGGCCTGTTCCAGCACTTCCCGCGCATAATCTATGCCGCCTTCGGAGATAAATTTCTGGGCCAGGCACATCTCGTAAAACTCATGAAGCACCTGCTCCTTGATGGCCGAATCCACGCGACGGGTGGTGGTGATAGAGAGTGTAAGCTGGCCTATCTCTTCTTCGGAGAGATGCTTATACACCTGCGCCGAAAAATCCCGGCCCAGGGCTATCATGAGTATCGCAGCTTTTTCTTTGGGGGTTAAGTCTTCATTTTGCATCATATTCACCTAAGCATATTAATTTTATTTGTACTCTTCTCCCAGCCAGTTGCGTAGCAACTGTGCCACGGCCTGTGGGTCGCGTTCTATGAATTTTTCTAACTGTTCCAGCGATTCCGATTTAACGCTGACGATCTTTTCTTCTACGATATCTTCTGTCATATCATCTTCCGGCTGTTCCAGCAGCTCCAGATCCTGCAAGAGATTTTCTTCCGTAGAAATAAAATCTATCTGGCCGCCGGCTATAGCCAATGCGGGCTGAGGCAGGAAAGGACGCGCCAGCATGCGCAGGAAGGAGATAATTAAGAAGGCCAGTAATATCACGGTTAGGGCAATAATGGCGGTTTTGATCAGCTCCCGGTTTTGCATGGCGCGTTCGAAATCACGTTGCAGCGTCTGCCACTGCTCAGCCGTGGTATCCACTTGCATGGGCAGGCTCTCTACGGAGACATAGCGTCCGGACACGCCAACGGCCTGTGCCACCAGGTTGCGTACATTTTCCGTGTAATCCTCAGCCACGGTCTCGCTATCGATGATGACGGCGATGGAAAGGTCGCGGATGGCGCCTTGCGCGCGTTCTACCTCGGAGCGCGTTTCATTGATCTCGTAATTCAACTCGCGCAGGATCCTGCTGTAGTATTGATCCGCCCCCAGTAACCCGTAGGGGTATTCCACCACGCCCAGACCGTTAGTATCCGTACCCGGCACGCCAATGGCGGCTCCGGCCTCCCTGGTGCTTTCGTACAGCTCCTTCATGCTTACCACTATGCCGGTAGTCTCGCCTTCCACCGGCGGGGCAAATACCACGGAGGAAATACGCTCCCTGTCGAAATTAAGTATAACATTTACGGAAGCCTGCACATGCCCCTGGCCGAAAACAGGGTTAAGCAGGTTTATAACCTGCGTTTCCAGGCTTTTGCGTATGCGCTCTCTAAGTGCCACCTGATAATCTATGGCCGTGCTGCCGCTGCCCAAAGTAGTGTCGTCCATTTGCAGATCGTACAGGTTCATCAGGGAATCCACTATGCTGATATTTTCCAGCGCCAGGCCCGGCACAGCCTGGGCCACTATTTGGCCTATGGAATAGGCTTCCGCCGGGGTAAGCACCTGCCCGCCCTTTACCTCCAGCACCACGGAAGCGGTGGAAGGCGATGTATTGGGGTTTAGAGCAAAAATGGAATCCTGCTGCACATTAAGAAGCACCAGGCAATCGCTGATTTTTTCTATACGGCGTATTACGGTGCGCAAATTGGATTGCAGTTGCAGCTTGGTAAAGGTATCCCGATCCTGAGCTGTGGAGGCTATGCCGGTGGCGCGGTCGATAAGGGAGGTAGGAAGTTCCCCTGTGTTGAAGCCTTCCGACTCCATACGCATACGCAATTCCCCCACGCGCTCCGCTGGAACCATAATGGTATCGCTGCCCGGGGTCTTTACGGGAACATTCATATCCTCCAGTACGGAGAGCATCTGCCCGGCCTCCGCGGGGGAAAGGTTGGTGTAGAGTATGTCGTAGTTGACGCGGCCTAAGATAAGCGCCAGCGTTATGCTGAACGCCAAAATAAGTACAGCTAACACGCCCAGACGAATCTTTTCCTTGCGGTCAAGCTTGGCCAGGAATTCCCTGATTTGACGCAGGGCGTTTTGGAAAAATGTGTTCAATTTGCGCCCCCCTGTTATTATCGTCGATGTAAGCTTGCCATTATTAGCCAGCCTTATGTAACTATATATTGTATTTTACCACATTATACGTTATGCCGGTACAATATATTGTAGGTTATCCTACAAATGCACATACCACTATATATTGTGGCCGGTATTTCGCATTACGGGTATCGCCGTATGTGGTTACGGCAATTTGTAAAAAACTGTTATTATATTCGACAAATAAATAAAAAACACCTTTTTAATTTGAAAATATTTTAGTTTAGGCGCAGTAAAAGCAACCTATCAGTTATTAATATCATTACAATAAACTATATCTGTTTGAATTATTATTAGTTTTATGTATGTCAATAATTTGTACTACAGAAAAAAATCCGCCTTGCGCGCAAATTTGTTTGCAATAGTATGACTACAATATGTAGTGTTAT
>Ga0082212_10013996_pt1 | contig 10011 bp, 7 predicted proteins | sample TergutNt197P3_FD_71548 | JGI IMG/M metagenome (GOLD analysis project Ga0082212, IMG submission 71548) | Neocapritermes taracua P3 segment gut microbial communities from Petit-Saut dam, French Guiana - Nt197 P3 | ecosystem: Host-associated > Arthropoda: Insects > Digestive system > Gut ... | reverse complement strand
AAGTAAAAACAATTTACAATACCAGAGGCGGTATTGATGCAATATGTGTAATAGATTCTGAAAAATTATAAGGTAAGCAAGATGGATAATAAAAAAAACTTAAACAATAAATCGAATAAAAAAATTAAAAAAATTTTAAAATCAACTTTAAATGTAATAACTCAAGCAATAGATAGAATCACTATTGTAGTTTTTGCTATTCTCTTTATCCAATTTCCTCAGTTTATAGTTCAATACAAACAACGTTTAGGCGGACATGTGGACGAACTTAGTGCCATAATTAAGCAATATGCGGAAGTAGCAAACTTAAACGGAAAAAGTGTTCAAGAATATATAAATCTTTTTTTAGATTCCGGAAAATCCGAATTCATAAGCACCGGCAAACTTATGAGTTTAAATTTGCAAAGATTTGATTATTTAAGCAATGCACTAAACGATTTAATGTCGGCAACCGGTTTTACACAATTTTTTACATTCTTAAAAACCGTAGACTATGAAATATTTTCGGCTACTCTTTCTAATTTTACTCCCGGTATTTCTTTTAATTTTGAAACATTAATTTACATTTTCATGGGAGCAATAGTCGGGTTTATAATCTTTTGGTCAATAAAGAAGGTCATACATATTATATTCAGAATAAAAACACAATGAGATTACAATGCACACAAAATTATTAACTTTAATTTTATTAACAATTGTTTTTACATGCTCCTGTTCGGGAACTTCTCGCATAATAAAAGAAACCGATTTTTCTTATTTTAAAATTGCATTCGAACAAAACGGCGAATACTATTCCCCTATAAATAATAATATTTCACTTAAAAAAGCTCCCTTCTCAATTCTTGTATATCTCAACATTCCGGATGGTGTGCTTGTAAATGCCTCATTATATGATGATTCTTATAATGAAATGGTTAAAGGTTTGACCGAAAAGGAACTTCAAGGATTTAAAAAAAATAATCTTCCCGATGAAATTTTAAATTCTACCAATATCCTTTTACTTTCAAAACAGTCTCCCAGCTATTGGTATTACACTAATGAACAGGATAATGTATTCAATTTCATGGAAAGAATATCAAAAAATATTATACTCTGTGAAAGAAAAATAAATAAAATTAAAGATACCGATACAAATCAATTATTTAATATAGAAGATATTGATTTTAAGCAAGTTTATCTTTGTTTTTTTAAAAATGACTGGTCACCGGATTTTAAAACAAGGATTGAACTTAAACGCGAAGCCATTATTGTTAATTTTGAGTAGGGGTGGTTTGCAACCTACCCTTACTCAAAATTTTAAACGTCCCCCTACAAACTTTTCAAAATTTCCTCTTTAATCCCATCCTTAATATTATCTTTAATATCATCTTCCACTTTTTTCATTTTATCTTCAATTTGATATTTTTTAAGCTGCTCGGAACCATGTTCAAGAATCTCATCCTTATTTGTAGGAACTTTTTGACCTGTAAAAAAAAGATACCCCATATAAATAAGCAATATCGATACTGAAATAATTATCATTTTAGAAAACTTTTTGAGTATACATAAAATAATTATCATACATATAATGATTGTTATCACTAACGAAACCGTATTTGCGGTAATCAACTCAATAGCCCTATCTATCATAAATAACCTCTATGAGTGTTAATTTCTTATGGTTTTGATAAAATTCAAGTTTTTTTTGATTTTAATTAATTTATATTTGCAATTATGCTTAAAATAAAACAAGCTACCTATTATTAGGTGTAATGGGAGAATATTATGGCTATAAATAAGATAAGCATAGGATTATGTACATTTAAATTAGACGATGAAGCGAGAATGGCCGATATTTTTGTAAAATCAGCTATAGCCGAAGCTTTTGTAGATGAGCGAGCTTTTTCATTTTATCCCGACAAAGGAATAATAGCCCAACTTAAAATCGGGGCAAACCCTAAACTTTTTACACAAGACTTTCACGATATTCTATATAACTCGTTTACTGTTATTGCCGGCACCGATCAAACTATTTATAATAGGCATATGCAAAACAGCAACCGTATTAAAAGACTTGTTTCTGCCATTTCTCTCATTCACAAAAGTATTGCCGAAAACAAATATGCGTCCACTCTTGAAAACAGACGATTTACCGTAATCAAAGAAAAAGTAGGTAAACCCACTATTTATCATCTTTCGGATGATTCTACGGTTCTTGCAGCAGTAGGTCCGGGACCGGAATGGCAGGAAATACCTACAATGTACATAGGTCTTAATACATGTACTGCCGTTGCAAGTGATATGAAAAACGGAGGCACCTCGCTTTTTGATGCTTTTAAAACTCTCATTACTATAGAAGAAAGAGCCATTCAAACCGGATTTTCTCACTCCGAAACACATTCGCAAGAAATGTCAAAAGATTTGCTGATTTTACTGCAATCGGTAATAAAGTATTATTCGGTATACGATACCGAAATTATATCTCCCGAAATAGGCGAATTACCAAAAAAGTTTACTTCTTCGGTAAGAAAAGCATTGCTTGAAGGGCTTAATACAAGATTTCAAGGCAACGAGCTTGATTTTGAGCCCGACTCATGCATAAAGGCAATAAAAAGAACAGAAGCATTGGCAAGGCAATTTAAAGCAACCGGAGACTTAAAATCTTTAACCGAAACAGTTAAAATTCTTACCGCAGCATCGGGTCATGATATTCATGAAGTTCGCAACAGAGCAAACATAACCTTAGAAAGAATTCTTGCTCCTAAAGAATTTGATGCACCGTTGGCTACTAATTTTATAAATCTAATGATAGGAACAACATATCATTTTAAATTTAGTCTCCCTCAAATAAAAAATGTATCGTATTCACTGAGGATTTACAAGAATACATCCAAAAATCAAATCTTTACCGAACCCGAAATAAAATTTGAAGAAGTTGATTTAAAATTTGATAAATCATCTTCGACATATAAATGTAATTACGCTTTTAAAGAATACGGACACTTTGATTTTGTAGTTATAAAAAAGCATGATGCCGATTGGGATTGGATTTCCGAATACGGAACAAGCGGCAGAATAAATGCAATGTCTGATATTAGAGGAGAAATTATTCTCGAAATTTTTCCCGACATTCACGGACACACACGAGCTTACTGGCTTGATGCTACCAATCATCCGGGACTTATATACAATGAAAACGGAGAAGTTATCCGCTTGGGTACTTTTGCTGATGTGGCAGCTCACCTTGAAGACATACAGCATAGATATCACATCACATCAATATACCTTTTGGGAGCCCAAAAGCGAGGAACAAACAGAGAAGATTGGGCACCTGAGGCTTCATCCCCTTCTCCCTTTGCACCAATGAGCCTTATTGATATAGAACCCTCACTCGGCGGCGAAGAAGAACTTATTAAACTTGTAAACAAAGCTCATTCACTTGGAATAAAAATTATTCTCGATATAGTACCTCACATTAACAGAAAAAGTTCACATTTATCCGATGATCTCGTAGTTAAAACTTATGATGAGGGCGGAAATTTGGTATTTAGATCTTCAACCGATGGACGATACGGTTCATGGAATGACGGTAAACTGCTTAATTACAGAAAATTTGAAATTTGGGAATGGTTAGCCAATTCAATAACCACCCTTATAGAAAAGTTTAACATAGACGGAATACGCTTTGACTCTGCCCATGCTGTTCCAATAATGATGAAACGAAATAATTATCTTAAACATTACGAAGAAAATAGAAGTGTTGATGATATGGTTGAGGGCACTATAATAGTAAACGATAGAGAACACGGACAATATCAAACTACCGGATATTATGATTCGGCTTGCAGAGATCAGATTGCAGTACCTATACATTATTTTCTTATGCAAAATGTTCAACGAAAGCTCGCTCAAAAGAAAAAAAACTTTTTTATAAACATAGCCGAGTGTTATTGGGGACATGAACGTTATCTTTCACGAACCGGACTAATTCCCTATAACTCATCCTTATTTAAAATTTGCGAAAACATTACACAGGGCAAAACCGATGTAAGAGAAATTTATCATCTCTACGATCATTATTTTCCGTCAACTCTGCCTGAGGGAACCGAGTTTCTCGGCATTTTAGGTAATCATGATGAGCGAAGAGCTTTAAACACATTTGGGCATAGAGGGCTTCGTGCAAGTGTGGCTCTTACATCTTTTATGAATAATATTATAATGGATTATGAGGGATCAGCAGAAGGAGAAAGCTGGAAAGTTTTCTTGGATAATATATATGTAAACTGGAACCAATTTGAAAATGCATCTCACAGAAGTTTGGAAACATTCTATCAGAATACTTACAGTTTTCACAAAAAAGAACGCGGTCAGGGCTTTTTAGTATGGGCAAATAATAATATAGTTGCCGCAGCCATGAAATTTACGAACAAAGATATATGGTTAAATGCTTTTAACTTTTCGAACGCCACTCAAAATATTTCAATACAATTTGATAATCCCAAATTGCCCATAGATGAAAAAGCGGCATTTGTGCTTGAAGACACGGTTTTTTCTCAAGCAACCGGCAAGTACGGGTACTATACGGGTAAAGAATTAAAATCATCAAGATTAAATACCGTTGTACCCTTTACCGATAGAATAAAATTATTTAAACTCGTTCCGGTAAAACTTGCAGATAAGTACGATAATTTTTTAGAAGATTCTTTCGGCAGATTATGCGAATTAACGAATACAAACACAATGACTTCTAATTTTGCTTTTGAAGAATTTATAAAATTTTCAAAAACATTAAAAAGTTTGGAAGAGTTCATTCTTAAAAAACTTGTTCCTATTTTTTACGAAACAGAGCGTGAAAAACTTGTGCTGGGCTTAAAACGTTCATTTTATTATGCGTATAGATTAAAACTCATGAGTATGGATACTATAAAGAAGTATCTTGCAGGGCTTGCTGCCGACAATGAAATTCTTACCGATATTTCAAATGCCATACGAGAACACAATAAAAAAGGTTCACTTGTTTTTGCAGCAGCCGAAGCAAATCCCTTTTCAAAAAGCGGCGGCCTTTCAAATGTTGTTTACGAACTTCCTCGTGAAATGGTTAAACTTGGAGAAGAAGTTTATGTTATAACAGGATTATACAAAAACGGAACCGATGCCGAACGAGGAAAAATGTTCGGCTCAATAGAAAAATACAATGTAAAGTATACCGGAAGAAATGTAAACTTTAACATCATGGGAGCATCATATTCAGTAGGAGTACATTACGGCATAGTTGAAGGCATAGGATTTTATCTTCTCGACCATAATGAATTTTTTGACGGATTATACTGGGGAATAACTTCCGAAGAAAAATTACGCAGAAGAATAGCTTTTGCAAGAGCCTGTGCGGAAGTAATTTGTACTTTTAATCTTAACCCGCATTTTACTTTTACCAATGATGCGTATGCCGGCATATTTAACGGAATAGTAAGAAGCGACCCCTACTACGAGCAAAATCCTAATTTTAAAAACAATACTTTTATTCATATTATTCATAATGGAGGATGGCAATATTTTGACGCTTACAGCAGGCAGGAAAAAGATTTTGATTTGTTCAATCTCTTCAATATTCCTGCATGGAGATATAATGATTTTTCGGATCCGGTACATAATGAAAGAATAAATTGCATGGCTGCCGGAATACGCTTTGCAGATAGAACAATGACAGTGAGTCCCTCATATGCAAAGCAAATAGAATATGCGTGTGACGGATTGGAAAGAATACTCCATAATGTTATAGGCATAAGCAATGCTATAGGATACGATTTTAAAACAGGTATACATCAAAGATTTGACGATTCAAAATTTGTTGAAGCAAACTATTCAACCATGATAGAAAAATTAAACCATAATCAAGCAGTATACGAAAAAATAAAATCCAAGTACCCCGAAATTTTAAGCGGTATGCGAAACCCGGAAAAAATTAAAGACCCTATACGAAAAAAAATAGTTACACGAGTAAGAAATAAATTATTGTTACAATCCGAAAGAGGACTTGAAGTAAATCCTGATAAAATATTGTTTTCAATGATACATAGAATTTCGGAACAAAAAGGGTTTCAATTATTACTCGAATCATCCGAAGGCATTTTCAATCAGTTAGGCTATCAAGGCATTATAGGCGGAGCCGTATCATCGGGGGATAATAGAGGTGATGAAATTGGACACGGATTATATCTATTAAACCAATGGTATCCGGGCAGAGTAGATGTTTCTTTTGGCTTTCAAGATGTGGCCGTTCCCATTTTGTGTTCGGATGTTTTTTTAATGCCTTCACTGCAAGAGCCGGGAGGCATATCACAAATAGAAGCCTTCGCAGGGGGATGTTTGGTTATTGCAAGAGCCACCGGCGGATTGCGTGATACCGTTATAAACATTAAAAAAGACGGCCAAGATGTGGCGGGCAACGGATTTTTATTTTTAGACTTTCACTCATGGGCATTTTATGATGCCATGCAAAGAGCAGCGGATTTTTTTCATAACTCCGATGATGAAACAATTTACAAAGCAAGATGTAATGCCGAAGAATCGGTTTATTTTTGGAACAGACCGGCCGAGCAATACATTAATACAATATACGATTTAACCGAAACATTAAGGTTAATAGATTAAATGTGTTTTTTTAAAAATTATATTTGTAGGATATTATTCTTTATCGTATCTGCTATCGTATTCGGTATCGTAGCAGCTTGCTCCGGAAACCGCGAAAATACCGTAAAAGAAGAGCCTGCCAATCTTAATGTAAATTTTCGCGGCCATATAATTCCTGAAAATGCAAATACTATTTTTATTGCACAAATTGAAAATTTAACGAACAAACCGAATATTCCGCAAACTCTAAACATTGCCCTAAAGCGGCAATTAGCTGTAGAGGGAAGATTAGCTGTTATAGATAACGATTCTTCTGCCGATTTACTTTTAATTTTAAAAATAAACTCATACCACATTCAAGACCTCGAACGAAATACAAGGGGTATTCCGTCAAAACAAAGGCTGCGAATAACCGGCCATGTATCTTTATTTGATAGACAAACCAAAACTTATGTATTTAAAGACAATGAAGTGCAAAGTTTTAAAATTTTTTCACAAGTTGTCATGCCCATTCAAAGTGAGCCACAATGCTGTGAAGATGTCTTAAAAATTATGGCTGACAGAATTCATTTAATGGTAAAAACCGGTTGGTATTCCGATTTACTTACAGATATAGAAAAAGGTAAAAAATGAGTAATGACAAAATAATCAATTCGAAACTTTTAGTAAAAGAATTGGAAAATTCAAAATTGTCCGACATATATCTTTTTCTTGGAGAAGAAGAAGGAGAAAAAGATAAACTGATAGCAAAAATAAAAGAGCTTTATATAGGCAAATCCCAAGATGTACAAAATTCATGCGGAAATTATCATCTTGAAAACGATGAACTTTTTGAAGCAGTTGAATTTGCACTAATGCCTTCAATATTTTACGCAAAAAAAATTTGCGTTATGAGAAATATTGAAGGCATTAAAAGTAATCAGTCATCTAAAAATATTTTATCCCAACTTTTTAGCAATGAGTTGGTTCAAACTATAATAATAATGACATCATCACTTAATAAAGTGCCTGACATTCTGCCAAAACAGGTTTATCCCAAAATTACAATGGTTCAGTTTTGGAAATTTTTTGACAGTGATATTATAAAATACATCAACATTGCTTCAAAAAGAGCAGGGATAAATATTTTAGATTCGGCAATTCCACTCTTAATGGAAAAGACCGGAAACGATATTAAAAAATTGGATGAGGCAATTGAAATAATAAAATTTTACAGCCAAGGAAAAATCATAGGTAATGATGACATTGAATATTTGGTAAATGATGGAAGTAAAATATCAATATATGAATTTATAAATCAACTGTTCTGCAAAGACACTAAGAGCCTGTCCATGTTAAAAAACATTCTCGATGAGGGAACATCGGAAGGGCGTATAATTTTTGAAATTATAAAACATTTGGAAAAAATTGAAAAATATCACCAGTACTTAAAAACCGGTTTAAAAAGCAGTGAGGCTGTATCGAAATGCGGAATTTTTGCCAAAAACACCGAAGCCTTTCTAATTCACACAAGAAGTTTTCATGAAAGCAAACTCAATAAAGTTTACTCTGCCACAGTAAAATGTGATCTTGTAAGAAAAATGCAAAATCGGCACAGTGAACTTATTTCAAATCCCCTTTTACAGCTTGTAAATGAAATAGCTCATGCTTAAATGTAATTTGTCATCAATTGCCTTAAAACTCTTCGCATCATTTCTTTAAAAACCGGTTCGGTTTCAACACTATACAAATCATATAAAGTAATTATAGATTTTCTGTCATTTATGGAAGCAATAGAATAAAGTGCCGCAGATCTTACATATCTTATCTCATCGTTTCTAATTTTTTCAAAAAGCATTTCAATTGATTTTGCATTTTTAAAATTACTTAATGAATTACACACTTCTGCTCTTAATCGATAATTAGTATCTTTTGCAGCCTCAAACAAATCGCTTAAAGTTCTATCATTTTTTAAAACTCCCAGAATATATGCTGCTTTTATTCTAAGTTTAAGATTGGAATCGTTTCGCAATATATGTACTATTCCCGAAACTGCATCTGCTCTCCTTAAACGCAGTAAAGTATCCAATAAAATTTCTTTAATTTCATCATCTTGTTCCATTGTCAGCTGGTTTGAAATAGGGTAAACCGAAGCCTGAAACAAAAATATAGACAAAGACTTTGCCGACTCATAGCGTATTGCCCTATCGCTATTGTTTAGCATTCTTATAAAAATATTTTGCGATGCATAATCACTCATTGTTGTGAGGGCCACCAGTGCAGTACATTTTACCTTGTTGTCGGGATCGTTTTCTGCCATTGATCTGATTTGCGGCAATACTTGAGTTATTTTATTAGATACTACACACTCTATAGAAAAAATTCTTACCGATTTATTAGGGTCAGCTAAAAGATTAGTTAAAATTTTATAAAATCTGTAATCATATACAACATTAAGAGCATCTAAAGCATACATTCTCTCAACAGGGTTTTCACTTTGAGATAGGCCAATCACATACGGATATATTCTATCATCTTTATTTTTGGAAAGTGCATACGCAGCTTTAAGTCTAATCTCTCGAAACGGACTGCTTAATTGTTTTGAAAATGCAACAACAATTTTTCTATCACTTACATCGCTTAAATGATCGATTATCTTTTCTTTAAGTTCAAATGATTTTGTTTTATCAAGAATATTTATCCAAGCATCAAGTACCGAATACGGATCGCATGCCTTTAATGCCTCGAAATATACTTCATTATATTTCTTCTTTGAAATTAATTCTTGTGATAATTTCTTTTTAAAAAAATCAGTGGGATTATTTTTTATATAAATAATGCTATTTTCTTTTACAACAATATCGCTGCTTGAAAGATCTTTAAATATTTTCTTTTCATTTACAGCTTCTTCACTTTGTGCAAAAGAAAAAGCATTAAATACAATAAACCAAAAAAAAACTGTTATTCTTATGCAATGGTGCATTTAAATATTTAGTTTTAAGCTTTATTAAATGAGCCGTTTAAGTAGATGTTAACGATAGCATTTACAGAATCTTTGGCAAGTACATCTTCATTCCTCTTGCCATACTCATAGATAAGTGTCATAACTCCGCCTATAAGCATTAATGCCGTAACCTCTGCATTTACATCTTCTCTAAAAACTTTTAATTCAATAAGCTTCTTCATTGCAGTAACAATAACACTTTTTATTCTCATTGCCGACTGGTATACAATTGCAATAACTTCATCGTCCATACCTTGAATATCTTTAAATACCAGTTTTGTAACTATAGGTTCGTTCAAGACAACATTTACAGTCGCTACAATCCGAGATTTTATAAATTCTTGAATTTCATTTGTAGATCTATTTTGTTTAACGAATTCATCTAATTCATCCGCATCCAGAGTATCTTTTATTCGTTC
>Ga0082212_10013995_pt1 | contig 10011 bp, 10 predicted proteins | sample TergutNt197P3_FD_71548 | JGI IMG/M metagenome (GOLD analysis project Ga0082212, IMG submission 71548) | Neocapritermes taracua P3 segment gut microbial communities from Petit-Saut dam, French Guiana - Nt197 P3 | ecosystem: Host-associated > Arthropoda: Insects > Digestive system > Gut ... | reverse complement strand
TGCCGAACGCCATAATGGAAAAATCCGCTACATAAAAGAAAACGATTTTGGAGGCCATAGGGCGAACAGGGTTAAGGTGGAAATCGAAAAACGCGAGTTTGATTGGGCCAAAGCCAACGGCAAATAATCACGGCATATAATACGGAGGCCGCCCCGATGGGGGCTGCGCCTCGTTCCTATAGGATCATGGGGGCCTCGGGGCCTTTTTTTATTGCCCGGAAATGGGGGATCGCTTTGTCATTCGTATACACGCCCACGCCGCTCATGCTGCCGACCTCGCGCTATGATCCGCGCCGGGCCGATTTTGTGGTGCATTTTATCTCCAAATTAAGCCACACCACCGGCGATTGGAAAGGGTTACCTTTCCGGCTCATGCCGTGGCAAGAACAAATCGTGCGGGATATTTTTGGGATCATCGGGCCGGATGGCACCCGGCAATTCCGCACGGCCTATGTGGAAATAGGCAAGAAAAACGGCAAAAGCGAACTCGCCGCCGCCATTGCGCTTTATTTGCTATTTGCGGATGGGGAGGCCGGGGCCGAGGTGTATTCATGCGCCGCCGATATAAACCAAGCGTCCATAGTTTTCAATACCGCGAGGGCGATGGTGGAGCAATGGCCCTGCTTGGATCGGCTGGCAAAACTTGTGCCGTCCACAAAACGGATCGTTTTTCCCCATACCAACAGCGTATATCGGGTATTATCCAGCGAAACCAAAACCAAGCAGGGGTTCAATGTATCCGGGCTGATATTTGATGAGTTATTTGCCCAGCAAACCCGTGATCTATTCGATACCATGACGAAATATACCGGGGACGCACGGCGGCAGCCGCTATATTTCCTGATTACCACGGCTGGCAGATCAAAAACTTCCATCTGTTATGAGATACATTGCAAAGCCAAGGCGATCATAGACGGCTCCAAGATCGACCCGGCCTTCTACCCCGCCGTGTTCGGTTTTGAGGATGGGGATGATTGGGAGGACGAGGCCGTATGGCGGCGGGTAAACCCTTCCATCGGGGTTACTTTTCCAATGGATACCGTCCGGGCCGCCTACGATCAGGCCAAGCAAAACCCCGCCGAGGAAATGCACTTCCGGCAATTCCGGCTGAATGAATGGTGCAACTCGGACGTCCGCTGGCTGCCTATGGACAAATGGGATTTATGTGGGGAGGACATTGCCGAAAACGCCCTCGATGGGCGTGATTGCTATTGTGGCCTCGATCTTTCCAGCACCGGCGATCTTACCGCGCTGGTGCTTGTTTTCCCCCCGGTGGACGATGATCCCAAATATACCGTTCTTCCGTATTACTGGCTGCCGGAGGAAGTGATCGACTTTCGCACCCGGCGTGATCACGTTCCCTATGCCGTATGGAAGAAGCTGGGCGTGTTTCACACCACCGAGGGGAATGTGGTGGATTATGACTATATTGTCCAGTTTATCGCCACGCTTACCCTGCGGTTCCGTATCCGGGAGATCGCCTATGATCGGTACGGCGCGGAGAAAATCCGGCGCGATCTGGAGGAATTGGGCGCGGAGAACGGGTTTATTGTGTTCCCGTTCGGGCAGGGTTATTTGTCCATGTCCCCGCCGTCTAAGGATTTTTACCAGTTTGTTATGCAGGGAAAAATCCGGCACGGCAAGCACCCCGTCCTCGATTGGAATATGTCGAACCTAATTGTGGAGCGGGACGCCGCCGATAATATCAAACCCAGCAAACGGAAATCCACGGAAAAGATAGACGGCGCGGTCGCGCTGATTATGGGCTTCGCCCGTGCTACCATCGGCGGCGGCATTCAAATGTCCATCTATGACCAGAGGGAGGGGTTATTTACCATATGAACATCATCAAAACCGCGCTTTCCTTTTTCCGATCCCGTGATAAACCCGGCAATGCCCTGCCCGGCAGCGCGTTTTCGTTCCTATTTGGGGGATCATCCAGCGGCAAGATCGTCAATGAACGAACGGCAATGCAAACCACGGCGGTTTACGCCTGTGTCCGAATACTGGCAGAAGCCGTGGCAAGCCTCCCGCTCCATATTTTCAAAACCACGGAAATGGGAAAGGAAAAAGCGGTCACACACCCATTGTATTCATTGCTCCAAAACGAGCCAAACCCGGAAATGACGGCCTTTATGTTCCGGGAGACGCTCATGTCGCACCTCCTAATCTATGGCAACGCATACGCGCAGATCATCCGGGACGGCAGCGGGCGCGTGATCAGCCTATACCCGCTCATGCCCGATCAAATGCGGGTCGACAGAACGCCGGGAGGCGTTCTTTTTTATGAATACCGAAAGGACACCGGCTATACCATCCTCCGGCCCGATCAGGTGCTGCATATCCCCGGCCTCGGCTTCGACGGGCTGGTGGGTTATTCTCCTATCGCAATGGCAAAAAACGCCATCGGGATCGCAATGGCCACCGAGGAATACGGCGCGGCGTTCTTTGCCAACGGTGCCAATCCGGGCGGCGTTTTGGAACATCCCGGCGTGGTAAAAGAACCCGGCAAATTGCGGGACAGCTGGAACGATCTGTACAGGGGGAGCGGGAACGCCGCCCGGATCGCGGTGCTGGAGGAGGGGATCAAATACAAGCAGATCTCCATTCCCCCGGAACAGGCCCAATTTTTGCAAACCCGGAAATACCAGCTGAACGAAATTGCCCGGATTTTCCGCATACCGCCGCACATGATCGGCGATCTTGAAAAGTCCAGTTTCTCCAATATCGAACAGCAATCGTTGGAGTTTGTAAAATTTACCCTCGACCCGTGGGTGGTGCGCTGGGAACAGGCCATTCAAAAGGCCCTGCTCCTGCCATCGGAAAAAAGGGGATATTTTATCAAATTCAATGTAAACGCCCTGCTGCGCGGCGATTACAAAAGCCGGATGGAGGGTTATTCCACCGGGCGGCAGAACGGCTGGCTGTCGGCAAACGACATCCGGGAAATGGAGGACATGGACAAAATCCCCGCGGACGAGGGCGGCGATCTGTACCTCATCAATGGCAACATGATCCCGCTTACGGGAACACACAGGAAGGAGGAAAACCATTGAGAAAATTTTGGAATTGGGTCAAAAATGAGGACGGGCGTACCCTGTACCTGAACGGCCCCATAGCCGAGGAAACATGGTGGGGCGATGAAATAACCCCCCGGCAATTCAAGGACGAACTGGCAGCGGAGTCCGGGCCGGTCACGGTTTGGATCAATTCACCGGGCGGCGATGTGTTCGCGGCGGCGCAAATTTACAATATGCTGCTGGATCATCCCGGCGCGGTCACCGTAAAGATCGACGGCCTCGCCGCAAGCGCGGCCTCGGTGATCGCAATGGCGGGGGCCGAGGTGCTGGTTTCACCCGTTTCTATGATGATGTGCCATAATCCGGCAACGGTGGCGTGGGGCGATTCCGAGGAAATGCTCCGGGCCAAGGCCCTATTGGATGAGGTAAAAGAGTCCATCATCAACGCTTACCAAAAAAAGACCGGGCTGCCACGCGATACCCTGTCCGCAATGATGGACGCCGAAACATGGATGAACGCGAATAAGGCCGTGGAATTGGGTTTTGCAGACAATTTCATGTTTTCCGGCCCGGACACACACCCGGAAAATACCGGCGAGGCCGGGATGGTATTCAGCCGGGCGGCGGTCACCAATTCCCTGCTGGGGAAATTACCCAAGCAAAAAACCAACGGAACGCCGATTTTGTCGCTGGATCGGCGGCTCGATCTGTTATCACACTAAATTATGGGAGGAAAAAACATGAGCCAGATTTTAGCATTGCGCGAAAAACGCGCCAAGGCGTGGGACGCCGCCAAAGCGTTCCTCGATTCCAAACGGGGCGGCGATGGGCTGCTCTCTGCCGAGGACACCGCAATCTACGACAAAATGGAAGCCGATGTGGTCGCGCTGGGGAAGGAAGTGGAACGGCTGGAACGCCAAGCCGTCCTCGATCTTGAAATGGCGGCGGCTACCTCCGCGCCGATCACCGGGCGGCCCCATGCGCCAGGCGGCGGGGAAAAGACCGGCAGGGCCTCCGGCGAATACGCCAAAGCGTTCTGGCAGAATATGCGGGACAAAACCCCGGCCCCGGAAGTTACCAACGCCCTCAAGATCGGCACCGACGCCGATGGCGGCTACCTTGTGCCGGATGAATACGAGCGGACGCTTGTGGAGGCATTGGTAGAAGAAAACATTTTCCGCTCCATTGCCAAAGTGATCACCACTTCCTCCGGGGATCGGAAAATCCCGGTCGCGGCTTCCAAGGGGACGGCGGCGTGGATCGACGAGGAGGGCGCGATCCCGGAGAGCGCGGATACATTTGGACAGGTTTCCATCGGGGCCTACAAGCTGGGAACGATGATAAAAGTGTCCGAGGAACTCCTATACGACAGCGTGTTCAATATCGAGGCGTACATCGCCGCCGAATTTGCGCGGCGGATCGGCACCAAAGAAGAGGAGGCGTTCTTTATCGGGGACGGCACCGGCAAGCCTTCCGGCATTTTCCACACCACCGGGGGCGCGGAACTCGGCGTTACCGCCGCCTCCGCGACCGCGATCACGCTGGACGAGATCATGGATTTGTTTTACAGCCTAAAATCCCCATACCGCAATAAGGCCACGTTCGTGATGAATGAAAGCACCGTGAAAATGATCCGTAAACTCAAAGACAGCAACGGGCAATTTTTGTGGCAGCCGTCCATCAAAGAGGCCACGCCGGATACCATTCTAAACCGCCCGATCCAAACCTCGGCGTTCGTACCCGCCGCCGCAGCCGGGAAGTTTGCCGTCGCTTTTGGGGATTTTGGATATTATTGGGTGGCAGACCGGCAGGGCCGGGTGTTCAAACGGCTGAACGAATTATACGCCGTGAACGGGCAAGTGGGCTTCCTCGCTACCCAGCGGGTGGATGGGAAACTGATCCTGCCCGAAGCGATCAAAACGCTCAAGATGAAAGCGTCCTAAAAAAGAAGGGCTTGCCAGCCTGACACAAACATGAAATGGAGGCGGCGGCAATGACAGCCAAAGAAAAAGCGTGGCTCAAAAAAGTAAAAACCAACCTAATCCTCCAGCATGATGAGGATGATACCCTGCTGCTGGGCAACATTGCCGCCGCCGTTTCCTATGCCGAAACCTACCAGCACAGGCCGGGGGGCCATTACAAAAAGGCGGCGATGGCCCCCACGACCGAACAGGCCGTGGTTATGCTTGCCAGCCATTTTTACGAGGCGCGGGATGGATCGACCGGGGGCTTCTTCGGGGATAACACAAACGCGGCGGCGAATGTATGGCAAACGGTAAACCGGCTGCTGATTTTGGAACGGGAGGTAAAACTGTGAGTTATGGGAAAATGACGGAACGGATTATCCTGCTCGCCGCCCCGCCCACCAAGGACGCGGAGGGGTTTACCACAAAGGGAAAACATATCCTCGCCGCCGCCCGTGCCTATAAAGAGGATCGCCACGGCAACACGGCGTGGAAGAACCGGGCGGCATTTTCCAAAGCCACCGCGCTCTTCCGCTTCCGGGTGATCCCCGGCCTGACCGTAACCACGGCAATGCTGATTTTACACGGGTGCGATTACTACAACATCCTATCCGTGGAAGATGTAAAAGGGCGCGGGATGTATATAGAAACCCTCGCGGAAAAGGTGGTTCCCAATGGCTAAAGCGTCCATACAAATGCCGGAGGATTTTCTACAGGCCGTGTCCGCGCTGGCAGATCATACCGACGAGATCATGCCCCGTGTGCTGGAAGCCGGTGGAAAGATCGTACTGGCGCGGGTTCGCGGCAATCTCCGGGGCGTGATCGGCAAGCGGATCAAATACAAGGCCCGATCCACCGGGGAATTGGAGGCCGCGCTGGGCCTATCCCCCGCCAAGCTGGACAAAGACGGCAATTTCAACGTGAAGATCGGGTTCTCCGAGCCGCGCCGCCAGCGTGACGCTGGACTCAATGTCGCGCACGGCGCGGGACGGGGGGTGACGAACGCTATGTTGGCAAATATTATCGAACACGGCAAGCATGGGCAGCCAGCCAAACCGTTCCTGAAACCGGCAAAAACGGCGTCCAAGGCGGCGTGTATTGCCGCAATGCAGGAAAAATTACGGGAGGAGATCGACCGCATATGAGCCTGTTGGAAGAATTGAACAGCCTTATTACCGGCTGCGGCCTCCCCGTGGAAACCGGCGTTTTTTCCGGCGCGGCCCCGGACGCCTATATGGTGATCACGCCATTATCGGACAGTTTTGGGTTGATTGCCGATAACCGCCCACAGGCCGAGGTTCAGGAGGCCCGGCTGTCCCTGTATGCAAAGGGCAATTATACCAAGCACAAAAACGCCGCCGTCCGCGCCCTGCTGGACGCGGATTTTACCATTACCGACCGCCGGTACATCGAATACGAAACCGATACCAGTTACCACCACTATGCCATAGATGTGGCAAAAACCTATGAATTGGAGTGAGAAAAACATGGCAACGATTGGTCTTGACCGGCTGTACTATGCCAAAATCACCGAGGGCGATGATGGCTCCGAGATTTACGACAAACCCCAATTACTGGCAAAAGCGATCAAAGCGGATTTATCCGTGGAACTCGCCGAGGCCGTCCTCTATGCCGATGATGGGGCCGCCGAAATTGTCAAAGAATTTAAGAGCGGCAAGCTGTCGCTGGGCGTGGACGATATTGGCAGAACCACCGCCGAGGAATTGACCGGGGCCGCCGCCGATGATAACGGGGTGCTGATCTCCTCCGGCGAGGATATTGGCTCCCCCGTGGCTGTGGGCTTCCGGGCGCAAAAGGCGAACGGGAAATATCGCTATTTTTGGCTTTACCGTGTCAAATTCGGCGTCCCTGCCACCAATCTCCAAACCAAGGGGGACAGCATTTCTTTCCAAACCCCCACCATCGAAGGCACGGTTATGCGCCGGAACAAGCTGGACGGGCAGGGTAAACACCCGTGGAAGGCCGAGGCTACCGAGGGGGATTCCGGCGTCGCTGCCGTTGTTGTGCAGAACTGGTATTCTCAGGTATACGAGCCGTCTTTCGCCGGGGATGGCGGCCCGACCGAGCCGATGAACGAGGAGGGCGGCGATGATGAATAACGACAGGAGCGCGGTTATTACCATCGGCGGCAAAGAATACCAGCTTGTGCTGTCTACCAAGGCCACAAAAGAGATCGGCAAACGCTACGGGGGGCTGGAAAACCTCGGCGATAAACTCCTAAAATCGGAGAATTTTGAGCTGGCGATGGATGAAATAACGTGGCTGATTACCATGCTGGCAAATCAGTCCATCCTCGCCCACAATCTCCAAAACCCCGGCGATCCAAGGGAATTGCTAACAGAGGAGGCCGTGGATTTATTGACCACGCCGCTGGAGATCGCTGGGTTCAAGGACGCGATCATGGAGGCGATGGTGAAAGGCACAAACCGCCATATTGAAAGCGAGGGCGGCAATGGAAAAAACCAGCAGGGCGGGTAACGGATTCCGAGGCGTTTACCCGCCTTCTATATTATGCCACCGTGCTTTTGAACCGCAGCGAGGCGGTCTTTTGGCTGACGCCGATTGGAGAAATTCTCGATTTATGGGAATGCCATAAACAGCACATGGGCTGGGCGCAGCCAAGGCGTGAACTGTTCATTGATGATATTATTGCCGCCGACATTTGATGGGGGGTGAGGGCGTGGCGGACAAATTTGGGTTAAAAATCGGCGTGGAGGGCGAACGGGAATTTAAGGCGGCTTTGCGCGATATAAACGCCTCGTTCAAGGTTCTGGCCTCGGAAATGAATCTCGTCACTTCACAATTTGCCAAAAACGACAAATCCGTCCAAGCCCTCACCTCCCGCAATACCGTTCTCAATAAAGAGATCACCGCTCAAAAAGACAAGATCAATATACTGGAACAGGCCCTAAAAAATGCCGAGCAGTCTTTCGGGGCCAACGATAAGCGCACCCAAGCATGGGCCGCCCAGCTAAATAACGCCAAGGCCGAATTGAACGGCATGGAGCGCGAACTGGAGGATAATAACAAAGCCCTATCCGCAGCCGAGAAGGGCATGGCGGGGGCCGGGAAAGAAACCGACCAGTTTGGCAAATCCGTGGACGGGGCCGGGCGGGAAATGAACGACGCCGGGAAAGAAACGGATAAATTCGGGAAAGAAATGGACAGCGCAAGGGAAAAAACGTCCATTTTCGGCGATGTGCTGAAGGCTACCCTCGCCGCCGACGCGATCAAGGCCGGGCTGAAGGCCCTCGTAAACGGGATCAAAGAAGTGGGCGCGGCGGTAAAAGATTACATCACGGACGGCGCGGCGATGGCACAGGCTTCCGCTGAAAATCAGGCAAAATTAGCCACCGTCATGCGGAACACAATGGACGCCTCGGACGATCAAATTTCCAGCATTGTGGAACTTACCAAATCCCACGAACGGCTCGGCGTGGTTTCCCAAACCACCCAGCTGGGCGGGGCGCAGGAATTGGGTACATATGTCACCAAGACGGAAACCCTCAAGGGCCTGATCCCCGTTATGAATGATATGGTGGCCCAGCAATACGGCGTGAACGCCTCTCAGGAAAACGCTGTCAATATTGCCACCATGCTGGGAAAGGTAATGAATGGACAGGTTGGGGCTTTATCCCGGTACGGTTATTCATTCGATGAGGCACAGGAAAAAATCCTCAAGTTTGGCAACGAGGAAGAACGGGCCGCCGTGCTTGCCGAGGTGGTTTCCGAATCGGTCGGCGGGATGAACGAGGCTTTGGGTCAGACCGACGCTGGCAAAATGGTTCGTGTTAACGCCGTCATGAGCGAAACTAAGCAGACGGTGGGCGAACTTGCCAATGAAATGAAAGCGCAAATCATGGGGCAGATGCTGCCGTCCATTTCCACCCTGTCCGGGGCGTTCTTGGGTCTGCTCAAGGGCGAAGGTTCCGTGGAGGAATTGACCTCCGGGTTTAACGGCGTGTTGCTGGAAGTCAACAACATCATACACGATTTCCTCCCCAAGCTGATTGACATGGGCGGCAAATTGCTGTTTGCGCTGGCAGACGGTTTGGCAAAAAACATCCATGTCATCGTAAACGGCGCGTTGATGGTGATTGATATGCTCTCAACCGCGCTCATCCGATTATTACCGGTTATCATGAACGCCGGGGTCACGCTGCTGATGGGTCTGCTGGACGGGATCGTAAAATCCCTCCCCGCTCTGACGGCTGCTGCCATGCAGATTGTGACACAGCTAATCAAAGGCATCGCCGGGGCCTTGCCGAGCCTCGTCCCGGCTGCGGTTCAAGCGGTGTTGGTAATCGTTCAAACCTTGCTCAGTATGCTGCCGGAACTGGTGGCTGTTGGCTTTGAAATGATGGGCAAACTGGCCGAGGGGCTGGGAAACGCCATCCCCCTGCTGAAGCCAATCACGATGGCTATTTCCGGCATTATGGATGTGCTGAAGGCTCTCGCGCCCTACCTTGTGGCGGCTGCTGCGGGTTTTGCGGCGTTTCAAATCGTGTCCACAATCACCAATATGCTCAAAGGGATGACTCTCGCCACGACCGCTCAGACGATTGCCGTTACTGCACAGACTGTGGCTACCAACATCGCAACGGCGGCGCAATGGCTGTTGAACGCGGCGATGGCGGCGAATCCTATCGGTCTGATTATCGCGGGGGTGGCCGCTCTTGCTGCCGGGGTCACCGTGCTGGTCATGTGGCTGAATAAGGAATCTGAGGAGCAGAAACGGCTGAAGGAACAGACAAAGGCGTTGGTCGAGGAAAACGAACGGCTGAATCAGTCTATATCGGATACATCGCAAGCCTACGATCAAAAGTTATCAAAAATGACACAGGACGCCGGGGCCGCCATGAGCCTCACGGACAAAATCGCCAAGCTGTCTGCGGTGGAAAATAAGTCCGCCGAGCAGAAGCGGCAGTTAGCGGCTTATGTTGGTATGCTCAACGAGGCGATGGGCGAATCGGTGGTGTCCTATAATGAGGAAAACGATGCCATGA
>Ga0082212_10013994_pt1 | contig 10011 bp, 3 predicted proteins | sample TergutNt197P3_FD_71548 | JGI IMG/M metagenome (GOLD analysis project Ga0082212, IMG submission 71548) | Neocapritermes taracua P3 segment gut microbial communities from Petit-Saut dam, French Guiana - Nt197 P3 | ecosystem: Host-associated > Arthropoda: Insects > Digestive system > Gut ... | reverse complement strand
TAACCCGGTCACGCACCATATTTAAGTAAAAATTCAAAAATTCAGCCAACGGTTCACAACTGCGAAGGCCGATTAAATAGACCGTCCGGGCACTAATAATCACGTCAACTGCCGCCTCAAAAGCAATCGGGTCAAGGTTGGTAATGGTATCCTGAATTTTTTCGATATCCGCATTTAAAACCGAGGACAAAATTTCTGATTGGGTGCTTTTGCCGTATTTGGCACCCACTTTTTGGACTTTGTTTAGTTTGCTCTTCACCCATTCTTCTAAAACTCTTTGGAACTCGGGGTACCCATCATAACCGATTCCGGTCGCAAAGCGTACCACTGTTGATTCGCTGACGCCAATGGTTTCACCGAGTTTCGCCGCCGTCATAAAAACAGCCTGTTCATAGTGGTCGGCAATGTAAGCGGCAATAGCCTTATGACTTTTGCTCATCTGCGAAAATTTATCGTTCATTCGGGAAATGATATCTTTATCTTGATCCATTAAGCTCTAACCTTCATATCAGCTGTTATTTAATTACTGTTCACAGGCAACTATTCCGCGAGTATAGTGGATAACACATCATGCTTTGAATGCCGCATAAGAATCTTCCAGTAATTTCTGCGTATCTGCTTCATTCAAATCATAGTCTCCGGTCAGCGACATACAAGCCGAACCATGGATTACCATCCACATTTTCATGAACAAATCACCGGCATCTTTGCATCCGTCCGCTTTGGCTTTGCCTATTTCTTTGCTAACAGCACCTGCTTCACCATTAATCAAATCGTATAAGGTTTTTCCATGCCGCTGATTCGATGTAAATAATAAGGCAAAGACATTATTATTATCAAGGGCAAATTGTATGTATGCCATTCCCAGATGTACAAAAGGAACATCGCTTTTTTTCGTAAAAGCCAAAAAGAATTCATCGAAAAAAGTAATGGCGATTAAAAACAATTCTTTTTCCATTTCCTCCATGCTTTTGAAAATCCTAAATATCGGTTGGGTCGAGCAATTCGCTTTCGCTGCTAACTTTCGGGCCGTAATACTGCCGGCGCCATCTTCTTTTACCATCGTAAATGCTGCATCCAGAAGGCCGTTACGGGAAATCGATTCTTTTCTTGCCATATCCTAATCTCCTATTTTAATTCATAACGCTCGGTATTATAACATCTGTTATATAATATCGCAGTTGTTAGAAAATGTCAATGCTTAAAATTTTTTCTGCAAAATCCGCATCCGATAGGCATTCATCGTATTTTCACAAAGCGTTTCCATCAGGGCGTTATTCGCGATTGCCCCCACCGGGGCGCCTACGATCGGGACTAATTGGAGCAATTTAGCGATATCAAGGTAATCGCGATATTCGAGTTGGAATAGCTCCCAATCTATTTCCGGAGCGGCGGCCGCATCCCAATCATCTAATTTATGAAAACAATGTAAGCGATGCTCATGATTGGAAAAGGCCAGCTGAAAGACATAGAGAATAAATAAGCGTTCATTCAGGTCATTCACATCAAAACCATATAGGGTAGCACATTTAAAAATAAAGTTAATCTTAATGCCCACCAAAGTTGGTAAATCCGCAAGTCCCGTAATGAAACCACCGGCACCGGTTAAAGCGCCGCCGCTGATAGCTACTTTTTTATAATTTTGAAAAGAACGCAGAATTAGATAATCACTTTCCGCTAATGATAGGCCGATAAACTCGTTTGTTTTCGGCGCAAAACCAGAACCGTACATAACCGCTTTTATCAGCGTTTTAATAACAGCAGTTATGCTATCTTGGACTTTGCCCGGAACCAGTTTCCGGGCTTTCAATTGAAGGTCGGTGGTTTTTTTCTTTAGTAATTTAGGCGGCGTAATGATCTTTTCGTGCCAGCCTTGAAGTTCTTTTTCGATTTGCTTATGATATGCATTCATAAAATATCACCCGCTATTTTCTTCTTCAGCGACATCCGTGTTTTCCTGTGAATCAATGAATTTCTCAATGGCAGCAAATTCCTCATCTTCGGCTTTTTCTTCATTCTGAATGATATGCTTAATGGTATCATCGATTGCTTGATTTCGCTCCGCCACCGGTAAGGCCTTTTGCTTCCTTAGTACGAAGATCAGTAAAACCAAAAGCGCCACCGAATTAAGTAAAATTAATGCGGCTCCGATTCCGGTATCATCTAACCATTTAGCCAGCGAAAACTTACTGTATATGTTTACTTGCGGCACATCCTCATAATGGAGAACGAACTCAAGCACCCCATAACGTTTCGTGCCATGTACGATGACGGTGATATTTGCTTTTTCCGAATCTACGGTTGCGGTACTGCTTTTAATCCCATAAAAAGTGCCGATTTCATTTAAAACTTTTTCCCAGTCCACTAGGATATCATATGCCCATGTGTCCAGATATTGTTCAATCGATCCGTCTTGCACGATCCTGTTAAAATCATTTACAAATCCATTACCAATTCTAATCGCCTCTGTTTGATTAATAAAGCTGTCCTCAGCTAATACTTTTTCTGCGCCGGCATTAAATCCTAACAAGACAGTAAACAGGCAAATTCCCAATATCCATTTTTTCATTTTATAGCATGTCCTTTCTTTTGACTTCGTTATAAAATGAAGTATAGCATAGATGGAAGGATATTCCAAGGGATTAAATCAAACCGGGTGCATATTTAAAAAGTGCAAAATCATGTTTGCGCCGCGTGAGGCGAGAGCTGCTGATTCAACGACCGGCACGCTCTCGCTCTGTGACAGACTACAGCGGTACTAGACTCGCACAAAACGCGAGTCAAGGACCGGTGTCTGTCAAAGGCCGGTCTTATGAATCACACTCTCGCTCCCTCGCGAATTTACATAGCAGTGCACTTTTTAAATATGCACCCATGATTAAATAAAGGCTTGCACAAAATCCATCTATTTTATATAATAAAAATAAACCCCCGATAAAAATTTGCATTTTTAATTACGTGTCGAAACATTTGTGTAAGGATGAGGGAAGTGAATATGAAGAAAATCAAAACATCAGGCCATCGCCGTGATGTCTTTCGTGTACGTTCTGGCCAGAAAGACCCATCAAAATTTTTTCAAGCTTTTAATGAACGATTCATCAAGAAAAGATTTCTGGCAAGGTTACTTGCCGTGATTTTAATTTTCACGCTGGTTCCTGATTTCGTACATGCTTCGTTTCTTTCAGTATTCGGATCGGATACCGAAATGAATACCGAAATGAACGACGAAACGCTGGAATTATTTGAAGATTCGTCAGAGCCGGATGAGGTTTCACCGACATCGGACAATCCGCCCCCTGACCATTCACCCCCTGATAATCCGCCCCCTGATGAACCGCCCGTTGTGGGCGATGACCAGGAACCTACGGATGTTGGTTCGCCGCCCATAGATGACCAGCCGTCGCTCATAACCATTACCGCCTTTGACAGCTATGAAGACGCCTTCAGTTTCGCCGCCGGTACATCTCTGGATGAGGTGCTGGCTGAATTGCCTACCGTCATTAAGGCCTACGCCCCGACGTTAACCGAAGCAGAAGAGCAGGTCGAAACATATGATATAACCGTAACATGGCAATCCCCCGATTTTGATGAGTTCCCCGCTGAGACGAAGGAATTTTTATTCACGGCGTCCCTGCCCTTGGACTACATACTGGCGGACGGGCTTATGCCCCCGCAAATTATCGTGACCATTTCGGTATTTACCATGCCGATCATGGCCTTATCATCTATCGATGAAGAGATGAATGTCTCATTACGCTGGACCGTACCCGGCACCACCACCGCATTTAACCCAACGAACACCCTGCGGGTCATCAGAGAACCTCTGATTGTTGAAGGGAGAAGTTATCCCGATACGCGGCTTGAATACACCCCCGAAATCAATGTTTCCAAGCGCGTAACTTATCAATTGGTTTTTTCGATGCCCCAAGACGGTGATCCTGACCGCATCGCGATGCCCGGCGAAATCGAGGCGCGGATTCCGCGGTATATTTTCGAAAACCGCGCCGGTGGTTACCTTGTCCACAATACAGCGGCACCGGATGACCCGCGCCCGAATAACATGGCGAACCAGGACGATTCAGCCGCAGCCCATTTGATGAATGGTTGGGGGCCGGTTAAGGGTTCGGCGGGAACGCCGATTGGCTTACAGGCCAGAATTGACTTGGAAACGCAGGAGGTAGTTTTTTGGAATATCGAGCCATTCGATATTAGCCGCCGCGCGATTATTGATATTGAGTATTTTTTCATTCCGGTTAATGTCCCGAATGGTTATGAGCGAAAATACGATCCGGATAACCCGGCTAATGATACCGCGATTTATGCCACGGCCAGCTACATACCGAAATTAAAACGTGAGATAGCGCCGGAGGTATATATTTTCGTAGATGAAGATGGGGATGACGTGCCGCTTGATGCGAATGGGGCGCAGGTTGACCCGGAGCAAAAGCTGGTTTTGGTCGATGGCGGCTTTACGACGAAATCGAACCCCTTAGAGTTAAAGATCAATACCTTTGTCAGACAAGGCTATCAATATTATACCGGCATCCACGGCGCGACCACCGATACGGTCACCGGCGCGAAATACGAGTCTTGGCAGGCAGCTTGGATGCCGGCTTGGAATGCCGCCGGCGCCTGGCAGGGATGGGGTGGCGTCCAGGCCCAGCGGGAATTATGGCGGAACGACCCGACCTATTGGCCGGCGGATGGGCCGATGGAACCCTTTGACCCGAATGATTATTTCTATATCATTTGGCGGATGCGTTACCGCGCTTACCAGAACACCAGTACCCAGCCATATAACCTATATTTTGATTTCGATTTAAGCGAAATCATGAAGTACGGTGGGGAAGTAGTCGGCATCATCGGCTCGAATAATACGGGCAGCGACCAAGCCACGGCTGCTTTCGCGCCTTTTGTCGCCCAAACCCAAGCGCAAGAGGAGGCCGCGGCGTTAGTATACCCCTTTACCACCTCGACAGCGAATACCATCGTTTATCACCATCGCCATGTGCTGGTAAAATATCCCCGGAATCAGGCGGTTCCCGGAACCAGACTGAATTTCAATACGAATATGAAGGTAATCGGGGTCGATGTCGCCGATCCGGATAATCTGACCGCGGATGATCTGGCTGTCTGGGGTCCGGCGAACGGGACGGTTCGCCCGCCGAATGACGTCGCCAGTTATGCTTCCAATGAGCGGAACAATCCCCTCTATACATACAACCACGCCGAACCGCGCGAAGGTATGAATAACGCGCGAAAATACGTCCACGAATATCAGCGTGATTCCAGCTATCTGTATACGGGCGTCCACTTTGATTACCGGGGCGGCGTTTACGGAATCACGAAGTATAATGAACATGGCAATGTTTTATTATCGAACCCTTATGCCCGAATGTTCAGCGGCATCAACCGGATTGAGGAAAACCGGCCGGTCACCTTCTTAAGGTCGGCGACCTCCGCTTATTCCTTCCAGGCGAACGGATCGGCCAGGGCCTGGCATTTAACCCGTCAGGATGGCCTGATTAATATCCCGGTTGATATTAATTGGTTCGCGGAAAACTGGACCCTGAATAAAGATACCGAGCGCTGGGAGCCGGATGCCGCTTTCGATTTTGCCGGCATCACGGCCGGGAATCCATATGTTACGATGAATAACGGTTGGTTGGCCGTGCGGGCCGGCCATACCCAGGATACCGCCTTTAATACCCAGCCTATTTTTTGGGAAATTTATGAAAATAGCGGGGGTGGTGAAGTGTACCCCCTTGGTTTTATCCGCCTTGCCGATAGCGGAGATGACGCAGAGCTTATCAAATCGCAGACCAGCCTTTTCGCCACCCATGCGCTAGCCATAAGGAGCGGCGACAGCGGTTACTACCGGCGCGATTATACCTTGGAAGTGCTTGACTCCCTGATGTTTTTGACCCCGCAAGGGATCGAGCGCACCGACCTTGCGGCCGCTAATAATCAGCATTATTACCGTCTTGGGCCGGAAGACTATACCATTACATCGACCTATCTTGATAGCTACTATGAATACGTCCATACCATTAATCCTAACTTAGGTACCGTTGACGCGGCCCAAGCGAATGATTATCAAAACTATGCCCCGGTTACCGTGCAGTACAAACGGGCTTCGGTTGCCCCGGGAACCGGCGGGGCGGACGCGGACGGCTGGATTACCGCCGGGACCATCCTGCGGGTGGGTGATAATACGGCGGCGAATTCTAATAATCCCACCACCGCTTCGGGTATTTACCAATATACCCAGATTTTCTCCGGCGCCCCGCGGCTGGCTAATATGAGTCTGACCGGAACCGCTTATGTGAACGGCGCCGCTGTCACCGGAATCCCGCGCATCGTTAATTCGACGAACCAAATCCTGATGCCGGACGATACATACGAAATTCGTTATGTTCATACCAATAATCGTTTTCAGGTGAATATCAATGCCCGCATAAAAGTCGATCTGAATCCGACCGATTATGTAAAAAGTCTGATTGCCGATTTGGATGCCGTAACCTTAGTTAATGTCATTTCTTTTATTCTTAAGGATGATACCGGGAAGTTGGTTTATACCAGGGCGCATCATAATTTTAATAACAGCGCTTCGACCACCCAGTCTAATCCGGGCCAGCCGGTTGAGCGGCTGAAAAGACATATTATGTACCATGACTATCTCCGTTACGGGACCAGGTTCACCAATCAGGCGATCTATGATGACGCGCCCTATTCCAATACCGCTGTTACCTATGCCGGGGCGACCTCGGTTACCGACACCAATAATGTCGGGCTGGATACGGCCTTATTCCATAGCATCAACACTTTCCAACTGATGCGGATGCCGGCGGGGACGACGATGAACAAAATACCCTTTGCGGTTATCGATGTGAAGGCCAGTGACGGAACCCCATTATACAAAAAAACCTCGCGCCAGCATATTGAGGCCTTTGAATATGTCCAGTACGACCCAAGTGATGTATTCGGAACCACGAATGCGGACAAAATGGCGACCCTAATTGAAGACGGTGTTTACGAATTGCAGAATCAGGGGACGATTTATGAATTGCTTCCTGCCGGTACGACCGTGGAAGATTTGGCGGTCAAAACCTATTATCACGCCGCCGACGGCACGACCGAAGCGGCTTGCAATAGCAGATGGAATGCCACTTCCGCGCAGGCTCGCCCGCTGACCCTAAGCAGTGCCCAGGCGCCCGGACCGGGAGAATATACCGTGCGAACGGTGAATAACTGGCAAGGTTCCGGCCGGACGATGCTGATTATTGATATGCAGGCGCCGGATTCTGATAACTATCATCTCGTGATTCCGGCCAGCTCCAATTATCATCAGGCCTATTCGGGTTTTATGCTGCAATTCACCCTTGTTTGTACCTATGAAGATATCTATGACCGCCTGGCGCTGTCCGGAAGCGCATATGCCCCGACCAACTTAGCGGCTTACCGCGCTGCGCCCGGCGTTCGGCTGATGGGTAGCCCGGCGGCGGCCCCGGCGACCCATTCGGCATATTTCCGCAGCCTGCAAAGCGCCCGCGATGTGCCAGATGATGGCAACCGGAATACGGTTTACGCGCGGAGTGATATGACTTTCACTGCCCCCGGCGCGGCCGTTGACGGCGTTTATAAAAGTGTGAAATCAGAACGGGACGTTGCCTACGGAAAAGTCACCGAAACCATCCCCGGTGGCCGTTATTCGTACCAGCTTCGGTACCAGAGCGCCCCCATCGCGGGCGAAATGGTCAGAAACTTCGTCTTTTATGATGTCTTAGAATCGGCGCCGGGCAGTCAATGGCGCGGCACCCTTGAATCGGTAGATGTGCGTGAGGCTTGGGCGAAAGGCATTGACGTAAAAATTTACTACTCCACGCAAGCGGGCCTGGAACCGATTACGGCGGCCGGAGTCGGCGCGAAAACCGCCGATGCTGATTTATCCGATGCTTCCATTTGGACGCCGGTGACGACTGCGGATGGTCTTGTTAGCGCCGGAAATTTTTGGGATGTTCCCGAAATACTGCGGGACGATGTGACGGCGGTGGCGATTGATTTAAGCCAAAGACGGATCGCCGACCCATATGATACTTATGAAAATCCCGGCGGTTGGCTGTTTTCATTTCAAGGCGGTGATTCCGCGCAATGCATCATTAATATGCGGGCCCCGACCCGAAATCACCCCGATATCGATGATATCATCGGGCCGCCGGAATGGCGCAGCATCAATCAAAGCGGTTATGCCGGAAATTTGCTGACGGATTCAGGTGGTAATCTTCCCGCCGCTAAGCTTTCAGTGATTACGGAGGTGACGATTCGTGAGCTTGATTTTGGCATCATAAAAAATGCCAATCCAGCCACCGGTACCGCCGCGCACCCGCAGCCGGTTAATTTTCAGGAAATCATGGAGTATACGGTTTCGGTCAGAAACATGGATGAGTTTCCGCTTACCGGCATTAAATTTGAGGACACCATCGCTGCCGGCCTGGAAATATTAAATGCGGGAGAACACCGGATCAGGTATTATTTCGGTAGCGATCCAAGCACGGCCGTGCCGATGGATATAATAACGGATTTAAGCGCATCTACGAAGACCGGCGTTAAGCAGGACGGGCAAAAATTATCGTTCGTCATTAGTGAGATGACGGCATGGCAAACAGCGAATATTATTATTCCGGTGAAGGTGGATATCCAAGGCGCACCTTTTACGAATGATGCGTTAATACTGGAAATAAACGACGGCGATTATTCCGCTTTCCCGGAAAGCCTGAGTAATACGGTTTACCATCAGGTATTCCCTAAGCTTAATTTTACGGCGAAAAAAGCCTTATCGGGGCGGGACTTACGGATGCTTACGAACCGGCAAGGGGTGGTTACCGGCGGCGAATTCAGCTTTTTACTTACCGAGACGACCGCCTGGAAAGCGGATCCCTCCCTGTTGCAAAAAGTGGCCGCTACCCATGATGCGGACGGCGATATTGTGTTTGACGATGTATTTTTTACCCAGGCGGGTACCTATACTTTTGCCGTCACGGAAATACCGGGAACCCTCACCGGCATCACTTATGATTCACGGACCTTTACGATTACCGTTATCGTAACCGAACCAACGCCGGGAACACTGGTGGTCGGGACACCGGCCTATACGGTCAGTGGCGGCGGCACGGTGGCGGGGATTGCGTTTGCGAATACCTTTACGCCGCCGGAAATCGCGCTGAATCTGTTGACGCCAACCGCGTCGACCGCTCCTTTGGCGACGGTTTTAGGCCGCAAGAATATGATTAATAAATCGTTGGAAGATGGTGAATTCCAGTTTACGATTACCGATCTTACGCCGGGCAGCAGTACCCTAAATCAAATCGTCTCAACCGGCAAAAACCGCGATAATGGTTTCCTCGATTTTACCGCTCAGCCGCTTCTTTTTTCGGCGCCGGGCACCTATCTTTATTTGGTCAAAGAAGTACAGGGAAGTGATCCTGACATTACTTACGATGAAACGGAATATCAATTGACCGTACTGGTCAATATACCGGATGCGGCCACCGGGCTTTTATCAGCAACAGCCACGGTGACCGGGAAAAAAGTCGCCGGCATAAACCAGGCGGCGCCATACGGCCTGATTGAATTTACTAATAAGTATACGACTCCGCCGGTTACCTTCGCTGGGCTTAGTGGGATGAAGGCCCTTTCCGGCGGTAAGAATCTAACCCCTGACGAGTTCGAATTTGAGCTTCGTCCCGTATCTCGCCCTCAGCCAACGGATGCTCCGGCCCGCCCCTTTGTTATGCCGGCCGGAACGCCGGTTCTCGTCGATGGTGTTACGACGGTCCGCGCCGGCAATACGGTTAATGCGAATAATATTAGCGGTACCTTTGCCTTTGGGTCGATGGTTTTTACGGAAGATGATATCGGCAGGCATGTCTATCAGGTTCGGGAAATCCTGCCGGTTTCGCCGAGCAGCAATATCACTTACGACTCCCGCATATATACGGTCGCGATTACCGT
>Ga0082212_10013993_pt1 | contig 10013 bp, 9 predicted proteins | sample TergutNt197P3_FD_71548 | JGI IMG/M metagenome (GOLD analysis project Ga0082212, IMG submission 71548) | Neocapritermes taracua P3 segment gut microbial communities from Petit-Saut dam, French Guiana - Nt197 P3 | ecosystem: Host-associated > Arthropoda: Insects > Digestive system > Gut ... | reverse complement strand
ATAGTATCAATACTTATAATGCTTTTCAAACTATCAGCATAATATTTTATACTTGTTCTGGTATTTGCATTGCTTATTTTTACTTCGTTGTCAATAAAATAAAGATATCCTAATTCTGCTGTATTTATTTTTATTTCAAAATCTATATTTTTATGTTTATCATTTTTGTATAATTTAGTGATATTATTCGGTTTATACGTTATATCATTAGTTTCCTTTGTAATAAAATTATTTATCAAGTCAATATCTCTTTGTATATAGTAAATTACATTATCTAACGAAAATATTCCTTGCATATCTATATTAAAAATGTTTCCTAAAAGATTATCTGTTGATATGTGTAAATTATTGTTGTCATTTTCGTTCAAGTTGGTTGACATATTTAATGAAAATGGCAACATTGACTTATAATGAAATGAAATTTCATCTATATTTATACTTGCATTTGCTACTAAATTAGATAATGACATACCTTCTGAAGTCATTGAAATATTACCTGTTAAAGTCCTCGGCATCGCAGAATCACGAAATATTTTAGCAAGATTTAATTTTAAAAAATTAATTTCTAAATTTGTTTTAGGATTATCATAATCAGCAATATTTACTATACCATTTATAGATATATTAGAGTTATTTGTCTGCCTATTAATAAGTGTTATGTTGCAATTATCTATTAAAATAGCATCTTTACATCTGTATGAAGTAGATATAGTAGAGGTATCAAACATAAACCTATTTATTGCAGAAGGATAGAACACTAACTCCAAATCGGCATTCAAACTATCTATATCAAAATGACATCCTTTAACTTTAAGATTAAAATTAAGGTCAGATTCAAGATTAGAATTGTTTATAAGTTTTTGTAAATCTATAGAATTAGCAGTAAGGTCTATATTATATTCTTGATTTTCTTTTCCATAACCAATTGCTACATCGCCATAAACATTTCCAATATTGCTACTTACATTTATATTTGCAAATACAGAATCTACCATTCCATAAAAATATGTTTTAGTAATTGTTGTTTTAGAAAATTGTTCTAAAATTTTTAAATTCAAATCGCTTAAAAATGTTTGTATATCTTTTGGAATAACTACTGCACTTATTGTTCCCTGATATGATAAAGAATCAGAGTTAGTTAAATTGGTAAGTTTAATATCTTGCATCTCTAATTTAGTATCCGCTATATATACTTCTAAATGCGGTACTTCCATTGATTTCAAAGTTCCTTTTGCATTTATATCTAATTCTTTAACTTCACCCAACTTAATCGGTATAAATTGAAAATTATCAATAAAATTACAATTAAAATCCGTTGTATGCAATTTCAATACCATCAAAGCATTATCTATATTACGTTCTTCTGCTTCACCAAAAATATTAAAATTTGTCATCTCTGCATCAAAATTAAAAATGGCATCTTCTACATTTAGTAATGACGAATCATAATTAATCAAAACAATGTTAGAGTTATTAGCATAAATACCTTTATTAGATAACTCTATTTCAGAGCAGAATTTTTTAATATCTATATTTGAATGAATTTCATTGGTTGTAAGATTAGCAATATTAACAGAATAATAATTTTTGCTCGGAGCAATAACAATATTTTTAGCATCAAAGTTTTTTATATCCCATTCCATTTTATTCCAATCAAATTTTGCATTAGGTGTCCAATCAAGAGCATAATTCCAGTATTTAAAATACCCACTATCAATAATTATTTGGTTAATAGTAATTTTCAAATCAGAATCCGTTTTATGTTCCTCAGTTTTTATATTATCTTTTGCAGGAGCAACAATTTTATTGTAATTCCAAATAAAGTCCTTATCAGAACATATAAGTGCTATTTTAGGATTAGTTAATTTTATTTTATCTATTTGTATATTATCAGTTAGTAACGAATTTAATTTGTATTTTACATCAATTTTTTTTATGTATGCTAATGTATCTTTATCTGTTTTTATTATTAATCCCTCTATGATAAGATTGTTTAGCCCATTAAAATATAAATCGGTAATATTCACATCTGCTAATAGAAAATTATTAGCAGTAACTAAAACTTTTGAAACAACAAATTGCCTAAAAGGGGTATAATAAAGAAGTAATGTAACAAAAATAGAAACAATTAATAATATAATAGATGCTGTTATGCCACTCAACTTTATTATTTTTTTGATACGTGATTTGTTTTTATTTTGTTTCTTGCTTTTCATATATATTTTATTTCTTTGCAAATATAATAATATTTACAAAAAAAAAGTTATTTTTGTAATAAATTAGATTTAATAAAAAAATCTATTTTATTAAATAAGTAATTTATATATTATTATAATCGTTATGCAAAATACACTTAATAAAGGGACTATCATTCAGGTTATTGGTCCTGTTGTTGATATTGATTTTAGTGGTAGTTCTATTCCATCTGTTCTTAATGCAATAAAAATAGAATACGCTTCGCCTGAAAATGGCGAGAAAATTAAATTAATCTGTGAAGTCCAACAGCATCTTGGCGAGGATAGAGTTAGAACCGTTGCTATGGATTCTACTGACGGATTAGTTAGAGGTATGGAAGCATTTGATACAGGTTCGCCTATATCTGTTCCTGTCGGTGCAGAAGTATTAGGTAGAATGATTAATGTTGTCGGTAATTCTATCGATGGTGCAGGCGAAATTAACGCTAAACAACTTCGTTCTATACACCAACCTTCACCACCTTTCTCGGAACTAAGCACAACCAAAGAAATGTTCGAAACAGGTATTAAAGTTATTGACCTAATACAACCTTTTACTAAAGGCGGTAAAACAGGACTATTCGGCGGTGCTGGTGTTGGAAAAACCGTTATTATACAAGAATTAATTCACAATATCGCTAAACACCATGGCGGCTACTCCTGTTTTGCAGGCGTTGGGGAACGTTCGCGTGAAGGAAATGACTTGTATTTAGAAATGCAAGAATCAGGAGTTATCAAAAATACTGCTCTTGTGTTTGGGCAAATGAACGAACCACCAGGTGCGCGTTCACGTGTAGCATTAACCGCTCTAACGGTTGCAGAATATTTCCGCGATGTTGAAGGTAGAGATATGTTATTGTTTGTTGATAATATTTTCCGTTTCATACAGGCGGGTTCAGAGGTATCGGCTTTGCTTGGGCGTATGCCATCTGCGGTGGGCTATCAACCCACGTTAGCAACCGAGTTAGGAGTATTGCAAGAAAGGATTGCGTCTACTAAAAAAGGTTCTATTACATCTGTTCAAGCAGTATATGTTCCTGCGGATGATTTAACTGACCCTGCTCCTGCAAATACTTTTTCCCACTTGGATGCAAAAACGGTGTTATCTCGGCAAATTTCAGAATTAGGTATATATCCTGCTGTTGACCCATTAGAGTCAAGTTCACGTATTATGGACCCTTTAACTATTGGCGAAGCACATTATGATACTGCAAGAAGATGTGTTAATACGCTCCAAAAATATAAAGGATTGCAAGATATTATTAATATTTTAGGTATTGATGAACTTTCTGACGAAGATAAATTATCTGTAGAAAGAGCAAGAAAAATACAAAAATTCTTCTCACAACCTTTTGCTGTCGCTGAAGCATTTACGGGCAAGCAAGGACGTTATTGCAAAATAGAAAATACTATTTCAGGATTCAAAGCAATCCTTGACGGAGAATGTGATGAAATTCCTGAAACAGAATTTACTTATGCAGGTGATATAGACGAAGTATTTGATAGATTTAAAAAATTGTAACAAATCAAAATAATTGTTGCTCAAAATTAATAACTATTATTAGTTTTTTAACTTAATAATTTTTAACTTAATAAACAAAAACGGCTATAAATTAATTTATAGCCGTTTTGTACTCCAGATGGGACTTGAACCCACACGTTGTTGCCAACACAGGATTTTAAGTCCTGAGCGTCTACCACTTCCGCCACCGGAGTGTGTGATGAGGTATAGTAAATAAAAAAAATCAATCAATTTTAAAATTTACAATTACAAAAATAACTTTTTTTTTTCTAATTTCCAAATTATTTTTTTTTGCTTTTATATTTAAAATATCACTAAAATATCATTCATTTTCATTTAGTTGTATTTTTTTTAATACCTATCATTTTTAGTATCATTACAAATAAGAAAAGACACCATCGTTGGTGTCTTTGTGTTTCCGAAATCTTTGTCCATATTATTTTTTCTTTCTATTTTTAGGATTGTAAGAACAAGTTAATTTGTGATTAGATAAAGTTATTTTACTTGTCGTTTTAAAATTACAATATGGACATTCGTATTGTTTCGGTGGCTTCGGCTTCGAAGTTGTTGCCATTATTTATCACCTCCTTCGGGCTATATTAATTGTTCTAAAAATAAATTTGCAGTTAATTAAAAATGTTAGTTCCGGTAGTCATTTTTATTATAACAGCGGCTAATATTATTAAAAAGAAAATACCTTTAATTATATTTTTAATGCTAAAAAATTTAGTTTTTGCTTTAAATCTTTTATCAAGCATTCCCGTTGATTCTGCAATTGGAATATGACTTTTGTCTTTCCAAAAAATCTTGAATAAACCCATTATTATCACCTCCTTCGGGCTATATTAATTGTTTCTAAAAAATTATCTACCACTTAATCTGTCTTCTCTGTCTCGTTTTCTTTGTGCTTCTTCTTCGGCAAGTTTCAAAGCTCGTTTTTGAATTTCCATTTCTTCATCAACTTTTTCCCAATGCCTACATGAAGCAGAAGCAGGCATATCTACTTGTTTATAATTACAATGGCGTTCTTCATAATATTTACATTTTATACATTTTCGTTCTTTGTTCTGCCAATCTAATTCAGAACAATAATCTTTGTCTGGGTCTACATCCATTTTTTTTATCCAACAATGCTCGTTAGCATCAAGATATCTACAATTTTTACAAAGTGCTCTTTTTGTATCTAAAAACCAGTGATTACAAGTATCAGTGGAACTTTTTTCGAGCAGATTATCTGCATCTAACTGACAAAACATCCCACTCCGTTTTATTCCTGCAAAAATATCTTCTTCTTCTTCTTTTTGACCATAGTTCCAGTATTTGCAAAGGTAACATATTTTACAATCATTAGGAATGGTTGTATCAGAAAAAGAGCCAGGTCCATCAGTCAGTGCTGGAATGTTAGGAACTTTATATTCCCAATCTCTACAATCATTTTCATTATTGTAATTATTCACCCATTTATAAACAGCAGAATAATTTTGTTCAGGGTTTGTATTTGAACATTTCTTCCTTCCTTTAACTTTCTTTTTACAATTGATACATTTTCTACCATATTTCTCAGCATCTGCCTTCGTTTGTATAACTGCAGATTGTTTTTGTTCTTTTTCTGCTTCTCTTTTTGCTTTATTTTTAGGATTATTCCACCAACGATAAATACAAAAAGGAATTATTATGAAAAAAATAATGGTACTAATAATGCTACTAATAATATCACCCATTTTACTTCACCTCCTTATTATTTAAAATAATTAATTATCGTATCCCATTTATTTTTATACTTTTCTAATTGGGAGATTGGAAGTTTAAATACGCCATTGTGTTTGCCTACATTACCGTATTTTTTCTTATGTTCTTCTGCTATTTCTTTATGTGTTAAAACATAAAAATTTGTTGCAAAAGTTTCATCATTAATGTGAACTAACACCCAAAAATCAGGGTGTGGCGAAGTGTTGGTATCAAGTTCGAAATTTTTTAAAAACTGAGTTACAATTTCGTTTCTCATTGAGGTTTTTACTTCAATCGTCCACACTATCTTGTCTTTTAAGACAACAATATCAACTGCTTTTTCTTTTCCGAAAGTTATATTAGCAGTGATTCCTCTCTTATGCAATTCGGAGCAAACTCCGTATTCACCTGCCATATTCAGAGAGTTTTTTTCTTCTTTTGATTGAGACATATTATTTTTCTCCTTCTTCTAATACAGATATAAGTTCCATTATTTTTTCGTAATTCCTTTTTTTTACTTTTTTCGGTAAATGTTTTATACACATTATTATCCCGGGTATTAATGGAATAACCAAAAATAACCCCAAAAAAATGAACAACAATCCTTTTCCAAATTTAGAATTAATTATACCATCATCGCCATTTGCTACTTTTTCTATTTCTGCTGAAGTTATGCTTAACACTTGCTTATAAGTCATATTTTCTAATTTAGAACGAAGTATAGATATATTATCTATATGCTTTCCATACTCTCTAACCCAATTATCAAGCAAGTATTTTTTTTGATATTCTTCGTTTTCTTTTTTTCTAATTTCTCTTTGTTCGGTTTCATATTCAGTTCTAAATTCTAATTTAGAAATAGCAGTAGAACTTTCCCCTTTTCTTTCCATACTAACTAAATATTCTTGATACTTTATTTCCAGTTTTCGTTCGTCCAGTTCCTCTCTTACTTCCATTTGTCTTGCTGCTTCGTTTGCCCTCATTTCTGATTTAAGCATCATTTCGTCTGCTTTTGACATTCTGCCCATATTACTTATCTCCTCCTATATTATCTAACTCAATTTCAACAACTAAATCAGTTGCATTATTGACCGAGTATGCAATCATCATTGTAGCATATACAACATCAATATTTAAAATGTCCGCCAAAGTCAACAATATTATTGTTTCGTTTTTAGACAGTATTCCATCTGCCAATGTTACCGAAAGGCAAATCTGAAAAACTTCAATCATATCATTTTCATCAAGACCTTTTGCCATTTCTATCAAATAAGCATTAAGGTCTTCATCTGACATTGCTTCTTGTTTTTCAATTTCAGAATCAATAGCATCAAACATTTCTTTTTCATTTATATTTAATGTTTCTGCTATTGAGGATATAGCATCTTTTTCGGATTCTTTATATTCACCGTTTGCTAATATCGCAGCTGTTGCAAATGCAACAATTGTTTTAGTATCTGCCATTATTTTCGCCTCCTACCTTTATTAGTTCCTAAAAAGTTATCAACAATTTTCATTGTTGCAAGTGTTTTTGCGGCTTTAACTCTACCACCTTTACCTGTGATTAGATTTTGTGCAGCCCGTCCTGCTTTCATATCTCTACCACGGGCAGTGGTAGGTATGCCTGTTGCTCGTGCAACTTTTTGTTTTACTTTGGTAACTCCCACCGCTCTTTTGAGGGAGAAACTCATTCCCGGTATTCCTAAAAATCCCATTGTATTACCTATATTATTTGTAAATTATATTTTCAATTTTTAATTATTTTACTTTTATAATGTATTAAAACTATTTTTGCTTTTGGGGTTTGCTTAAAATAAAAAAGCAAAACAAGAAGCCCGTGAGCGTTTTTATTTTTGCGAAAAGTAAACGAAATATTTATATACACAATCTTTAATAGAAGTGATATTGATATGTTCTCACGAGCCAGCAATACGCTTACTCAGTAAGATTGTGTATTAAAAAAGAATGACTGTTCTCCTGTGAGAACATATTTTTTTACTTTTCGCAGTTACAAAAATACGAAATTATTTTATAAAAAACAATTATTTAAATAATCAAAAGTGTAAACTAATTGTTTGAAATCTACAGCAATGACATATTTTTTTATTATTTTTTCTTTGTCATACCGAATTTATTTCGGTATCTCATTTGGAGATGCTGAAACAAGTTCAGCAGGATATATTTTTTTAATAACCACCTTCAAAAAAGTTATAACCGCCTTTAAAAAAGTTATAACCGCCTTCAAAAAAGTTATAACCGCCTTTAAAAAAGTTATAACCACCTTTACTTTTTTCAAAATCGTTGTAATTCTTATATTATATAAATTGTAAAAAGTTGTATATAATTATGATATTTTATTTTTTTCATAAAAAAAAGTTATTTTTGTATTATGAAAAAAATAATTATTCTATCCATCGCTACAATACTAATATTTAGTCCGCAATCAGTAGCACAAAAAAAATATAATATCAATGAATGTATTAATATCGCTATTAATAATAATTATGATTTGATGTTTAACAAATATCAAGAACATTATGATTCTGTTTTACAGAAAAGTTCTTTTGGTTCTTATCTACCTAATATCAGTGCTAATGCAGGATATAATAGAAATATTACGAATATAGATAATGTTCTTAATCTTAATAGTTTGTCTTTCAATCTTCAAGCAAATATGATTATATATGATGGCGGAAGACGAGAGGCAAATTATAGAAACGCTGATAATAATGCTAAATTAACCGAACTTAATAAAAAATATCTAACCGAACAAATTAAATTAAAAGTATATACTCAATTTATTAATATATGCCGTTTAGAAGAAATTTTAAAAGCAAGAAATGAAGATATTAAAGCAAGTAAAAGTCAATTAGATAATTTTAACGCAAGATATGATGCAGGAGTTGTGTCTATTGATATGGTCCTGTCGCAAGAAGCAGAATTAGGTAGTAAAGAAATTGTTTTTTTACAACAGCAAATAGAAATAAATAATGCCAAGCAACTTCTACTCATTACTATGGGCGAAGATCCTTCTAATCAAGTGATTTTTGAAGATAATTCTGTTTCTAATGATATTGATGATACTTATATTAATCAATTTAAATATAATATTGGTTCTATTCAAGATGCTGTAAATACTGCACTAACTAATAGAATTGACTATGCATCTAACAAACTAAATAGAGAAATTGCAGATGAAAATCGCAATGCTTCAAAAGGTAATTACTATCCTAATCTATCTGCCTACCTAAATTATGGCTACAACGGATGGACTGAAAATTATAATAAAAATCTTGGAGGAAGTTTTGGAATTAATCTAAATATTCCTATATTTAATAATTATTCTACAGATTTAATTGTAGAACAATCTAATCTAAATTATGAAACACAAAACACTTATTTATTAAAACTTGTGCAATCTATTAAAGCAGAAGTGCAAACCGCTTTTTTTAATCTTGAAGTAGCCGAAAAAACAATCCAAATATCTAAAAAATCCTATATTGCTGCTAAACAAAATTATGATGCAATTAAAGAAAAATTAAATGTAGGAACTGCAAATATGACAGATTTTATATTTGCAAATACGCAATATATAACAGCCCAAATTAATGTTATTAGTGCTTCATATAATTATTTAGCAACGCAAAAAGATTTATTATTTACTATTGGAAGTTATTAGATAAAAAATAAAAACTATAAATATAATAAAAAATATTCAAATTATATTTCCTTAATGCTTATTTAATTATAACATTAATTAACATTTTTGAAAAAAAATAAAAAATAGTATTTTTTTTCAAAAAAAAAGTTATATTAGAAAATAAAACAATAATTAATATATGTAAAATGTTTAATTTACATTTGTTTTTTAATTAAGAATTTATATTTAATCAATATTTACGGAGTTTTTAAATTATGCGAAAGCTAATTTTAATGTTTACTTTGGTCTTTGTTTTACTTGTTTCTACTAATGTTTATGCCGATATATACGGAACATTAAGCGGGAAAGTAGTAGATACAGAAAGTAAAGGAGTTGTCGGTGCTACCGTTATGGTTCAAGGCACAACTCGTGGAACGAAAGTTAATGCACGAGACGGCGCTTTTACTATAACTAATATTACGGCAGGTTCATATACTGTGCTTGTTCGTTCAGTAGGAAAGCAGGATCATAAGGTAACAGTAAGAATTTCTGCTGACCAAGTAACCCGAATTAATGTCACATTGAAAGATGAGGCAGTGCAGATGGGTGAAGTAGTTGTTACAGCAGACAAAGACAGTAAGGTAAATTCAGAACAAATAGGGACTGTAAATACCTTATCAGGTGACGTACTAACAGGCACTACAGCAACATCATTATCGGCTGTTGTTGGTATGAGTGCAGGTGTGTCAAGTAGTGGTGATGGCTATGCTATCAGAGGTAGCCGCGCAACAGAAACCCAAATTCGTTTAGATGGTATGAATATGGGTAATCAATTTTCAGGCGGCTTTGGGGCTGCCGGTGCTACATACTTTCCAATGGCATCTACTTA
>Ga0082212_10013992_pt1 | contig 10013 bp, 9 predicted proteins | sample TergutNt197P3_FD_71548 | JGI IMG/M metagenome (GOLD analysis project Ga0082212, IMG submission 71548) | Neocapritermes taracua P3 segment gut microbial communities from Petit-Saut dam, French Guiana - Nt197 P3 | ecosystem: Host-associated > Arthropoda: Insects > Digestive system > Gut ... | reverse complement strand
CGGGAAGATGTAATTATTGTCGCTACCGTTTCCTGTATTTACGGCCTTGCAACCCCGGAAGTATACCGGAAGATGACATCGCAGTTTGGGTTGGGAGATACGGTAAGCACCGACAAGCTGATGCAGCGTTTTGTGGAACTTCAGTACGAGCGGAACGATGCGGTACTGGAGCGCGGCCGTTTCCGCCGCCGGGGTGATTGTCTGGAAATATATCCCGCATACCTGGAAGAAGCATACCGGGTGGATTTTGACTGGGACAAGGTGGAACGTATCCGCCGCTTTGATCCCATTTCGGGTAAAGTCCTGGAAGAACTGGACAGGGCGGTAATCTATCCTGCAAAGCAGTTTGTTATGCCGGAAGAAATGGTACACGGGGCGCTTTCTTATATAAAAGAAGAATTGGCATCGCGTTATGAATTTTTAAAAAACTCAGGGAAAAATCTGGAAGCGGAACGGCTTAAAACAAGGGTAGAGTACGATTTGGAGATGCTTAACGAGATGGGTTACTGTCCGGGTATAGAAAACTATTCTGCCCCGCTTGCCGGGCGCAAGCCGGGGGAAGCGCCTGATACGTTAATCGACTATCTTTTTAAAAACCCTGACGGTTCAGCGGGGCATTTAACCTTTATCGACGAAAGCCATGTAACGGTACCCCAAATTGGGGCGATGTACGCAGGAGACCGTTCACGGAAACAAAACCTTGTGGATTACGGTTTCCGCCTGCCCTGCGCCCTTGATAACAGGCCTCTGCGCTACGACGAGTTCGAAAGCCGGCTGGGGACAACGGTTTTTGTTTCCGCAACTCCCGGAGAGGCAGAAGCAAAAAAATCAAAACGGGTTGTGGAACAGATGATACGGCCGACGGGGCTATTGGATCCGGAAATAGAAGTGCGCCCAAGCGAAGGCCAGATGGAAGATATTTATGCCGAGCTTCGCGAACGGATAAAGGCCGGGGAACGATCCCTAATCCTTACCCTGACAAAAAAAATGGCCGAAGACCTGACCGACTATCTTACCGGCCTGGGGCTTCGTGTGCGTTACATTCACAGCGAAGTAGAAACCATTGAACGCGTGGAAATTCTTACCGCCCTCCGTGCCGGGGGTTTTGATGTGCTTGTGGGGATTAACCTTTTGCGGGAAGGGATAGACCTGCCGGAAGTTTCCTTTATCGCAATACTCGACGCCGACAAAATCGGCTTTCTCCGCTCCCTTACCAGCCTGGTGCAAATTATCGGCAGGGCTGCACGCAATGCAGCAGGAAAGGTGATCATGTACGCCGACAGGATGAGCGATGCAATGGAAAAAGCCATTGCGGAAACAAAACGGCGGCGGGAAATTCAGGATGAGTACAACAGGGAACACGGCATTACGCCGGCAACCGTAAAAAAAGCAGTAGCCGCCATCCTGGAACGTCATGCCGAAGAAGCCGCCGGCGCTGCTGCCGCCTCCATCGACGTGCTGAAAAAATCATTTAATATGCTGATCCCCGCCCAGCGCAAACAGCTTATAAAAGCGCTGGAACATGAAATGCTGGAGCATGCAAAAAACCTGGAATTTGAAGAAGCTGCGGCAATTCGGGATGAAATTCAACGGATTAATGAATTGGGGAAAAAGTAAATCACTTTATACTTTTTGTAAAAAGCTCATTCTTCTTCGAATTTTGTTTCAAAAAGTCTGATAAGGGCTTCCACGGCTTTTTCTTCGTCCTTGCCATCGGCAATGATATTTATTTCCGCTCCAAAAGCTGCGCCCAGAGTAATGATACCCATTATTGACTTTCCGTTTATCCTGTCATCTTCGCGTTCAAAAGTAATTTCACAGTCAAAATCTTTTGCGGTCTGAACAAGCAAGGCGGCAGGCCGAGCGTGGACTCCGGCCCGGTTAATCACCTTTACCTTTTTTTGGTACATGTTTAAATTACATCCTCGGACCCATAGTAGACTGAACGAACCTGTTTACTTTCTATCCATTTAAGAATATTTTGGTTGAATTCCTTGGACGAGTTATAACCCATCTTTTTTAGCCTTTCATTCATGGCAGCAACTTCGATAATAATGGGGATATTCCTGCCGGGTTTTACAGGAATTTCCAGCTTGGGAATACTGACCCCCAAAAATTCCATAAACTTTTCTTCGCTACCCAGCCTGTCGTAATTTTTTGATGCATCCCATTCTTCCAGCACTACAACAAGCTGAATTTGCTTGGTGTCCCGAATCGCCCTGACCCCAAACAGGTGGGTAATGTTTATAATTCCCAACCCCCGGATCTCCATGTGGTGGCCGATTATTTTGTTGGCGCCTTCTCCCAAAACGACATTGCCGTTGATGCAGTGCATTTCCACAACATCGTCGGCAACAAGCCGGTGGCCCCGTTCAATAAGTTCCAGGGCGTTTTCGCTTTTTCCCACCCCTGAATCGCCCAATAGGAGCACGCCCAGGCCCCATACTTCTACCAGTACGCCATGGATGCTTTTTTTGGGTGCAAAAATGTTCCCAAGAATTCGGGTAAGGCGGATTACAAATTCCGATGTTTGCAAATCGGTTTGAAGCAGCGGGCAATCGGCCCTTTCTGCTTTCTCAAAGAATTCCTCGTCCGGGCTAAGGTTGTGGGTAAAAATACAGCATGGAACATGGTAAGAAAAAAGCTGACTGATTGAATCAACTTTTTTTTCTTCTACGAGTTTTTTTATTGCCGCAACTTCCCCGCGGCCAAAAATCTGAATCCGTTCATGGGCAAAAGATTCAAAAAAACCCATTATCGCAAGGCCCGGCCGGTTCAGGTTGGGTTCCGTTATGGTCCTGCCCAAACCTCTTCTGCCCCCTATGCAGCGGAGGTTCAGTGAATTATGTTCCTTTAGGTCGATGTCGATTAAATCCAGGACGGTAAAATCTTTTTTAGATGCCATAAATTACAATATAGCGGAATGGGCTCCCCACGGCAAGCCGTGGGGTATGGTTAAAAGGTGATTTTTTTACTCTTCTTTAACAAGCACTTCTTTAAAACCGGCAACGCCAAGCCGTTCCGATACGATCTTTAGTTCTTCCTGCTTAACTCCGGACAAAACCACCCGGTAGTAATCGCCGTATCGCTCATAGGCAGGACTAAGCCCCGCTTTTTTCAGCTTTTCAAAAACTTCTACTGCGTGTTCCGGCTGTCTGTAAGCGCCAACCTGCAGCCGGTAGTTTTTGCCCGTGGGAATTTCCGGGACAGCCGGTTTAAACCTGACGCCGTTCATTTCCATTATTAACTGCGGGGATTGAAGGGGCTGCGGTGTATCGATACGATCAACCGGTATCGGCTGGATTACGTTCATCTGCCCGGAAACGTTCTCCGTATTGGAATATAATTCCACCGATGCAGGGCGTGTCTGGACTATCTGACCAGGCTGCGCTGGTAAACTTACTTCGTAGATGCTTTCCACTTTTACCAGAGCAGTTCCGGAACCGATCATATCCAGTTGTTCTGCCGCTGCCCGGGACAGATCGAGAATACGGGCTGCCACAAAGGGCCCCCTGTCATTAACCCGAACCGTAACGATTCTGTTGTTATACTGGTTTGTAACACGCAGCATGGTCCCAAAGGGCAGTATGGGATGCGCCGCCGTAAACTGGGAATCGTTAAAAATTTCACCCGATGCAGTTGGCCGGCCGTTAAATTCCCTGCCATACCAGGAAGCAATCCCTTCCTGATAAAAAATCCCCCGATTAACCTCTCCGGTCCGCGCCTGGGCGGAACAAAGGGCAACCAACGAAAAACCCAATAAAAAAACGAACAAAATCTTTTTCATACCCTAATATCGGCATATAAAACAGCACTTTTAACTAAATTCTCACATTCTTCTGACAGAAACCACATACTTAACTCCGTACATTAAATCAGCTAAAGGCTGAATTTTTATACAGGAGGACAAGATGAGAATGGAAATTCACCATAAGATTGGCAAAAAAGTCTGTGCGGAATTACAAGAATTGGGCTGTACGATTCACGAAAACCTTTTCCTGCTTGGAAACCTCTTTCCCGACATTATCCAGTCCTATATCTGGCGCCGCCATGAATATCAGCATTCCCGGGAATATGTACGCAGGAAGCTGGATAAATTGAAAAAAAGGCCGAGGCTTTTTTCGTTTCATCTGGGCGTGCTGGCACATTATATCTGCGATTATTTTTGCTACCCCCACAGCTCCGGCTACGACAAGGGGTTTTTTAACCACATCCGTTATGAAATACGGCAGAAAGTACCGGAGAACCACTACAAAACCAATTTGAATATCTCTGCCTTTACAATAGAAGAATTGATAGGGGAACTGGATAAATACGTATCATGGTACGATAGTTCCTGCGCTTCTTTTAATGATGATGAGTCGGACTTTCACATCGCTTCTATGGTAACTTCAAATTTTTTGTGGGGGGCTTCCGCTCTTGTGCCGGCTGTGTAGGTCAGCATATTAGAAGCGGAATTGTAAAAAGGTCATATCGTCATGCTGAGGGGTATTCTGCCTGAACTCTTCCAGAGCTTTGGGCAGCAGCCCGCTCAGATTTTTTTTATGCGCAATAACTTCCTGTATTAGGGAAACAAGCCGGGTTTCTCCGAATTCCTCCCCGGCAGGATTATCCTGTTCAGAAATGCCGTCAGTGTAAATAACCAGTGTATCCCCTGGCTGTACAGGAAAAGAAAAAACCATGGGTTCAAGTTCAATTTCTACCCCAATGGGAAGATTAACCCTGGATTTCTGTATTGAAACTTTCCTGCCCTTCCGTAAAAACAAAGCATGGGCATGTCCCATGTCGGCTATTTGAAGTATACAGGACTCGGTATCATAAATCAGGAAAAAGCCCGTAAGGTATTTTTCCAGGTGAAACGATCTGATAATTGACGAGTTAAGGTTTTTAAGCAGCTCTTTAAGCCCTTTTTGCATATTAAAATTTTGCAGCAATCCCCAAACGATGGATACTACAAGGGCAGCCGTAACGCCTTTACCCGAAACATCACAAAGGGATGCAAAAAACTTCGTATCACTTATTTTTCTTATAAAATAGAAATCCCCTCCAATCCCTTTTGCAGAACAGCACCATGAATCCACAGTAACATTAAATTTTTTAATATCATCAATATTGGCCAAAAGGCGCTCCTGCAAAAGGCTTGCCTGGGCAATATCATCATTTGTCATTTCCATCAGATAATTTGCTGCATCCTGAAGCGACAGCATGCCGCTGAAAGCACCTTGGGAATCGACCAAAACAATGTATTTGTTTTCGATTTTTTCATTATCATCCTGCTTTCGCATCTGTTCCAGAAGAATAAATATATTCCGTTCCCCGGCATATACATTAACTGCCTCTGAACATTCTCCGGCGGTTTTTTTTGACATAATATCCCTGCCAAAACGTTTTCCCAACAGAAGAAAAAGTTTATCCCGCATGATAATCCCAATGGGCTGGTTTCTTTCGTCAGTTATACATACAACGGTTATATCGGAATATTGTTCCAGCTCATCTGCTATTTCTATAATATTCTGGTCGTATCTGATAAACCAAAAATGCTTTGCAAGGCGCTGTAATGTGTTGGGATAAGACCTTGCCGGACGATTAACTCTGGAAATTAGTTTCTTATTAAGGACAACAGCTGCGGGACTACCCCATGATTTATACGCCATCCTGTTATCTGGTTTCCTGAAAAGAACAGCTTCTCTTGTCATTGTATACCCCTCCTGGCGGTATAATTTTATATACTTTTTGATTATTAAAAAACAATAAAGAAAAAGTTAATTTTTGGATAATTAAATTTATATTAACAGTTCTTTAACATATGGATCGGATGTTATTGGCATGACGATAAAATATTCCAAGAGCACAGATGAAAAAAAACTTGAAATTAAAATAACCGGGGACTGTGATTTGTACAGTTCCCGGGAGTTATATTCAGGTGTTGAAAAAATTCTGCTGACAGGCTGTGAAAAGGCAGTTCTTGATATGACTGGGGTCGCATATCTGGACAGTTCCGGTGTTGGGTCAATCATTAGAATTATCAAGCTAACCAGAGAAAAGCACATTATTCTTAGGTTCCGTGGTATTCAAAAAACTCCAAGGAAAGTCCTGGAAATGTCAAATATTCTTTCGCTTATTACCGAGGAACATTAAACATGAAACAATTAATTATTCGAAAACTGCTTGTAGATGAGTTTAATGAATTATTTGATGCAAAGGGAATGAAATATATTGAATTCGACAGTGATTATTCCAGGATCAGGGATTATTGCAGAATTATCCTTAAAGAATGCCCCGAAATGTTTAAGGAAGGAAACCTGTTGGAACAACAGCTTTCCGAAATTGTTAAAAATGGCATTAAACACGGCAATAAATGCAACACTGCAAAAAAACTAAAAGTGTGGTACGATCTGCGCAAACGGGCGCGTTTTATTGTAGAAGATGAAGGCGAAGGTTTTACCTGTCTTGATCAATGGAACGAGTTTTTTAAAAAACGGCAAATTGCATTATTTAACGAAGATTTTGATGCTTTTCTTGAACTGGCAAGTTTCCGCGGCCCCGGCAGTGACGAAGACGACGGCGGGAACAGCCTTATCGCCGCTCTTGAATTCTGGAATGGCGGCATGATCTACAATGAGGCAAAAAATAAAATCGGCGTAGTTCGCTGGTTCTATGGCGGATCCGGAAAGAAGGTTATGTAACGGTAAACCGCCGTATCCTGCTTGCCCTCACACCTTAAATACAGATATTATTTTTAAAAGGTACCAATTGAAAAGAATAATTTTACTGTTGATAACGCTTACCGCCGTGTTATCCGGCATTACCGCTTGCAGACAAAATAAAAATCCCGCAGCACGAAGCCAAAACGGCAAGATAAACGTAACAGCAACAATTTTTCCGCCGTATGATTTTGTCCGGCGCATCGCAGGGGACAGGGTAAACCTTACCATGCTGCTGCCGCCCGGTTCGGAAAGCCATTCTTTTGAACCTTCGCCCAGGGACATAATTACCATCCAGAACAGCGATATATTTATCTATGGCGGCGGCGAATCGGATAAATGGATAGACCGGATTCTCGATTCTATGAACACTGACAGCATGAAAATTCTGGCCATGATGAATGCGGTGGATGCTGTCGAAGAAGAAATTGTCGAAGGTATGGAAGATGAAGATGATGATGAAGATGAAATTGTTTACGATGAGCATGTGTGGACTAATCCACAAAACGCTATTCAGATAGTATGGGCAATAACCACGCTGCTCTGCGAGGCCGACCCTGCCAACTCCGGCTTTTTCCAGCAGAATGCCGTTTCCTATATCGAAAAACTGGTACAGCTTGACGCTGCTTTTACCGAAGTGGTTTCCGGAGCAAAACGAAAAACAATCGTTTTTGCCGACCGTTTTCCCTTCCGGTATTTTGCTGATGCCTACGGACTAGCGTACTTTGCAGCTTTTCCCGGCTGTTCCACCGAAACAGAACCAAGCGCCGCTACCGTAAAATTTTTAATTGACAAAATCAGAGCAGAACAAATTCCCGCCGTGTTTCATATTGAACTTTCCAGCGAGCGAATGGCAAATACGATAAGCGGGGAAACCGGCGCAAAAAAACTCCTGCTGCACTCCTGCCACAATATTACCAAAAGGGATTTTGATTCCGGCCTGGGCTACCTGGAGATTATGTCTGCCAATATCGAAAATCTTCGGGAGGCATTGTATTAAAATATATAATTACGGTTGACAAAACTGTAAAAACGAATAATAATAAATTTTATTATTTTAATGGTTGGATGCTTGTATGAGTGATGAAAAGCCGGCAGCTTCATCAAAAATTGGCCCGTTTATTTTTTGGATAATTTTAATTATATCAGCAGGTTCCATTGTTTTGGTAACAACCAGTTTAAGGATTGGGCAGCAAAATGATACTACCTATGGAAATGTTTATAAAAAATTCATTGGATCCTGGGGCGGTGAAATAAATATTGTTCCAGCCGATTTCTATTTTGAAGATGATAATGCAGAAGCAGGAAAATCAAAGGAACATTATTTACTGCCGGATTCCATAGCGGTAAACTCCATAGTTAATTTAGACAAGAAACGGGAAGGCCTTATTTCTTTTAATTCATTTCTTGTTGATGTAGACAATGAATATATTTTAACGAATACTACATCATTTAAAGATAATTTATTTGTTAAATTTAACCGTCCCGAAAATGCAAGTATACTCTATGATTATATTGTTATTATTGACAATATAAAAATTGCAGCTGAAATTGGAATGGATGGGCCGTTTATTTTACTTCCGGAATTTGAACAAAATCAAAAAGTAAAAATAAATATCCAGTTTAAAACCAAGGGAATTGATGTCCTGAAATATAAATTAGCTGTATATAACAGGTATGTAATACAATCATTCAAGGCCTTTTTTACCATTAACACATCAGATTATAATTTACTTCAATTTGGCCTGCCTCATACGATTATCAAAAATACTAAAGGTGAGCAATTATTGATAGAGATGAATAATTTTAATACCAATCAGGATGTCGGCATTTCGTTTGTGTCAGCAATTAACGATCTGGATCAGATAGAAAGATTAATCAGATTTTCTCCTGTTTCTTTATGCCTGTTTATGGCGCTTGTTTTTATTTTATCACAAATGAATATTGTCAAATTTCATTCTGTGCATTATTTATTCATTGCAATAATTAATGTTTTTTATTTTTTGTTTATCTCTTATATTATAAGATTTTTTAACATATTTACTACATTAACTTTTGCTTTTATACTAACATCAATAATGTATTTTCTATATATTCCAAATGTAACCAGCAGAAAATTTGCCTTTAAAGTATTGGCTTCTTATCATTTTGCATTAACAACTATTCTGTCGGTAATATTTTTACTGCCTATATACCGCGGGGTTTCATTAATAATCTTTTTGTTTGTAATATTTTTGTCAATTATGGTTCCCATTGGAAAATCAGATTTTTCGAAATGGCCAATATTTATTAATAAAGACATGGAATGAAATATATTTATCCGATCCGGGAAAAGCGGAGTCTGGAAAAATGAAAAAATATTAAGAGCGCCTGCAAAGAAGAAACAGGAGTTTATATGAAATTAGGAATCAAGATCACCCTGCTTATTGGACTGGTTGTATTAATAACAGCCAGTGGTATTATTGCAGCTATTGAACTCATTGTCCCCGTCACAATAAGGGAAACCAGTTTAGCCGAACTTTCCTCGGAAGTCAGGGCAAATGCTGAATTTATTAACGCCCGGCTGGAAGCCCAGTTTATTCAATTATGGGAAATAGCCAATCGCAGCCGGACCCGGACCATGGACTGGGAAGGAGTTGTTGGTGAAAGCCTAAAGCCGGATTTGGAAAGAACAGGAACCATGGATATAGGCATGATATTCCCTGACGGCACGGTTCATTATTTAGGTTCTGCAGCAGAAAATGTAAGCCACCAAAGATATTTCAGAGAAACGTTTGCCGGAAAAAACACAGCTGAAATTGTTGTAAATGAAAAAACGGGCAAAATTTCGATATTAATGGGAGCGCCTATTCTGCAAAGTGATGAACCGGGCGCGCCGGTAATTGGCGCACTGGTTGCGGTAAAAGACATCAGTGTACTCATTGAGATGGTTACGTCAATAAAGTCCAGGTACCCAAGCGGCTGGGCGGTACTGACCGACGATGTAGGAACGGTAATTGCCCACGCTGCGACAGAACTGGTTGAGTCGCGGTTTAACCCTATAGAAGTGGGCAAGGTTGATCCTGCAATGAAATCTTTGGGCGATATGGTAGAGCTGGCTCTTAGGGAAAAACACGGTACCACTGAATTTACCGAGTTTGACGGAGTAAAAAGGGTTGGCTCCTTTTTGGAACTTCCCGACTATGGATGGACGCTCTTTATTAACGTAGAGAAAAAAGAGTTTGAAAGCGTAACATCTTCGCTTAACAGAATATTGTACCTTATCGTATCAAGCTGCTTAATAATTGGTATTATTATTGCGGTTTTTAT
>Ga0082212_10013991_pt1 | contig 10013 bp, 6 predicted proteins | sample TergutNt197P3_FD_71548 | JGI IMG/M metagenome (GOLD analysis project Ga0082212, IMG submission 71548) | Neocapritermes taracua P3 segment gut microbial communities from Petit-Saut dam, French Guiana - Nt197 P3 | ecosystem: Host-associated > Arthropoda: Insects > Digestive system > Gut ... | reverse complement strand
TCCCCTATCATTAACTCGAACATTAATAATTAAACTAGCAGATTGACCAACACCTAAAGTACCAACCCTCCAAGTAACAGTATTACCAGAATTAGTAGCATTAACAGTATTATTTGTACTTAAAAAAGTAAGCTTTGAATCAAGCACATCAGTTACATTCACATAAGTTGCAGTATCAGGACCATTATTAGTCACAGTAATAGTATAAAATATTTCCTGACCATTAACCACATTAGTAGTACTAACATTTTTAGTAATGGTTAAATTCACAATAGGAGAAATATCTGCTCTAAGTGCAACATATGCTGAGGAATTAGTAGCAGAATAATTACCATTACCTTCAAATACAACATAATATGTGTAGTTACCTTGAGTAGCAAATGTATATGTACTTCCAACAAAGCCAGAAGAACTAGTAGTACCACTATACATCAGAGTACTATTTGCAAGATAGAAGTATAAAGTAACAGTTCCAACAGCATTTCCATTTTCATCTATAATAGTAGCATTATACCCAACAGGCTGACCACTTTTTCCAGTAACATTAGTCACATTTACAATTGTTGTATTTAGTTTGTTAAATGTAACCCATATAGTTTCATTAACTGGAGCATAATTTATATAAAGTGGATTAGTAGTACCAGTTTGTGAATAAACAACAGTATAATTTAAAGTACCTGCAGTAGCAACACGATATGCATAAGTAGCAAACCCATTAGCATCAGTTAAATTACTACCAACATAGACACCATCTACATAAAAGCTAACATTAAGTCCAGCAACTCCAAAACCACCATCATCAGTAGCAGTAACATTAAGAATAACAGTATCGTTATACTTTCCAGTAGTGTTACTTAAATTAAGAGTAGGTTGGGAAATTGTACTAATATTGAAATAAGTAGCATTATTTACAGGAACCCTCCAATTATCCACTTGGAAATAACCAATCTGATAACCTAATGTATTAAACGGAACAGTAATGTCAGTTCCATTAAGGTGTGCATTAAAAGTACCAGTATAATTATTAGGAGACGCCATTGTAATATACGCTTCACCATAAAAAGTAGGAAGACGATTAGGTGTAAAACTTGGATCAGGAGTACCAGTAAAATGTGTAACATTAGTATTTATAGTATACATATAATGAGCAGACCCATTATAAAGACGAACATCATTAAGATCAACACCAAGATATATGAAATTGTTAGGCTGAACACCAGTAGCATACTGCTCGTTGTTACCCCACCAATTATAATCAACATTAACATTACCAGAAACACTAGTATTAGTCCAAACAGTATTATACGGACTAGTACTACCATGGTTAAAGTTACTTACAAGCCTATTATAATTTAAAGTCAAACGTTGAGCAGCCCAGATAGCATTACCATCAGTACCTGCACTATTAAACATGAAGTTATTACTAACAACAGTATTAGGAGTAGAAGCAGCTGAATGTGAACCTATAGCACCACCTTCAGTACCTGCAGTATTATAAGTGAAATTACAAGTACTTATATTAAGACCAGCAACAGCACCAACAGCACCACCATAAGTACCAGCAGTATTATGGTCAAAATTAGACATATATCCGTAGAAATTACCACCAGCAATACCTACAGCACCACCATAAGTATCAGCAGTATTATGAGTCAAATTAGAATAAAGCACATTTACAGTACTAGTACCACTAACACCAACAGCACCACCATAAGTTTTAGCATAATTATTACTAAGCACAGCATTATCTAAATTAAAAGTACCACCAGAAGCACCAATAGCACCACCAAAACCACTAGCACCAGTAACATTATTATTAATAAATCTAGCATTAGTTACATTTACAGTACCACCAGCAACAGCAACAGCACCGCCTTGGGTTACAGCAGTATTACCATCAAACATACTAGTATCAAATACAGCAGTACCTCCAGCAGAATACAAAGCACCACCACGAGATCCAGCAGAGTTATTGATAAAATTAACATTAAACAGTCTTATATTACTACTAGCAGAATTAGCATAAATAGCACCACCATCAGTTGTAGCTTTGTTATTAGTGAAATTAGTATTATTAATAGTAATAAGACCCCCACCATTATTATAAATAGCACCACCTAAAGTACTTGTAGCAATATTATTATCAAAAGTACAATTGACTAATGTAATAGGATCAGATCCACCATTAAAAAATACACCCCCTTGAGAACCACGACAATTTTCAAAAATAGTGTTATAAACAGTAGTAGACCCGCCATGAGTGTATGTCACACCACCTTGACCTCCAGTGAAAATATTTGTGAATCTTGAATTATCTATAACTAGATAACTACCTGCACCATTAAGACAGAAAATACCCCCATGACCAGAAGCAGTACATCCAGAATCTTTAAAATTAGTATAATTAAGTGTTACACCAGCTCCACCATAACAACGTATAACAGAACCTAGAGCAGCTGAAGTACAATTAGAAAAATTGGTATTATTTACATTCACATAGGAAGTACTTGGAGCATAATAATTTATAGCAACGCCATAACCAGATGTTGCTGATGATGTTATATTAACAAAATTAGTATTATATACATTTATTGATCCAAAACCTAAATTTGTGGAACTTTCAGGAGTACAAATACCTTTACCCGCTCCAGAACCAGAAAGATTAGTAAAATTTGTATTATTGACCGTTATATCTATATAAGTAGCCGGATTAATATAAATACCCCTACCAGTACCTGTAAAATTTGTAAACAGGAGAGAATCAATATTAAGAATAGTGAAACCATTAAGAGTAATTTTATTATTTTCACCACCAGCAATTATCAAATTATATAAATTAAATATTCTTTGGTTAGTAGCTGAAGTACCAGCAGCAATAGTCATAAATGCAGTATTGCCAGTAGTATTTATAATAACATCGCCAAAAGTATCATTTCCAATAATAGTCATGTTTGCTTTATTAGATAAATTAAGATTAACATTACCCCCATTGGAATATGTTCCAGGTTGTAATATAATAATAGAATTTGGATTAGCAGCATTATATGCATTTTGAATCGTTGCTTTTGCAGTAGCAACAGTTCGACCATCATTTCCATCGCTACCAGATGGAGACACATACCATATATCTCCAGTTGTTGGTATAGGAACACTAAACATTGATATGTAATTAACAGTAAAAGGTAATCTATTTCGACTTATTTGTGGATTTACGGTTCCACTACCGATATAAGCAGCATGTACGACATAATTTCCAGTAGGTAATGTCAGGCTATAAGTAGCCACCCCATTTACAGCATTAACTCTTCCAGAGAATACTCCATCTATATAAAATACAACATCACCACTTATATTATTTCCGTGGCTGTCTGTTACGCGAGCAGTAAATTCACTTATCATTCCATGTGAGGAATTAGTTTCAACAATAACATTTACATCAGATGCCGCTGTGTTTATGAAAACACAGTTGTCAAAGATAAGATTACCGTTTCCAGCAACTGAACCATTAGTTTTATGTATATTTGCTCCAAAATTAGCAATATCTTCCTGAGTATAAATATAGCTATTTATAATGGTAAGATTTATTAAAGTTAGAGTTTTTCCTTCGTCTACATCAAAAGCAGGATTAGAACCAGTTGAAATAGTAGTATTGGAACTATCATCGCCTTTAATGGTTATATTTTTATCAATTTTTAAATTTGTATTATCAGAGCCTTTATATAGTCCATCAGCTAAGGTTAGAACATCGCCATTTGAAACACTGGTTATACCAGTAGCAATTCCACCTGAAGTCGTATTATCCATGTTGACTTCAACAGCAAAAGCGTTTCCACCTAAGAAACTAATGGAACAAAGACAAACGAATAAGACCAAAAATATGGCCATATATTTATCAAAATTCAATTAAATACACCCCTAAAATGTATTAATTTATTAGTTTAACTTTTTAATTATGAAAAATTTATTCAATATTAATATGTTTTTTTATTGTAACAAATTTCCATTACCTTTTTGTTTTTACTTAAATAACAATGTTTCAAGTTAAGTAATATTTATTTAATTTTTCCGAATGAACATCCACTAATATAAAAAACCTTTATTTAATTTATATGAGAAAATTCATCAATATGAATAGCTTTAATTTTTATAGAGCCTTTATTTAAAAAAAACGAACCTTTATTTAAATATAATCCTCTTATCATCAATATTTAAGAGATTTCATTTAAATACAAGAACTTTAATTTAATATAAAGAACCTTCATTTATTATAAATAACTCATCATTAAACAAAATGAACCTTCATTTGAATATAAAGAACTCATCATTAATACAAGAACTTTGATTTAAATGCAAGAACCTTTATTTAATATAAAGAGTCTTATCTGATTTAAAAAGCTTTCATCCAATATTACGAATTATATTTTAAGATAAAGAGCCTTCATTTAGTGTTAAATTTAAAAATATTAAATTTATGTTCCTAAGTGTTAAAATTTTTAAACTTTTACATTGTGTTTAGTAAATTATTTTGTTTTAGTAATTATGTAAAATATTTTTAATTTAGTAACTTCTAAAATATTTTTTATTCTTGTAATTATGTAAAATATTTTTATTAGAATTATATAAATTCCTAATTTAATAACTTCTAAAATATTTTTTATTCTCGTAATTATGTAAAATATTTTTATCAGATATATAAATTCCTACTTTAATAACTTATAAAATATTTTTTATTTTTGTAATTATGTAAAATATTTTTATTAAAATTATATAAAATTTCTACATTAATATACTTCTAAAATATCTTTTATTCTCGAAATTATGTAAAATATTTTTATTAGAATTATGTAAAATATTTCGATTATAGTAACTTGTAAAATATTCTATCTTGAATATAGTATTATTATATAATATAATTATAAAATACACAGATTATAAATCTAAAATCACATCAATAAGATTAATTTAAACATGTCAATATAATTAAAAAAAAATCTCAACGATTATAAAATAAAATCACATCAATAAGATTAATTTAAACACATCACTACAATTAATAAATATTCAGATTATAAATTTAAATTGCACCAATACAATTATAAAAATCCCATCAATATACTTAATTAAAATCATTCCGATTATTAATTCAAATCACATTAATAGATTAATTTAATTCATATTATGTAATATTAATTTATATTAATTAGTATTATTTTATATTAATTTAAAATCACATTGTAAATACTTTAATTATTGTTCATTTTAAAATAACAATGTAAGTGTCTATATTCATTATAAGTTCAACACACAGATTCTATAAAAATCTACTTGTTTATTAGACTTATTTTGAAATTTAATCGATTCATGCCTCCTTATATAAGAAAAACATTCTTATACATCTACAATTTTTTTTCGCTATTCAAAATTGTTTAGAAAGTGATTAATACTATGTAAGTTCTAATATATAAATGTATTGGAACCGTATTTACTACTAAATCTTATTTAATTATCATAAAAAACGTTTTAGGGAAATAAAACTATTTATATTAAAATCAATTACTTTTTTAATATTAGATAATGTTTTTAAATAATAAAACTATTAATTTTAAAATAAGTTAGATTAATTTTATTTTTATTAAAATATATAATATAAAAGAAAGAAACTAGATTGATATCAATTATATTCTCTTTTATATATAGAGACCCGTGCCAAAAGTCTAAATTTCTTAGTCAAAACTATCAAAAAATCCTTTGTTAAGAAATAAAGAAAATTTTTTTCTTATAGAAATGAGTTTTACCTAAGTCTCTATATTTAAAAAAAACATTAGTTAATAATATATATTAGTTAATGTAATATATTACTAAAGTGATTAATATGACTGTTGCTACAATTGATATAAAATCAGATATATTAAAAGGTATTAGTAAAATAGCAAAGGACGAAGGAACAGACGAAAAAACACTTATAAATAATCTTTTAAAGGAATTAATTGAAGAATATAATGATTGTGAGTTATTAAAAAAGATAAAAAAAGCAGAATCTGAGTTTAAAGAGGGGAAAACTATAAGGTTGGATGTTGATGGATTCAACAAACGATATGGTTTATAAAATTGAATTTTCATCAACAGCTGATAAATACCTTAAAAAATTATCTAATAAAGAAGATATAAAAAGAATAAGGGATGGTATTTACAACATTAAAGATCCTTATGATTCAAAAAAGATGAAAGGAAAACTTAAAGGATTAAACAGAATTCAAGTAGGTAAATATAGAATTATATTTAAAATATATAAAAAAGATTTAATAATACTCGTTGTTGAAATTGGAAAAAGGAGTAACATTTATAAATAGGTATTTACTGTTTTTCAGCCATCAATATACTATTTACAATCAGAAGAATGTAATTTGACTTGTTGAATTTTCAGCCAACTTGCTACCTTCTAATTCCAGTTCTTTTTTAATTCATAGCAATATTTTTTAGGACTTTTATAAAGAGGTAATATTTCAATCATAGCAGTGATTGAAAAATATCAATTTCTTCTTATCATTCTAAGTAGTTCTGATTTTCTTATTTTAAAATAATTTAACCATATTTTATCTGACAAGTTATCCCTGCAACTTTTAAATAAAAAATAGAATCAAAACAATGCAAATGGTTCTAATCCATTTAGTAATACAAATTATATAAATAGTAACATATAAATATTTCTAAATATATACTCAAATGAGTTTATAGATTTAAAAAAGTGTATTGCTTTAAGATTACAATCTTATATATAACGTAAAAAGTTGTAAATATTTGGTAATTAGTTCTAATTATAAAAATTATTGATAAGTATGAGGGTCCAAGCAAAATAGCTTTTTTCAAAAAAATTTCTTCTTTTGTAAAACAAAAGATTTTACAAACTGATATTAAATTTGTCAGATTCTCAGTATATAAAAAAATTATTAACTTTTAGAGAAAATAGATCTAAAAATTAAAAAGTGGAAACATGGGATTATCAAAAAAACTTATAGAGCAAGGAAAAAAACCAACGGGATTCATAGGACATATAATGCTAAAAATCATGAATTTTGCCCATAAAGAAATAATAAATTGGGGATTATCAAAAATAAACATAGCAGATAATTCTATAATATTAGATCTAGGTTGTGGTGGTGGAGAAACAATTAAGATTTTAAGTAATTATACAAAAAATGGGAAAGTTTATGGTATAGATTATTCAAAAGAAGCTATAAAAACCAGCGCAAAAGTTAACAAAACAGCTATTTCAAATGGGAAGGTAGTTTTAAAACAATCGTATATTTCAAATATTCCTTTTAAAGACAATTTTTTTAATATAATCACAGCATTCCAAACACATTACTTTTGGGAAAATTTAAAAACGGATATTAAAGAAATCAATAGAGTTTTAAAAGACAAAGGACAATTTCTATTAGTAGCTGAATTATATAAAATAGATTACCATATGAAAGAATACAAAACCCCAGAATCTATGGAAAAATTACTTTTAAAAAGTGGTTTTAATAATGTCAATACCTTTAAAACAAATAAAAACATCTGTTTTATCGCAAAAAAGAATAAACTATAAATATACTCAAAGTAAAATAAACCCATAAAAACATACTCAAAATTTAAACAAACAAAAATATATTAAAGTAAAATAAACCCATAAAAACATACTCTAAAGTTAGCTATACTTGTATATATTATTTATATTATAAAATAACTTATTTTTTCATTAAATATAAATATTATAAGCATTTAAAAAAGAAAAAAATGTATTAATTATAATAATAATATTATATTTTAAAATAATTATATAAAAATGATGTAAAGAAACCATCACTTATATAAATAATAAAAATAATAATATTATATATCTAAAATTATTATAAAATAATAATAAAAAAACAGAATAAAAATTCAAAATAATACAGTTAAATAAAAGAAACCAACTATAATAACTAAAAATACAGCTAAATAAAAGAAACCAACTATAATAACTAAAAATACAGCTAAATAAAAAAAATAAACTATAATAACTAAAAATACAGCTAAATAAAAAAAATAAACTATAATAACTAAAAATACAGCTAAATAAAAAAATACAACTAATTAATATAAAATACAACTAATATGATAAAAAAAAACCACCCACAAATAGAAATTCAAGGAAAAATTATCTATAAAGCTGAAAACCCAAATGATTGGGCTATTGCAATAATGCCAGATGGAGTGTTAATCAAAAAATCCCATCATAAACACCCCTACATACACCCTAACCCAGACAAACACCATATAAATGAAAAAATAAAAGATAATCCACCAGAAAAAATTTGTCAAATAATATCTAGTCATATCGAGATAAATGAATCTCTTAATTTAAAAACTTTAATTAAGGAGTTGAAAAAATGATAATATCTTTAGTCAAGGAACAAAAAGGTAGTGAACTTATTCGAGAAATGGAGGAAACTTATGGTTCCCTAGAAGAAGCTAGAAAACTCTTTAAAAGAAATCCACAAAACACAATTTTATATGTTGATATTGAAAACTGGGCTTATTACAGGAAACACCCTAATGAATACATAAAAAGAACTAATATTAATGTAACTAAAAATCTAACACTTAGTGAAGATGACATAGATTTATTAAATGCTATTAAATATAAAAACCCCCAGTCTATTAGAGAATTATCTAAACTTCTAGGTAAAGATATTAGTTCAGTTCAACCAAAAGTAAAAAATTTAGTAAGAGAAGGTTTAATCCAATTAAAAAATGGAAAGAAAAATAGTAAAATCCCCTATCTAAATTACGATGAAATTTCAATAGTTATTTAAGGATAGAATTAAGATAATAAACAATATAGAAACTAAAGCAAAAACTCTGATGAAGGTGTAAACAATTGAAATTTCTAAGATTTTTTACAAAAACAACCAATAATCCAAAAACTGGTTATTTTGATGGGGAAAAAATAATTGAGTTATCTGATACCATTGAAAATGTTTTAAAACACTCTGAAGATAAGGATTATATTGAAAATCAATTAGGAGCTAGCTATTCTACAGAAGAAATTATGTTTGCTCCAGTATGTGAACCTTCTAAAATTGTTTGTATTGGCCTAAATTACAAAAATCATGCAAAAGAGTTAGGAATGGAACTTCCAGATGAACCAAAGATTTTTTTAAAACCACCAAGTTCTGTAATTGCATGTTATGATAATATAGTTTATCCCACAGCGACTAATGAATTAGATTATGAAGCAGAGCTAGCTATTGTTATTTCAAAAACTGGAAAAAATATTGATATTGATGAAGCTAATGAATATATTGGTGGATATACAATAATCAATGATGTTACAGCTAGAGATCTTCAAAGAAAAGACTATCAATGGACAAGGGCAAAAAGTTTTGACACATTTGCCCCAATTGGTCCTTTTATTGAAACGGAAATGAATCCAAATAATCAAAATATCTCACTATCTCTTAACGATGAAATCAAGCAAAACTCCAACACAAAAAACATGATTTTTTCATCAGAGAAACTGGTTGAATATATTTCTAATATTATGACACTTAATCCAGGAGATATTATAGCTACTGGAACTCCTCCAGGTGTTGGACCTATGGAAATAGGAGATAATGTTGAAATAGCTATTGAAAGTATTGGTTCCTTAAAAAATAAAATTATTTGAAATAAATAAGTCCAAGTTATTAATTAGCCATATTAGTGTTGTATTTTTTATTATAATTATTTTATTATTATTTAATTATTTTATTATAATTTATTATAATTATTTTATATTATTTTATTATTATTTTATTATAATTTATTATAATTATTTTATTATAATTTATTATAATTATTTTATTATTATTTAATTATTTTATTATAATTTAGGCTTTGTAGAAAACCTTATTTTTTTACACTTAAAATTTTTAATTTGTAAAATTATTTGCGAAATAGATTCTTAATTTCAAAATAAAGCATTTTTAATAATATAAATTTTTATA
>Ga0082212_10013990_pt1 | contig 10014 bp, 9 predicted proteins | sample TergutNt197P3_FD_71548 | JGI IMG/M metagenome (GOLD analysis project Ga0082212, IMG submission 71548) | Neocapritermes taracua P3 segment gut microbial communities from Petit-Saut dam, French Guiana - Nt197 P3 | ecosystem: Host-associated > Arthropoda: Insects > Digestive system > Gut ... | reverse complement strand
TGCGGAGGTCGGCAGGAGCACATCCGGGGGTAGGGATAGAACATTTTTAAGCCTTGCAGCCGACCAAGCGACTTGCTCATGCAAGAAAGAGTACAATTCCGGCTACCCCCTGATCTGCAACACTGATTTTTACTCTTTGTAATGATTTACAGGGCGATATATGCAAAGAGTTAACGGACGATATATGCAAAGAGTTAACATAGTATTGCTTTATCACGCTACTGTGGTATAATTACCCATTGGTTAAATGAAGCGACGGAAAATCCGGCGGGGTTTGCTAACGACTCCAGACGCCCTGACACCCGGATCCCGGAACTCAAGCCGGAAAAGATTTATGATAATGAGGAGAGAAAAATGAAAAAGTTAGTTTGTTTGGTATTGGCTATTGCAATGCTTGCATGTATGGCGTTTGCCACAGCGTCGTGCGACAAAGGGAACAACGACGCTAATGCCTCAGGAAACACGGGAGCCAGCGAAAATACCGGTTCCCCGGAGCCGCCGGTAAACGACGTGCCCTTGGGAAAACTCATATGCGGCGTTACTGAATATGAGCCCATGAACTGGAGAGAAAACGGGGTTTGGACGGGGTTCGAGACAGAGTTCGCTTTGCTGGTTGGCGAGAGGCTGGGGCTTGTAATCGAATTTCAGATGATTGACTGGGCCCAGAAATTCAACGAGCTCAACTCCGGAGCGATCGACGCGATATGGAACGGGTTTACAGCGACGTCCAGCGAAGACGGAGTGCCGAGGATGCAACTGTGCGACATGAGCTACAGCTACATGCTCAATACGCAATGCGTCGTCGTACGCACAGACAGAGCCTCTGAGCTGACTTCAAGAGACAGCCTGGCGGGCAAAACCCTGGCGGCGGAAGCCGGCTCGGCGGGAGAACCCGAGGCGGAAGACCTTGTCGGCGACAATGGCGCTGTTATAGGCGTCGCGCAGCAGATCAATACTTTCATGGAAGTTTTGTCCGGTTCGGTCGACGGCGCGGTCATAGACCTGATTCTTGCCCGCGAACAGACCGGTTCCGGGGACTACGCCAACTTGACGATAGCTTTCGAACTCGATCCAGAAGCCTATGCAATAGGATTTCGCAAGGGAGACCCGATGAGGGACAGAGTCAACCAGGTGATGGTTGAACTGTTCAACGAAGGTCTGGTACAGGAAATTGCCCAAAGATACGGCGTGCTTGATAATCTGCTGTTGGATACGACTTTCGGATGATAAAGGCGCTGCGCAGAAGGACGGCATATGAGTTTTTTTAGCGTCAATTTGAATTTATGGAGCGGGTTTCAAAACACGCTCCTAATATTCGCACTGACATTGCTGTTTTCGCTCCCGCTTGGCCTGCTGATCTCATTCGGGTCAATGTCGAAGTTCTCCCCGGTGCGAAAAACAATCAAAACAATTATCTGGATAATCCGCGGAACGCCCCTTATGCTGCAGATCATGATAATATTCTATGTGCCGGGGCTGTTATGGGGCACCCCTATCTCTACGCGTTTTGGGGCTGTTATCATCGGTTTTTCACTGAACTACGCGTGTTATTTCAGCGAAATATACCGGGGTGGGATCGAAAGCATATCGCGCAGCCAATATGAAGCCGGCCAGGTGCTGGGCATGACAAAAACGCAGATATTCTTCCGGGTAATCTTCCTGCAGGTCATCAAGCGCATCACAGCCCCAATGTCAAACGAGGTAATTACTCTTGTCAAGGACACGGCGCTGGCGCGCATTATCGTCGTGGTCGAGCTCCTGAAGGAAGCGGAGATACTGGCTACTCGCGGGATGATATGGCCATTATTCTTCACGGGGGTATATTATCTGCTGTTCGTAGGGATTTTGACGCTGCTTTTCGGCTATACGGAAAAGCGGCTTAGTTATTTCAAAGCTTGACACATCATCGATTCATTCGTAGATAAGCGCAGATTGCTTAAGCAAAAAAAGACGGAGCCGAAATGACGATTCTAGAAGTTGAGAACTTATCAAAACGGTTTGGCACGGCGGAGGTGCTGAGCGACGTCAGCTTTGTGCTGAATGAAGGCGAGTCTCTTGCCATTATCGGCGCGTCCGGCAGCGGAAAAACGACGCTGCTGAGATGCTTGAATTTTCTCGAACGGGCTGATTCCGGACGCATAAAACTGCGCGGCGACGTGCTTTATGACGCGGCGGAGCAAAAAAACTACGATGACCGCAGCATACGGGAAAAGCGGCTGCATTTCGGTTTCGTGTTCCAGTCTTTTAATCTGTTTCCACAGTATACCGCTTTGCAAAATGTGGTACTGGCACGGGAACTCGCCGCGAGGAAGCAGCCGGAGTATCAAAAAAACAGAAAAGCCATTCTGGAAGAGATACAGCGCGAAGGAATGAGCATACTGGAGCAGATAGGTCTTGCCGCAAAACGTGATTTCTATCCCCATGAACTATCAGGCGGTCAGCAGCAGCGGGTCGCCATAGCAAGAGCTTTGGCAATGGGCCCGGATATACTGTGCTTTGACGAGCCGACGTCCGCGCTCGACCCGGAATTGACCGGAGAGGTCCTGAAGGTAATACGCAGTCTTGCGGAGAAGGACACAACTATGCTGATCGTTACCCACGAAATGCAGTTTGCGAGGGAAGTCGCAGATACGGTATTATACATAGACGAAGGCGCTGTGATCGAGTACGGGACGCCTGAGGATGTAATGGTCAATCCGACGAGCGAACGCACGAAAAGATTTTTGGAGCGATACGCTTCGGAGCAGCGCAATGCCTAAGCAAGCGCTTACTTAACAGTTTGTTCACCATAAAGCGCTATTTTTATTCTAAAATACTGGTAGCTATACGCCCCGCCCAATGTCATTGCTGACGAGGCGCGGCAATCCGGGGCGAACGCATAGGACGAGGTGACAGAAAATGGAAAAAAAGGCGCTTGTCATTGAAGACGACGGCAATATTGCCGAACTCCTGCGCTTGTATCTGGAAAAAGAAGGATTCTCGGTCATCATTGCGGAAAACGGCGCGGCAGGCATTGCTGAATTCGAGCGTTTCAGCCCTGATATCGTATTGCTTGACCTTATGCTTCCGATACTTGACGGATGGGGAGTATGCAGAGAAATACGAGCCATATCGAATGTACCGATTATCATGCTTACAGCCAAAGGTGAAACGCACGATAAAGTCAACGGACTTGAAATGGGAGCGGACGACTATATCGTTAAACCGTTTGAAGTCGGGGAACTGATAGCGCGCATACATGCCGTCATGCGCCGATTCGACGCATCGGGAGGAACCGATAACAAGCGGCTTTCGTTCGACAATCTGGTGATTGACATGGATTCATTCGAGTTGCTTGTATGCGGGAAAAGAGTCGAAGCGCCGCCAAAGGAGATGGAACTGCTGTTCCACCTCGCGTCGTCGCCAAACAGGGTATATACGCGCAACCAACTGCTTGACGAAGTTTGGGGATTCGATTATTTCGGCGACTCCCGTACGGTTGACGTGCATATCAAGAGGCTTCGCGAGAAACTTGAAAACATCAGCGACAAATGGTCGCTAAAAACCGTATGGGGCGTAGGATACAAATTTGAGTTGCTCGACGAGCAGTAAATATCATGAAGCACAGCTTATATCTGAGGAATTTTATCGCTACCGCGCTAATAGTGCTGATCAGCTTCTCTCTGCTGGGTGGACTGGCCTTGACGTGGAGCTACAGAAGAACTATGTCCGGCAAGAGAGACGCCATGAGGTCGACTCTGCAGGAGACTTCGAGATTCGTTATAACGCAGCACTTGTTTTACGGGATGGATCTGAGCGATCTTGATTTGAGCATGTGGCTGGTAATAACGTCCGGCGTGTCCGGGTTCGATTTGCTGGTCACCGACTCCGACGGCATAGTATGCGCATGCTCTGACAGGGATTTTCAGAATCTGGGAAGAATCGTCCCGGAATCCGTTATACAATTGGCAGCATCGGGCAGCAGTGAGATTATATTATCGACCCTCGGGCATATATACCCCGATCGCCGCCAGATTGCCTATGCGCCCCTTGGAATGCGCATTAATGGTGATTCAGATGTGTTCGGGTATCTGTTCGTATCAAGCGATTTAGCTTCATTCAGAGAGGAATGGCGGCAGTTTTCGAGCGTATTCACCCTTATAGCTCTCAATGTAATGGTACTGGCGTTCGTGATCTCATTCGTAGCGACGAAAAAGCAAGCCGAACCCCTCAACGAGATGGCCAGCGCAGCGCGTCGTTTTGCGCGCGGTGACTTTTCGATGCGTGTCAAGAATTCAGGGAGAATAGACGAAATAGGTGAGCTGACCCTGGCGTTCAACGCTATGGCGGATTCTCTCGAGAACTCAGAAATGCTGAGGCGTGAATTCATAGCAAATCTTTCCCATGAAATGAAAACCCCTATGACGGTAATCACAGGGTTTGTCGACGGAATAATAGATGAAACCATCCCTCAGGAAAAACAGGAACGGTATCTGAGCATTATTTCATCTGAAACGCACCGTTTGTCAAGGCTTATCAAGAGCATGCTGGATATGTCCAAGCTGCAGTCGGAGGACGACGGAGCCGTGCTTGAAGGCAGCTTCGATATTACGGAAGTCGCCAGACTGGCGCTGTTGAGCCTTGGAACGAAGATAGATGAAAAAGGCCTGGACGTCGAAGCCGGGCTGCCCGAAGAGGCGATAATGACGCGCGGCGACAAGGACTCGATCACACAAGTCGTATATAATCTTGTTGACAACGCTATCAAGTTTTCGACTCCCGGCGGGGTCATAACGCTTGAACTCTGGAAACAGGGCCAGAGGGCTTACGTCTCGGTTGAAAACAAAGGCGAGACGATCCCGCAAGACGAGCTGCCGCATATTTTCGACCGGTTCTATAAAGCCGATAAGTCCCGCAGCGCGAATCGCGAAGGCATAGGCCTGGGGCTATACATCGTAAAAATGATACTCGACAAACATAATGAAGACATTTTCATAACCAGCCGCAATGGTTCTACAAAGTTTGTATTTACGCTGACAATAGTAAAACATGATTAAAGTAAAAGTGGGAGGGGAATAATATGGCTTATTGGGAAGATTCTCTGCTGATTGGCGTTACGTTGATTGACGATCAGCATCGCAAAATGGTCGATATGATCGACAGGCTGATGTCAGCTTGCAAAGAGGGAAAAGGAAAAACAGAGGTCGGAAAAGCGCTGAGTTTTACTGTGAATTATGTCAAAGAGCATTTCAGGGACGAGGAGAGCCTTCAGGAGAAATACGCATATCCGGGCATAAACGCGCATAAGCGGCTCCATGCGCAATTTGCTATGACAATAAACGCGCTTGTTCAGGAATTCGAGCGGGTAGGGCCGACTGTCGCGTTAGTCAAGAAGATCAATAACACCTTGGTGGAATGGCTGCTCCAGCATATCAGCATCGAGGATAAAAAAATCGGCGAGCATATTCAAAAAGCCGTAGCGAAATAAGGGTTATTGCCCCCGGGGCAAGCCCGGGTTCCGCCCTCGCGGCAGAGACTGCGGGGTTTTACCGCTTGATGTCTCCGCTCGCTTGGTCATACACACGCAAGCGCGGTATGACTCTCGCTTCGTTCGGCAACAGAACTTAGCAATATTCCGCATAATATACCCAGAGTATGAAAAGTATAGAGGATGGTAGAGGATGGTATGTTAGCAAATACGGAAAAAACGATGGAAAAAATCACCGCGCTGTGCAAAGGCAGGGGCTTTGTATTCGCGGGCAGCGAAATCTACGGCGGGCTTGCCAATTCATGGGATTACGGTCCGCTCGGAACCGAACTTAAAAACAACATCAAACGCGCGTGGTGGCAGAAATTCGTTCAGGAAAGCGAGTACAATGTCGGGCTCGACAGTTCGATACTTCTAAACCCGCGCGTATGGGAAGCGTCCGGACATGTCGTGAATTTCAACGACCCGCTCATAGACTGCAAATCATGCAAAATGCGGCACCGCGCGGATAAGCTTATCGAGGACTGGTGCTGGGAGCGTGAGATTACCGACATAAACCCTGCCACTATGGACAACGACGCATTGATAGGATTCATACGCTCCAAGGGTCTGACCTGCCCGGAATGCGGCAGCTCTGATTTTACCGACGTACGGAAATTCAACATGATGTTCAAGACCTATCAGGGCGTAACTGAAGACAGTTCGACGGAATTATATCTCCGCCCGGAGACAGCGCAGGGGATTTTCATAAACTTCAAGAATGTGATGCGTACGACGCGGCGGAAAATCCCATTCGGAGTAGCGCAGATAGGCAAATCGTTCCGAAATGAGATAACGCCGGGCAACTTCACTTTCCGCACGCGCGAATTCGAGCAGATGGAGATGGAATTCTTCTGCAAACCCGGGACAGAGCTTGAATGGTTCGATTACTGGCGGACATTCTGCGAGGGATGGCTGTTGCTGCTTGGGCTGCGCAAAGAATCGGTTCGCGCTCGTGACCATGCCAAAGAGGAATTATCGCATTACTCGAACGCGACGACCGATTTTGAGTTTCTTTTCCCATTCGGCTGGGGAGAGCTTTGGGGAGTCGCTTCGCGGACAGACTTTGACCTGACCGCGCATCAGGCGGCGTCCGGCGAGAGCATGGAATACTTTGATCAGGAGACCGGGGACAGGTATATCCCTTACGTCATCGAACCGGCGCTCGGGCCTGACCGTATGATGCTCGCGATTCTTGTGGACGCATATGACGAAGAGGTCGTCGACGCCGAAAAAAACGACGTCCGCACAGTATTGCGGCTGCATCCGGCGCTCGCGCCGATAAAATGCGCCGTCCTGCCATTGTCAAAAAAACTGTCGCCCGCCGCGGAAGAGGTGTTCAAGCCGCTACGCAAGATATTCATGGCTGATTTCGACGACAGCGGCTCGATAGGCAAGCGATACAGGCGCCAGGATGAGATCGGGACGCCATTTTGCGTGACTTATGACTTTGAATCCGAAAATGACAGATGCGTCACGGTCCGCGAGAGGGATACGATGGCGCAGGAACGCATTCCTATCAATGATCTGGCTGTCTATATTTCGGAAAGAATAACGTTTTAGAGAGGCGCTTATGAGAATAAATGGGAATATGCAAAACCTCAAAGTCGTAGCCGGGGAAATCCGGCTTATGACATTGCAGACCTTTTCCAAACTTGGTTTTGGGCACATCGGAGGCGCGATGTCTATTGTCGAGACGCTTGCCGCGCTATACGGAAGCGAACTGCGATGCGATCCCGGGAATCCGGATTGGAAAGACAGGGACAGGCTGATAATGTCAAAAGGCCACGCAGGCCCCGCGCTATACGCGACGCTTTGCTTGCGCGGCTATTTCAACGAAGAAACGCTGAGCGAACTCAATCAGGGCGGTGGCCGCCTGCCGAGCCATTGCGACATGAATAAAACGCCCGGCGTCGATATGACGACAGGCTCCTTAGGGCAAGGCATATCGACTGCGATCGGAATCGCGCTTGGCTGCCGGCTTAACGGGTCGGACAGTACTACGTATCTGATACTGGGCGACGGCGAGTGCGACGAAGGGCAAATCTGGGAGGGCGCGATGTTTGCCGCCCATCATAAACTGGGCGGATTGGTAGCATTCGTTGACTGGAACAAGCAGCAATTGGACGGATTCACAAAAGACGTCATGGACCTTGGCGACATTGAGACGAAATTCAAGGCGTTCGGCTGGCACACTCAGACAGTCAACGGACACGATCCGGATATAATCAAGGCGGCAATAACCGGCGCCAAAAGCATAAAAGACAAACCAAGCGTTATAATACTCGACGCCGTAAAGGGGTACGGATGCAATTTTGCCGAAGGAATCCCCGGAAACCACCATATGAACTTCACCAAAGAACAGATAGACGGCGCGATAGAAGCGGCGGCGCAAATGCTGGAAAAAGCGCGCGGCGCAGCGGAAACGGAATAAGGGGGGGAAGGGATAATATGTTTACATTACACGAAAACTTTGAAAAAAGCCCCCTGCTCATGCGCGATGTTTTTTGCGAAAAAATGATTGAACTGGCGCAGGAAAACGAGAATATCGTCGTTCTGGACGCCGATCTCATCAGCTCGTCGGGCATGAAGCCGTTTTTCACGAAATTCCCGGACAGGGCAATACAATGCGGGATCGCGGAAGCAAATATGATAGGCATAGCCGCGGGACTGTCCGCAGTTGGCAAGATACCGTTCGCGCATTCATTCGGGTGCTTCGCCTCCCGCCGGGCCTGCGACCAGATCATGATTTCGGCGGCGTACGCGAGGCAGAACGTGCGCATCATCGGCACCGACCCGGGCATAACGGCGGCATACAACGGCGGGACTCACATGCCGTTTGAGGACATGGGCGTTCTGCGTTCAATACCTGCAATTACTTTGATCGAACCTACAGACACGGTCATGCTCGCCGATATACTGACGCAGCTTGTTGAGCTGTACGGAGTGTACTACATTCGCATGGTGCGCAAGAACGCAACCGCTGTCTACAAAGATGGCTCGACGTTCGAGATAGGCCGCGGCAACGTGCTGCTTGACGGCGACGACGCCACGATTATAGCGAGCGGCATAATGGTTGGCGAAGCGCTGAAGGCCTCCTCTATGCTCCGAACGGAAAAAATCTCGGCAAGGGTCGTCGACATGTTCACGTGGAAACCAATTGACAGCGACCTTATTGAGACTTGCGTCCGCGACACCGGCGCGCTTGTGACAGCGGAAAACCACAATATTATCGGCGGACTCGGCTCAGCGGTCGCGGAAATCACCGCAAAAACGACGCCGGCCCCCATTGAGATGGTCGGAGTCACGGACAGATTCGGACAAGTCGGCACGGAGGATTATTTGCGCGCGGCATACGGCCTGTCCGCAGCGGACATAGCCGAAGCCGTAAAGCGCGTTTTAGCAAGGAAATAATACCTGCGATTATGCCCGCGGTCTCTGCTGCGGGAGCCAGACCGGGGGCTTGCCCCGGAGCCAATACACTTTACTTTGGGAAAAACTATGGTATAATACTCGGGTATGATACTTTTCGAGACCTGAAACCGGGAGGCACCTGTATGGAAAAAGGAACATTCTACATCACGACGCCAATTTACTACCCGTCTGACAAGCTGCACATCGGGCATACGTATTGCACGGTGGCGACTGACGCAATGGCGAGGTACAAGCGAATGCGCGGATATGATGTTATGTTCCTGACAGGGACTGACGAGCACGGGATGAAGATAGAAGAATATGCCAAGGCAGCGGGCGTAACGCCGAAACAATACGTCGATGATATAATTCTGGGAAAAAACGGCATACTCGACCTTTGGAAACTTATGAACATTTCGTACGACCGCTTCATCCGCACGACAGACGACTACCACAAAGAATCGATCCAAAGGATATTTCGCACATTATACGACAAAGGCGACATATATAAGGGGGTCTATAAAGGCCTGTACTGCACGCCCTGCGAATCATTCTGGACCGACAGCCAACTGACGGACGGCAAATGCCCGGACTGCGGGCGCGAAGTCAAATACGCGGAGGAAGAAGCATACTTTTTCCGCCAGTCCAAATATGCCGACAGGATAACCGAGCTGATATCCGACTACCTCGAGCCCGCGTCGCGCGTCAACGAGATGATGAACAACTTCCTCAAACCGGGGCTCGAAGATATCTGCGTGTCGCGAACCTCGTTCAAATGGGGGATACCCGTGGACTTCGACCCGGGACACGTGGTCTATGTGTGGGTTGACGCGCTCTCTAACTATATAACGGCGCTGGGCTACGGCAACAACAAGTACGAAGACTTTTACAAATACTGGCCATGCGACGTGCACTTCGTCGGAAAAGAAATAGTAAGGCTTCATTCTATCCTGTGGCCCGCAATGCTGATGGCGCTTGAACTACCGCTCCCGAAAAAAGTCTATGGCCACGGATGGCTTTTGTTCGGCGGGGATAAAATGCGCATATCAAAAGGCAACGTCAAAGACCCCATAATACTCGCGGAACGTTACGGA
>Ga0082212_10013989_pt1 | contig 10014 bp, 5 predicted proteins | sample TergutNt197P3_FD_71548 | JGI IMG/M metagenome (GOLD analysis project Ga0082212, IMG submission 71548) | Neocapritermes taracua P3 segment gut microbial communities from Petit-Saut dam, French Guiana - Nt197 P3 | ecosystem: Host-associated > Arthropoda: Insects > Digestive system > Gut ... | reverse complement strand
ATTTCCCAAAACGCTTTTCCCACAGGTCATAGTGCCGCGCATAGCATGTAACGTCACAGAGGATGCCGTCCAGCGGGGCGCGCTGAAGTATCATGAACTTCGTCATCGCCACAGCCCGGCTTCTGTTTACCTCTATCGCGCTGCCGCCCAATATGTGTAAAATATTGAGTCCGTGTTTGACCCCTTCTTCGGTGATTTTAATAAATTCCTCAAACGGGCCTTCCGTCCATGTGGCGGTCATAACGCCGTCCGGATGCCACAACGCTCGAAATTTATCCCACATCAGCGCGTCACGGTAAACCGCCCACCGCTCAATATTGTCCCTGATCCGCGAAATATCGGAAAACTGTTGATCCGCTTCATTGCTAAACATTCGGCCTGCCGCGCCTCCTTATATGGTTTTGTAATTACTTCCGATACTATAAAATAACATCTTTTTAACGGCAATTTTTAAGCGGGAATTATGAAAAAGTTTTTTGCGGGCATTGATATAGGGTCCACAACCATCAAGGCGGTCGTCACCAACGCGGCGGACGGCGAAATCATCTGGAAGGACTACCGCCGCCATGAAACGCGGCAAATGGAAACTCTGCTCGATTTTCTCGGGCGGATGGAAGCGGAAACCGGCATAAATCCGGACAACTGCCGCGCGTTTATGACCGGATCTGGCGGCACGATATTCACCGACATTATCGGCGCGAAATTCGTGCAGGAAGTGCTTGCCGCGTCCCTTGCCGTGGAACGCCGTCATCCCGAGGCGTCCGCCATTGTGGAAATCGGAGGCCAGGACGCCAAGATCGTCGTCCTGCGCAGGGAAAACGGCACAGTTAAAAAATTTCCTTCAATGAACGACAAATGCGCCGGCGGCACCGGCGCGGTAATTGACAAGATCGGAAAAAAACTTGGCATTCCGCTCAAAGATATTTCCGGGCTTCATTACGACGGAATCCGCCTGCACCAGGTGGCCGGCAAATGCGGCGTCTTTGCCGAAACCGACATCAACGGCCTGCAAAAACAGGGCGTTCCCGCCCGTGAACTGATGGCGTCCCTGTTTGAAGCCTTCGTGCTGCAGAATCTTCAGGTGCTGGCGCGCGGCCATACGCTTATGCCCCACGTCATTTTGCTTGGAGGCCCGAACGCTTTCATACCCGGAATGCGCGAAGCATGGCGGCGCAACATTGCCATAATGCTGCGGGAACGCGGCGTCGAACTTCACGAAAACGCGCGAATTGAAGAACTGATCTACGCGCCGCCGGATGCCGAATATTACGGCGCGATAGGCGCGATTGAATACGGCAAAGAAGAAGAACTTGAAGTCGGCGTCTATAGGGGATCTGAAAAACTGCGCGAGATATACGGCGGACATTCTTCGGGAATCGGACGAGGCGATAAAGGCATCCCCGCGCTGGTCGGATCGGAACAGGAAGTCGAAGAGTTTCTTAAAGCCTACGCGCCGCCGAAATTCGCGCCGCCGGCTTTCCGTCCCGGCGATGTCGCGCGCGGCTTTATCGGCATTGACGGCGGCAGTACGTCGACAAAGGCCGTGCTTCTTTCAAGGGAAGGCGAAGTGCTCGCCCGCGCATATCAGCTCTCAAAGGGAAATCCTATTCAGGATACGATTGAAATTCTCGAAAAACTGCGCGGTCAGATCGAGTCGCAGGGCGCGAGCATCGAAGTGCTGGGCGCGGCGACCACGGGATACGCAAAGGATACTCTGCGCGATGTCATACGCGCGGATGTCGCGCTTGTCGAAACCGTGGCGCATACCAAATCCGCCATGCACTACTACGGGGTTCCGGACGCCATTGTCGACGTAGGCGGCCAGGATATCAAGCTGATGATTCTGAAAGACGGCCGCGTCAAGGATTTTAAGCTGAACACGCAATGCTCGGCCGGAAACGGCTATTTTCTTCAGGCGATTGCCGAAGGCTTCGGCTACAAAGTCGAGCAATTCGCCGAAACCGCTTTCACGGCGCGCGAAATGCCGGTTTTCCCTTACGGATGCGCCGTCTTTTTGCAGTCCGACATAGACAGCTTTCAGGGACAGGGATGGAAACCCAATGAAATTCTGGCGGGCCTTGCCGCCGTGCTTCCGAAAAACGTCTGGCTCTACATCGCCAAAATTCCAAATCTGGCGGAACTCGGAACACGCTTTATTCTGCAGGGCGGGACGCAGAACAATCTGGCCGCCGTCAAGGCGCAGGTCGATTTCATACTTGAGCGGTTCAGGGGAACCGGAAAGACGCCCGAAATCACCGTGCATAAACACGCGGGGGAGGCCGGGGCCATAGGCGCGGCGTTTGAGGCGATGTCGCTTGTGGACGCGGGACGCGAAACGACGTTCATCGGCCTTGACGCCGTAAGGAAGATTGAATTCAAAACAACGGTCGGCGAGGAGACGCGCTGCCGTTTTTGTAAAAACAACTGTCTGCGCACTTTCATCGACATCAGCGTCGGCGGCGACAACCGGCGGCTCATCATTGCCACATGCGAAAAGGGGAGCGTGGAAGATACCGGCGCGATGAAAAACATCCAGGCGGCTCTTTCCGCCGCTATTAAAGCCAATCCCAACCTGCTTGAATACGCCTGCCGGGAGGTATGGAAAACTTCCGCTCCCGGCGAATCTCCGGCTGAAAAAGCGCGCCTCGCGCTGCCAAAAGACATCGCGGCGAAGCGCGAAAAATTTCGCGTCGGCATTCCGCGCGTGCTGGGTCTTTTCGCCTACGCGCCGCTTTTCAGCCGCTATTTTGAAAGCCTCGGCGTCGAGCCGGAAAACATCGTTTACTCGGATTACACAAACGAAGAGATGTTCCGCGCGGGATCAAAACGCGGATCGATTGATCCATGCTATCCGTCCAAGCTGGCGCTGGCGCACGTTCACAACCTCCTTTTTGAAAAACATAAACGCCTGGCGCTTGACTGCATATTTTTTCCAATGATGGACGTGCTGCGCTCGCCGCTTATTGTCCGCGCTCAAAACGCCTGCCCGACTACCGCGCTCACGCCCGAGGTGGTGCGGGCGGCGTTTATCAAGGAAACGGATCTTTTTAAGGACAACGGCGTTCTTTATCTGAACCCGCTTTTGGATCTTTCAAAACCGCAACTGCTGGCCCGGCAGTTGTACGCCGAATTTGAACCGGTTCTAAAGTTCTCAAAAGAGGAGAATTTGCGGGCGGTCGAAGCGGGTTACGAAAATCTCGACAAATACGATGCCGACGTACAACAAAAGGCGCGCGAGACGCTCGATATGCTGGAAAAAGAAAACCGCCTCGGAGTCGTGCTTCTGGGTCGCCCCTATCATCACGATCCAGGCATACATCTAGGCATACCGGAAGAGTTGCAAAAGCGCGGCTACCCGGTTTTTTCGCAGAGCACGCTTCCGCTTGACGCGGACACTCTGGAAAGGCTCTTCGGCGAAGAGGTGCGTGAAGGAATCATAGAAACGCCGATGGACATCAGCGACGTTTGGAAACACACGTTTTCGGCCAACAGCGCCTTTAAGGTCTGGGCCGCCAAGTTTACGGCGCGGCATCCGAATCTGATCGCGGTGGAGTTGTCGAGTTTTAAATGCGGGCATGACGCGCCGATCTATTCCACAATCGAACGCATAATTGAAACATCCGGGACGCCGTATTTCGCGTTTAAGGACATTGATGAAAACCGGCCAACGGGTTCAATCCGCCTGCGTGTCGAAACCATTGACTATTTTCTGCAACTGTACCGGCAGAGGCTGCACGCGTGAAACTTCTGTCCTTGACATGGGACCGCGGGCGTCTCGCCGGCGTGACATGGGATAGCATGCGTCCCGCATGCGCCTTAATAAATAAAACGGGCGCGATAAATCGCGCCCTACAATTGAAGCGGGCTTTGCCCGCGTTTATTTTATTAAACCGCGGACGGGACGTCCGCTGCCCCATGTCACGCCGGCGAGGACGCCCGCGCTCCCATGTCTGTCGGCGACCGAGCCATGTGAAGTTTACAAACGCTTCCAGCGCACACCCTCGCGGGTGTCCTCAAGCTGAATTCCCCTATCGAGAAGACTCTGGCGGATGCGGTCGGATTCGGCAAAATCACGGCGTTTGCGCGCCTCATTACGCGCCTCTATTTCGGCGGCGATTTCTTCATCGGGCAATTCCTGCCGCGCGCGCAGGATATTAAACACCCCGTCGATTTCTTTTATAAACTCCAGCGACACGCGGGCGTCGCCGCCGGTGAATTCGTTCTGGCTGTCCTTGCGCCAGGCGAAATGAACGAAATCAAAAACCGCAGCCAGCGCGGCCGACGTGTTTATGTCGCTGTCCATAGCTTCGCGGAAACGCCCGCGGGCGGCTTCAATTTCCGCCGCAAACTCCGCCGTCGGCGCGTCCGGGCTCTCTTTTTCCCCCGCCCTTTGCGTAAAATCCGCAAGACGCTGAATGGAAGCCTGCGCCTGCCGCAGACCGTCGGTCGTGAAATTCAATTGTTTGCGATAATGCACAGACAGAAGCAGATAGCGTATGACTTCCGGCGAATGACCCTCGGCCTCAAGGTCGCGCAGCGTAAAAAAGTTGCCAAGCGACTTTGACATCTTGTCGCCTTCGACGATCAGAAATTCCGGATGCACCCAATAACGGACGAAAGGCTTGCCCGTGGCGCACTCGCTCTGCGCAATCTCGTTTTCGTGATGCGGAAATACAAGGTCTATGCCGCCGACGTGAATGTCAAAAGTTTCGCCGAGATACTTCATGCTCATGGCCGAACATTCTATGTGCCATCCGGGGCGGCCGGGGCCGATTTCCGTTTCCCAGAAATCCTCTCCATCCTTTGGCGCTTTCCAGAGCACAAAATCCCGCGCGTTGGCTTTATCGTACTTGTCCGCGTCAACGCGCGTTCCCGTCTGCGCGCCGCTGAAATCGGCCTTGCTCAGCTTGCCATACTCAGGAAAATGCGCGATGTCAAAGTAAATGGATCCGTCTTTCCGGTATGTATAGCCTTTTTCTTCAAGCGTTCGGATAAGGGCGACCATTTCAGGTATATGTTCGGTCGCGCGAGGCGCGACATCAGGCGGATTAATCCGGAGCTTTTCGCAATCTTCAAAAAATGCGTCCGTATATTGCGCGGTGTAATCCTTCAGCGTCATCCCCTGGGCGCGGGCGTTCTGAATAGTTTTGTCGTCAACGTCGGTTATATTCATAACGTGAATGACGCGATAACCGCTGTATTTCAAGTATTTGCGCAGCAGATCCTGAAAAGTGAAAGTGCGGAAATTGCCTATGTGAGCGTAGTTATAAACGGTAGGCCCGCAGGTGTAAAACCTGACGACGCCTTGTTCGAGAGGATGAAATTCTTCTTCGGTATTGCTGAGCGTGTTGTAAAGTCTAAGCATTCTTTATCTCCGGAGAGAAAATATATATTGGACGCGTAAGCGTAAGCGATGAATTTTACACGAATCAAAAGAAAGTTTCCCTGCCGGGATAAAAGTTTTACGGAAAATTCCGGATTATTTTCCAGTTCGCGCATCCCCGCTTCTTTTGTGACCGCCAGAAACGACGGTTCCGTTTCGGCAAAACTCCGCAAGGCGTCAAGGTCTTCCAACTGCGTTTGCGCCTGATAATCCGTGTAATACTGAAACGTGTGATGAAAGAAACGCCAGAAAACAAGCGGTTCGCCGCTTTCGCGCAACGTTACGGCCTGCCGCGCGACAGTTCGCGTGGAAAGATAGTCTCCCAGAACCGGAAAAGCAAAAAGCGCGACCACGCCTACAAGTAGCGTTCCCTGCGCCATGGTCGCCTTTACCGCCGACCGGATGTTTCCTTTCCAACCGCAAACAAAGGCAAAGATCGCGGGGATTAAAACCGCAACCGAGATGCACAGGCCGGTTTTCCAGTTTCCGCCGTAATCCTTATAAAAAAACACCGGCGCGGCAACGGCCATGCATAAGGACAGGAACAACTGCGCCCAAAGCGCGGCGCGAAGGCGGGGGATTTCAATATTTTCCTTAATGGCGTTCGCCAGGCAGGAACCGAGAATCAGCGCAAGCGGCGGAAGAGACGGCAGGATGTACCCCGACAATTTTGAACCCGAAAAGGAAAAGAAAATTATAGGAAAGAAAAACCAGCAGGCGACGAATAAAGGGCCTGAACGCCACTCGCGCCAACGGCGCAAACCGTCGCGAAAAGATTGCGGGGCAAGGATAAGAATCCAGCCGCTCCAGGGAAAAAAAAGCGCGATCAAAACGGGAAGGTAATAGTAAAAAGGCTGAACGTGATGATGGATGTCCGTGGTATAACGCGCGAAATTATGATTAATGAAAAACGTGTCGATAAATTCGTAACCATTTTCGCGGAATACAAGCCAGAACCACGGTAGCGCGGTTGCCGCCGCAATCAGCAGACCTGTAATCGGACGCAAGCGTCGCAGAACCCCGCCGCGCTTGTCAAAAAACCAGAAAATCGCCGCCGCGCCGCCGGCCAGGACTACCGAGACCGGTCCTTTTCCAAGCGTGGCAAACCCAAGAAAAACGTATGCCGCCAGAACTTTTTTTCCTGTTTTTTTTTCCGCCGCGACAGCCAGAATTGCCAGCGCGATAGTCAGGCAGCAGGTAAATGGCATGTCCGTCGTCGCGCTTCGTCCGAAGCCGGCAAGCCCCAGCGTAGTCAGCAAAATCAAAGCGCTTATTTTTCCGGCAAGCGGAGTCCAGATCGCGCCGCCCGCCCAATAAACGGCGACGGCTGTAAGCAGCGCGCAGAGCGTCGTTCCGGCGCGCGCCGCGATTTCGGGGGTGTCAAAAATGGAATAAAAAGGTCTTGCTATCCAGTAATACAGAGGCGGTTTCTCAAGCCAGGGTTTTCCCTCAAGTATTGGCGTCACCCATGTTCCGCTGGCGCGCATTTCTTCGGCGATACGCGCGTAGCGCGGTTCATCCGGCCCTGTCAGGGGAAGCCCGCCGAGCTGAAAAAACAGGATAATAAAGGCTACGGCAAGGAAGATGCCCGTATAGCGAAACGCGCTATTCAGCGGCGACCGGTTTTCGAGGTGGTTTCTTACGCCCTGCCTTGCCAATACGTTACGGCTCATATTTTCTAATCATGACAAGTCTTCCTGAATTTTTACTTCGCCCAATTCGCGCTTCGCAGTGTCATAAATCGCGCCGATTTTTACGAGCCGCTTACCGCTCGCGCGATACGGCCCCATATAGTCTTTCTCGTCTATCTGCTTCAGTGCGCCTTCCGCTGTTTTAGTAGTTAAGCAGTTCTTTTAAGAAGGCGTACTTTACCTCTTCGTTTGGGAAACCTAATTCGTATTCTTCCGTGCGAGGCTCATAACCCTTAATTGTCAAATAGCCCGTCTGGTAAAGCAATGGAACCGGTGTGTCAATGTTGACACGGTATTCGTTGATGCTTTGGACGGGGATGGAAATGCCGTTGGTAAAATCAGGGATATCCAGCCTGGCTGTTTTTATCTGCTCGATTAAAAACGTAGGAGTCCCCGTCTGGAACCAGTAATAGCCGAAATTCCGCCTTGCCAGAGTATTGAGGACACTGAAAGGATTGTAAACCGTTTCGGCGTCCGGCGCGAAGCGGTAGCCGTTGTAACGCTTGCGCATTTCAAAAAGAGTGTCGTCGCATGTCGCTTTGTTTTTTTCAGCCAGCCGTTGGATTTCAGGTTCAAAAGTCCCGACAAGCTCAGATTCCGTAATGCCGCAGATCCCGGCATAGTCTTCTTCCAGACTGATATCCATAAGCTGGTTCATATCGCTGAACAGGCTCACGTGCGAAAATTTGGACACCCCCGTGATAAATACAAAACGAAGCCAGGGGTCGGCCGATTTCAAAACGCCGTAAAAGCTCTTTAGTACCGTGCGGAATTCTTCCTGGATTGATTCATTTTCCAGATGCTGAACCAGCGGCTTGTCGTATTCGTCAATAAGAACGGCCACATTTTTTCCGGTTTTTTCGGCGGCGCGGCGAATAAGGCTTTCAAAGCGGCTAGCTAAAGGTTCGCCAGAAGCGTCGGCATCGGCTCCCCATTCGCTTTCAAGAACTCTCAACCGGCTACCGAGACTCGCGTTCAGTTCGGCGACGGATCCGTATTGGCCGACATTCAGATCGATAAGAAAAACCGGATGCTCCGCCCATTCCTTTTCCAGCCCCGCAATCGCTAACCCATTAAAAAGCTCTTTCTTCCCTTCAAAATACGCCTTGAGCGTGGAAACCGTCAGGCTCTTCCCGAAACGGCGCGGACGGCTCAAAAAATAAGGTTTCCCCTGTTTGGCCATACGGTAAATGTAGACGGTCTTATCAACATAGACGCAGCCGTTGTCGCGTATGTACTTAAAATCCTGAATTCCGATGGGAAGATTTCGCGTTTCCATAATTAAAAATATCGCGGGAAAACGCCGCGATTGCAAGCAAATAAGATGTTGGCGATCGGTGTGGAGAGTAAAGCGCGGAACGCGGAATGCGAGTTACACGCAAAAAACGGAGTTAGGGCGTTTCGCCCTAACTCCGTTTTTTGCGTGTAACTCCCTAGATTAAAACCTAGTACATCCCGCCCATACCGCCGCCGGGAGGCATTGCGGGGGCTTTTTCAGGTTCCTTGATCTCGTAGATCAGGGCTTCCGTGGTCAAAAGCAGCGCCGCGACTGAAGCGGCGTTCTGCAGAGCCGAACGCGTCACCTTGGTCGGGTCGATTACGCCGGAATCCACCAGGTTTTCATACTTTTCAGTATCAGCGTTGAACCCGTAAGCCGCTTCTTTGTGCTGAAGCACTTTTTCGGTAACCACCGCGCCTTCAAGACCGGCGTTGAACGCGATCATGCGGAGCGGTTCTTCAAGCGCCCTGCGGACGATGCTGACGCCGACCTGTTCTTCGTCGGCCACCTTCAGCTTTTCAAGCGCCGGGATGCAGCGGAGCAGCGCAACGCCGCCGCCGGGAACAATACCTTCCTCAACCGCCGCGCGGGTGGCGTGCATGGCGTCTTCCACGCGGGCTTTCTTTTCTTTCAGTTCGGTTTCGGTCGCCGCGCCGACTTTGATGACGGCGACGCCGCCGACAAGCTTGGCCAGGCGTTCCTGCAATTTTTCACGGTCGTAATCGGACGACGTCTCATCGATCTGCACGCGGAGCTGTTTGACGCGGCCTTCGATATCGGCGTGTTTGCCGGCGCCTTCGATGATCGTGGTGTTGTCTTTGTCGATCATGATTTTCTTGGCGCTGCCCAGATCTTCCATGCGGACGCTTTCAAGCTTGATGCCGAGATCTTCGGAAATCACCTTGCCGCCGGTCAGAATCGCGATATCTTCCAGCATGGCTTTGCGGCGGTCGCCGAATCCGGGCGCCTTGACGGCGGCGATGGACAGCGTTCCGCGCAGCTTGTTGACAACCAGTGTCGCCAGGGCTTCGCCTTCGATATCTTCAGCGATAATCAGGAAAGGCCGGCGGCTGTTGGCAACCTGTTCAAGCAGGGGAAGCAGATCCTTCATCGAGCTGATCTTCTTTTCGTAGAGCAGAATCAGACAATCGTTCAGTTCGGTTTCCATTCTCTCCGGGTCGGTCACGAAATAGGCGGAGAGATAACCGCGGTCGAACTGCATGCCTTCGACCACTTCCAGCGATGTTTCGATCGACTTGGCTTCTTCAACCGTGATGACGCCGTCTTTGCCGACCTTCTTCATGGCTTCGTCGATAATGCCGCCGATGGTCTTGTCGTTGTTGGCCGAAACGGTTCCAACCTGTGAAATCATCTCGCCCTTTACCGGCTTGGACAGCTTTTTCAGTTCGTCAACAGCCATGGCGACGGCTTTTTCAATGCCGCGCTTGATAGCCATCGGGTTGGCACCGGCGGCCACGTTCTTCACGCCTTCACGGAAAATGGCCTGCGCCAGAACGGTCGCCGTGGTGGTGCCGTCGCCGGCGACATCGGAAGTCTTGGACGCGACTTCGCGCACCATCTGCGCTCCCATGTTTTCCATCGGATCCGCAAGTTCGATTTCCTTGGCAACGGTGACGCCGTCCTTGGTGATGGTCGGGGAA
>Ga0082212_10013988_pt1 | contig 10014 bp, 12 predicted proteins | sample TergutNt197P3_FD_71548 | JGI IMG/M metagenome (GOLD analysis project Ga0082212, IMG submission 71548) | Neocapritermes taracua P3 segment gut microbial communities from Petit-Saut dam, French Guiana - Nt197 P3 | ecosystem: Host-associated > Arthropoda: Insects > Digestive system > Gut ... | reverse complement strand
ATATTACCCTTATGCCAATGAGTATCCTCCGTAAGCATTGTTGACGAGTATTCGCCGTAGCAGACGATGTGGTATACTATTCAAACACCCATGAAACCAATGCGATGATGTCCGGCAGAGCAATATCATTTGCATAGGAATATCGTTTTTTATAGCCATCCAAAATTTTCGCTATGTCGGGACTACCGGCAATATCGCCCAAAATCTTTGCACTATTAACAAGCGCGGGCAGACTGCCTCGCTCTGTCGCTTTTTCATGAAGTGCGTTAAGCAGCTCATCCCGCGAAATCGTGCCTTTGTTTATGGATAAAAGTATATATACATCGTAATAATCACGAGCCCGCGTGTTAGCCACGCCGCGGACAAGGAGTGTCTCAAGTTTCTCCGCGAGGATTGTGTAGAGATTGTAGGCCATGACAGGGATCGTCCGCTCCTCGAACATCAGCTTATATTGATATTCGATCTCGCATGGAATGATAACGTCCCCGGTAGTAAGGTCAATTTTAATATCCACATGGATTGAATGGAACAAAGCCCGTAGCGATACGCGGAAATCGTCGTACTCGCTGATGTCGCGTATGTTCTCTATCCCCTGAATTTCAAAGGTGACGCCATCGCTCACGTCTATGGCAAGGATTTCATGATAAGGATCATATTTCCCCGGTAGGGTGAAATTGAGATGCGTTCCAAAATGCGTTCCATCATGTAGTTTTGTAAAAGCACATTGGCGTGCGCGCCGGTCTCTTTCGATTTGTTTTTAATCCAGCCCTTTAGCTGTGCTGCGTTCGCAAACATTATAGCAGCACCTCCATATATCTCATGACAATATCCCTTATTTTGAAAACGGCGGCATACTCAAGCATCTTCGCTTTGTCAGCGCCTGGTATTTTCAAATACCGTTTAAGGGCAGTCAGCACTAAATCCTTGTCGAGTTTATCCACGCTCCTCAGGCAATCGCAAATCGTCCGCCCGGCGTCGTAAACCGTGACCATGCGCCCCGATGCCGTTTCGACTTGCACTGCGCCCAGCCTCGCATGCTTCGGGCTGGTGTAGAAGAACGTCAACTCATCGTCTGCAAGCATCTTGGAATTCCAGCCCGATGGTATGGTCATCATCAACTGGAAAGGAGTCCTGTCGCAAAGGCCGTGCAGGAACAAAGCGGTCTCATGGGAGAACACGCCCCTCGGACAGCGGAACTGCGTCACGAAATACGGGTCAGGGATAATATCCGCGCCGACATACAGCCCTTGCGCCGCTCGGTCAATCAATCCGCGCTTGCACATACGTTGCAGCACAACACTCTCGACGCCATTATTTTTTGCCGTTCTTGTGGTCAGGTAACCTCTGTTATTTTTTAATAGTATTAAAGCTTTGTCTTTTTGAGTCATATCAACTCACCATATAATGTTATTTTCGTTCGTTAATATTGTACACCTTACGAACCTAAAAAACAACATCAAAAACGCTTGACACATCAAAAAGAAGGCCTTCAAGAGGGAGGCCCTAAATACTTCCTGTATTTGTAGAAATGCGAAAGCTGCGATTTCAGGTACCTCATTTTGCGCACAATGCCGCCGTCCGGCCCATAGCTGAGCGGGTTGACGCATTTCCCTTCCTTGATCAGCCTACGCATCTGCGCCCTGTATTTTTCATGGGGTATGAAGTCGAAAGCCACTTTCTTCGGAACCACCATCCAAAGCGTCTCCCTGTCCACGAATTTGCATTCGCTTGCTTTGCCGTCTATGTAGTCGTCCACAATGTAGCGCGCAACGTTTTCGCCAGCGCCCGTTACGTAGTAGTTGCTCCTTCCCGGTCTGGCGTTTATCTCAAACGCCTTGAATTTTCCGTCCCTTCTGTCGAACTTGATGTCGAAATTGGAATACCCCACATAGGCAAGCCCCTCAAGGAGCCCCTTGAACTTGGCCTCCAGTTCCTTTTCGCGTTCCGTTATTATCACTGCGTGGTTCCCGATGCCGTGGGGGGTGTGCTCCTCTAGCAGGACGTGGCCGAGGCACATCATGCGGACCTTCCCTGCCTTGTCCGAATAGCTTGTCAGGACGCGCATGTACGAATCGTCGCCGGGTATGAAATCCTGGACTATCACCGAATCGCTGTAGCCCGCAGCGTAGATGTCTGCAAGTATCCGCTCCAGCTCGCTCCTGCCATCTGCCTTGAAAACCTTGTTCTGCCCTGGGAAAGGGTGTTTCCAGTATTCGATGCTGTTCGACGGTTTTATGATGAAAGGCTCGCTGAAAGGCAGGGAAAACTCTGCCCCCATCTCCTTCCGGTGAACAAAAGTGTCCGGGTAGTCGATGCCTGCATTCTTGCACATATTGTAGAATTTCTCCTTGTGGATGAGGCTGTCCAGCATGTCGATGCCGATGCACGGCGCAATGACGTTTTCCGGATAGCTGTTCAAGTTTTGGCTGACAAGCCGGACGTAATTGTCCCCACACCCCTGAAGTATCACTTTTTTGCCTTCGTGGCGCTTTGCGAACTCACAGACCAATTCGAGAAAAGTCTCTTGGGCGTCGGCATCCGGGTTTGCCGAATAATTCAAAATCTTGCTGCCAGAGCATGGCCATGTCCAGTATTTGCCGATAGCACTTGATATGATCCCGTATTCCTCGTGAAACGCCCTTGCAACGCTGTAGACATTGATGTCCCCCGCGAAAATCAACGGCACAAAATCCTCCCTCATTTAGTGCTTCCCCTCTTTCATGTTTGTGTTTATGACATCGGCCGTCTCTGCCTCGGTTTGCCGAGCGCCGTCCTGTAAAAAGCTGCCAAAGACGCATTCATGTACGCCACAAGGGCAATGCAACCGGCAAAGGCGGCAGCCGCCGCAAGCAATGAGACCGGCAGGGGCACCAAACCGAAGGCAGCCTTTGCACCCAGCAGCACAGCATGCCAAAGGCTGTCCGCCGTTCCGCTGCCGATGCCCAGCTCTGCCGCTTTCGACACGGCAACCGATAGCGCAGCGGCAACAGCAGCCGCCACCGCAAGCAGCAGCCACCTAGTCAAACTAAGCAGAAGCAAAGCGTACTTAGCCTTGTTTTCCGCCATCATCGCCTTGCTCAGGGAAATGCATTCGCGCATGCCCATTTCCGGATTGTCCGCAAGTATGAAAAACGACTGGCTGTACCGCACAAATGCCATCGCCCCAGGGACTGAAAGCAGGAAAACAAACGGGAAGAAGCTCGGCTCAATGAAAGCCAAGGCAATGCCCGGTGCCGCTACAAGGGACCAAACGCATATGTAAAAACACCTGACAGCAAATAGTTTCATGGCTTTCCGGTATTCCGCGAAGCCATGAAACAACTGCCCGATTTTCGGTTCTTTATTATCGTAAAGGCTAAGGGCAAAAGCTGAATACCCCAGCTCCAAAGGCCCAAAAACCAACAGGCAGTACGCCAAAGAAGCGCAAGCACCGGGAAGCAGCGGCAACAAAACAACAGTGGGCGCAACCACCACCGCAAAGGGCACCAATGCCGCAGCAAGGGCAAGCTTCCGTTTGCCCCTCAGCGCCCCCCTGCCAAGCTTCCTGATTGAACTGCTATTCTCCATAATCGCATACTGATCCATCAAATACCCCGGTTTGAATTCATATATACAAACGATTATATAGTTTTCATCACGAAAGTTCAATACTGGATGAAAAAAAATAATATTCTATTTACTTGTTAACCATGCTGTTTTCCTCCGGCTCTCCGGTTTCTACGGGAGTGGCCTGCACCTGTATGTAGCCTGGCCTCAAATTGCCGGCAACCATCTCATAGAAAGCCGTTTTAGCTGCCATCAGGTACGCTTCCAGCAAAAACACGCCGGCACATGAAGCAAACAGTAGCAACGTCACGCCAAAAGAAAAATCGATCTGCGCCAAGAATTCAGCCGGGCTGCCGTACGCAGCAGCGGCATAGGCGCCCAAATGCGGGCGCATGGCAACGGAAACGGCAATGCTCACAGGAATGGACGCAATGATCGCCCAACCGATGAAGCTCAGCTGCAGTATGAACAGCTTGGCTTTGTTTCCTCTCATCATCACCTTGCTCCTGCTGATGCATTCCAACACCCCGATGTCCGGATTGTCCGCGAGTATGTAGTACGCTTGGCTGTACCTGAACGCGGCTATGATCCCTGGTATAAATAACAGCAGCGACCACAAGAAAGTAAAAATACCGATAAGCAGCGTCAACCCAAAGGCCTTCCCAAACCTTTCGAAGCCGTAGAGAATCTGCCCTGCCCCGGGTTCGTTGTTCCTAAATAGGTTTAACGCGAATATGGCATACCCCAAGCTGAGCGGCCCCGACATCAGCAGCGGGTAGGCGTAGTTGAGCACCATTACGCTAAGTTGAGGGATTGGCAGCACCCTGATGAAATAAGGCGCGAGGCTCAGCGCGTAGTATATAAGCATTGCCGCAAACGCCAACATCCACTTGCTTCTCAGCGCCTCCCTCCCAAGCCTCCTGATCGTGCTGCACCTTTCAGTAACTAAAAATTGTTCCATTATGTCCTCCTGTCAGTACAAGTTTGCAAATATTTCCCTGATTTCCTCCTTTTCAAGGAACACGTAGTTGTTGGCTAAAAGCCGCTGTTGGTTTTCTATGGTGGATGCGGTGAAGTCGTCAATCTGCGATTCGGTCATCCCGTACTCCCGAAGGGGCTTTTTCCCTATGAGCTTGTTCAGGAATTTTTCAAGCTCCCCGAAAACGTCGCCTTCCGGGCTGCACCCGAGGAATTTGGCAAGCAGGCCCGCCGCTTCTTTTATTTTCCCGTCAGGCTTTTTCCTGGCGTACGCCTTGAACACTTCCGTAAAGAACTGGTAGTTAGCCTCCCCGTGGGGCACGTGGAAAGCACCGCCGATCGAATAGGACAAAGCGTGTACAGCCGCGCAGCCGGCGTTCCCGAAAGCAATGCCTGCGTAATTCGCAGCAAGCAGGAAATCCTTCAAGTGCTTGAGCCTTTCGTCAGGGCCTTTTTCGACGATCTCCTTGTACCCCCGCATGATCATCTCCATCGCGTGTAGCGAATACATTTCCGTAAAAACCGAAGCCTTGGGCGACAAGAACGATTCCATTGCGTGGATGAGCGCATCCACTGAGCTCGTCACAAAGAACTTGTACGGAAGCCCCGACAGCGTTTCCGGGACGAGAACGGCTGCGTCAGCATAGGTTTCGTCCACCGCAATGCCCTTTTTTGTGTGAAGCTCTTTTAGCTCCGAGACGGCCACGTTGGTGACTTCGCTGCCCGTGCCGCAGGTAGTCGGGACAACTACAAGCTCCTTGAGCTTCTTCGGAGCCGTTTTCCCGGTGAAGAGGCCTATTGACCGTTCAGGGACGTCCAGCGCCAGTATTTTGCATATGTCAACAATTGTGCCTCCCCCGAAGGCGATTATCCTGTCAAAGTCCATTTTCTTCATGTCCCTCGCCATCGCGTCGATCATCTCGTCCGAAGGCTCCCCTGCGCCGTATTTCTCTTGGCAGATCAAGTTAGCTTCGATTCCAAGGGGCGCTGCGTAAGGCTCGTGCAGCCATTCGTTTGTCACGAGCAGATCCCTCTTTCCGATTTTGAATTCATCGTTGAATTCCTTAAACGTGTCGAAACAGAATATTGTCGGGACGATGCGCAGTGCTTGCATATTCTCTCCTCCTTTGAACTTTGTTTCATCAGTATTTTGCGTTGAACCGTTTTTCAAACTCCTCTTCAAGCCAGCCCCTGAATGACGGGTGCGCCACTGCGATAAGGTTCCTGGCCCTCTGTTTGATGGTTTTGCCTTTCATTTCCGCAATGCCGTACTCCGTGACGATGTAGTCCACGTCGTTCCTCGAAGTAGTCACCGCTGCGCCCTGGTCAAGGTACGGCGTAATTTTTGATATCAGTGTCCCGTCTTTCTTTTTAGCTGCCGAAGGCATCGCAATGATGGCTTTCCCAAGGCCGTCTGCCGACATCGACGCGCCGCGCACGAAGTCCACCTGCCCGCCCACGCCGGAAAACTGCTTGGTGCCGATGCTGTCAGACACGACCTGCCCAACAAAATCCACCGCAATGCATCCGTTGATGCAGATCATCTTTGAATTCTGCGCTACCACGACGGGGTGGTTCACGTAGTCCACGGTCCTGAGCTCCAGCATGGGGTTGCGGTCTGCAAAATCGTACAGGCGCTTGGTCCCCATCAGGAAAGTCACTATCATCTTGTCTTTGTGCAGCGCCTTCCTTGAGCAGTTTATTATGCCTGCCTCGTAAAGGTCGACTACCCCGTCAGAAATCATTTCAGAATGCACCCCGAGGTCTTTCTTCTCCATAAGCGAATGCAGCACCGCCTCCGGGATGGCGCCTATCCCAAGCTGCAGCGTCGAGCCGTCTTCAATGAGCTCGCAGCAGTGCTGCCCTATGGTTTTTTCGGTTTCGCCTGTTTTGGGTAGCCCAACTTCAGGAAGCGGGTGCGAAGCCTCGACGAATTTGTCGATCTCGCTCACGTGAATGAACGTATCTCCAAAAACCACCGGTACTTGGTCGTTGACCTCTGCCAAGACCACTTTTGCGGATTTCACCGCTTGGAAGGAATAGTCGGAAGAAACGCCGATGCAGCAGTAGCCGTTCTTGTTTGGGGGTGAAACCATGACCATGAAAACGTCCAAGGCAAATATCCCTTTCCTGATGTACGCCGGGACTTCATGGAAAAACACAGGGGTGAACTCGCCATGGCCCTGCGCTATGGATTCACGGACAGGCGGGCTTACGAACCACCCGTTGAACGTGAAACTGTCTTTATGCTCCGGTTTTGAATATTCCCCTTTCCCCAAAGTGACCATGTGGCACACTTCCACCGCCTTGTAGGCTGCCGCATTTTTGACCATTGCGTCCACAAGCACCGTCGGTTCGGCGGCTGCATGGGCAAACAGCACCCTGTCGCCTGATTTGATCATGCCTACTGCTTCGTCTGCCGTGCATTTTCTGCTTTCGTAAATACTCTTCCAATCCACTTGCTCATCCTCCATTTAAAAATTCTTATGATTTGCAAAGGTCCATCAATTCCGCAAAAGAAGCCGCCAGGCAATCAGTCCGGGCGGCTTTGGCATGCGTCGTTATTTTATCCCGGCAATGTCCTTTGCAAGCTGTTTTTTGCTTTCGATGCCCCCTTGGCGAGCGATCATGATCCTCTGCGCCTGGGGCGAACCGGCTCCGTGCATTGATTCGGTCCTGTAACCCACGGCTGACGCGCCGAGGCATATGTTCTCAAGGAACCTCAGTACCCTCATCCTGTCCTCTGTGCTGCCGGCGGCAGCCCCGGTGAAATACTTGTTGCATATGTCGCCCAGCGTCTCGCCGTTTTCGCAGCACACCAAGCTAGACCTGAAATCCTTTTCAGACGGCATCGTGACCATAAGCCCGCCCGCAATGTCTTCTGCCAGCCTAGATATCTCATATGGGAACCTAGTGACGTTCTGCTTGCAGACGTTGGCGAGCAGCAGGTCTATCTGGTAGTTGCCGGCAGCTGTCGGGTAGCCCTCAGACGAGCACGCTATGCCGCAGCAGTACAGGGTTTCGTTCAAATGAGTCATCTCTATCAGCTTGTCTTTCACGTGGGAAGCCTTGCTTGCCCCGTTGTAGTCGGCAGCCAGCGCTGCAGCCCCGATCACCACGTCGCCTACCCCCACTTTGCACCCTCCGTAGGATTGCCTGTGGTACCCGGCGAACCTCTCGACCATCACCCCGGCAAATTCCGTTTCGCCGCAGAGGTATACGTTTTCCTTTGGAACGAACACATTGTCAAAAACTACCACGGCTTCCTGCCCGCCGAACCTTGCGTTGCCAAGGTCAACATCCGCACCCTCTTCAAGTTTTCTCGTGTCGCAGGACTGCCTGCCGTACACCATGAACACCCCGGGGGCGTCGGAGGGGCAAGAGAACGATACCGCAAAATCCTTGTCGGCTGCGGACATCGCCATCGTCGGCATGACCAAGTGCTCGTGGGAATTGATCGAACCGGTCTGGTGTACTTTGACGCCTTTTACGACTATGCCGTCCGCTCTTCTTTCGACTACGTGCACGAAAACGCCGGGTTCCTTTTGCTGGGACGGGGTAAGCCCCCTGTCGCCCTTTGCATCCGTCATGGCGCCGTCTACCGTCAGGTCGCATTCTTGTACGTGCTTCAAATACTCGATGAAATTCTGGTGGTAGTTCGTGCCGTATTTCTGGTCAACCTCATACGTTGTCGAAAATACAGCGTTGAATGCATCCATCCCCACGCACCTCTGAAAGCACGAAGCTGTCTTCTGCCCTAAAAGGCGCTGCATTTTCACTTTTTTCTTGAGGTCGTCAGTGCTCTGGTGGAGGTGCGAAAACCTGTTCACCGTGTCCCCTGTGAGGTTTGACTTGGCTGTCATCAAATCGGCGTACTGAGGGTCCTGCGCAAGTTCGTACGTTACAGCAAGGCAATCGATCGACGGCCTGATCACGGGGTGGTCGACCCAGTTGTCGATTTTTTCGCCAAACATGTAGACTCTTGTTTTCAGTTTCCGCAAGCTCTCAACATACTGGTCCGGGGTCATTAGCATACAGCATCACTCCTTTTCCTCCATTAATTTTTGCGCCATGTCAATCAATTCATCGCTTGCTGACATGTCAAGGATGACGTCTCTTACATCATGGCAGTTCTCCATGACTATCTCTTTGACGACGCTTTCAATGGTGAACCGGGCCGAAGGGCACGTCGCGCAGGCGCCGGTCAACCTCACCTTTGCAATTTGGTTTTCATAGCTCACCAGCTTGGCGCCGCCAAAGTGGCCCGCTAAAATCGGGTTGACGTTTTCCTCAAGGATTTTTTGAATATCTTCGTTCATTTTCCAATCCTACCTATTATAAATTACTCTTTTATTGTGATGCTTGTCACCAGTTTAGTATAACTGCATAGCCCAAAAATATCAAGGGGTGTGAGATAAAAATGATTTCATCGGCATCACTCATATTCTTTTTCAACGACAATCGGCCCAGCCACAACCAATATTTCCGAATCATATGGTTTATTAGAAACTCCATCGCGGCAAATGACCCAAACTCTAAAAATACCCCATCCTTCTGCGGTTATCAACCCCTCATCCGATACCGACACCACTCCCTGACATTCACTCGTAAAAGAAAATACTGGACTAGCAATATTCGTTGTCTCCGGAACAATCTGATATGTATCGCCAATGTTCAGAAGCTCAATATACTCAGGAACAGTCAATATCCCTGTTGTCTCAGTCTCAGAGCCATATTGCGTTTGAGATGCTATTTCTTTTGCTGGTGACTGTGATGCGGTACTGGCAGCACACGATTCCTCTTGTTGACATAATTCATATTGCGCACAGCCAGAGAGCATATGCACTACCAATGCAACAATAACTAATTTTACGACCATTATTTCTCTCATAATAACACCTGTTGCCAAAAATCTTTAGTTTTTCTGCTCCAGACTACTAATGCAACCTATCAACGACATGATATGCCGATTCCTGTACGGCTGTTGTCTTTTTTTTCGAATCCTCCTTCCAACGCATATTGTAAATGATTATTATACGTATTGCAATCATTTTTTCACATTTTCACAACATTTTTCAAAATCATCCTCTTGTCTACACGTGGATCTCCAAAGCAGACTCTTAGCTGCAGGTGTTCCATTTAAAAGAACAGAACACAGGTGTTCCATTTAAAAGAACAGAACACATTTGCCCATTAAGAGTTCTACACATTTCATTTAACTCGTCTTTATCAATCGAACGTCTCTAGTAACAAAGGAACAATGTGCACTCCGGATTTAAAGAACCACGCGAATAAGAGTACAGTAGTTCCAATAATTTATGAGTACAATTGTTCCAATAATTTATGAGTATTTGTTTTCTTGTCTATTCAACGCGGCCTTGTTAACTGCGTTCAACACATACCGTCGAAAAATTATCATCATTTCTAAGTACAGACATTTATTAAACATGCTGTACAAAGGCAAGGAGATATTTTTCTCAGAATTATATA
>Ga0082212_10013987_pt1 | contig 10014 bp, 10 predicted proteins | sample TergutNt197P3_FD_71548 | JGI IMG/M metagenome (GOLD analysis project Ga0082212, IMG submission 71548) | Neocapritermes taracua P3 segment gut microbial communities from Petit-Saut dam, French Guiana - Nt197 P3 | ecosystem: Host-associated > Arthropoda: Insects > Digestive system > Gut ... | reverse complement strand
CGATTGCACGTTAACCGCTGTTCCCCAGCTGGAAGGAATGTCATTCATACGCCGGTAGTAGATAGCGCGTGGGTTGTCCCAGGAACGGAAAACGGCCTTGATCGCGCCGAATAGCTGATCGATCGGATCAGAAGGAAAATCTTCACCGATCTTCGACTTGTACTCGGCCTTGAACTGAAGCGAAAGTTCCTTGAGGTCATCAGCAGTCAACTCGGTGTCCTCGGTGACGCCGCGAGCTTCCTTCATCTCGTCGATTAGACGCTCGAAATACGCCTTGCCGACCTCCATCACCACATCGGAATACATCTGGATAAAGCGGCGGTAGGAGTCATACGCGAAGCGCGGATTGTTGGTTTTACGGGCGATGGTCTCGACCACCGTCTCGTTGATACCCAAGTTGAGAATCGTGTCCATCATGCCGGGCATTGATGCGCGCGCACCGGAACGCACGCTCACCAGCAGCGGATTTTCCGGATCGCCAAACTTCTTGCCTTGCAGGGATTCCAAGGTTGCAACATGTGCCAGGATTTCTGCCTTGATCTGATCGTTGATCTGTTCGCCATCAACGTAATACTGAGTACATGCCTCAGTTGTGATGGTGAAACCTTGCGGAACCGGCATCCCCAATCCAGTCATTTCGGCCAGATTTGAACCTTTACCGCCCAGCAGGTTACGCATAGATGCGTCGCCTTCGTTGAAATCATAGACATACTTCGTGTTTTCCATGTTGCAGACCTCTCCTTGTCAACAGCTTCATCGTGAAACATCTTTAGCACCGAACTGACCTGCGTACAGCTAAGGTTCTCACCCAAGCCCGACGGTCAGCGCTGCCATTTTGCCGACAAGATGCCATACGCACGTTCTAAGACATCTGCGGCGAGACACACAATACCTCAGAACTGGGGTCTGCGTGGTCGAAAACTCCGAGATCGTCGCCACGCCCTTTGTCTGCGAGCGCGCGGGAGGCTAGCCGTAGGTGTCACGGGGGCCACGTCCGGGAACGACGCGGGGACCCTTTCTCCAGGAAGGAGCCTCGGGGCCTTTCACGATGATGCGGGAAACGCTGCCTTGACCCAGCCTGTCATTAAGTACCGCGACGATTTGAGGTGCAATCATGCGCAGCGAAGAAGCCCAAGCCGTAGAATCGGCCAATATCGTCAAGACTGTATCTTGATAACTTTCCGGCTTAGCGTGCTGCGCGTTGATCGGCCCAACCAGATCATCCCAGCGCAGCAGCAGTTGGTGAATGCCAAGGTTAGTACCCCACCCCTGTTCTTCGACCACTTCGGCCAGCGCCGCATCCAGTCGAACTGGGTCACCCGGATTGCGTTTTTTGGCTTTTTTCGCATTGATTCTCGCCGGATTACCCTTCGCGCGCGAAGCGATCTGATGCGCCAACTCCAGGCCAGTGGGGTCGTGGTCATTCATACCGATCACTCCGAATCTGGCCAAATTGACTGATTGTCAACCCGAAAGAACTTACCAGTTAATGAGGTGGGTACATCATGTTTCACGGCAGCAGTTATCAACACTTGTTCCGCTTGCAGCGCACAGCTAACAAGGTGCTCGCGTCGGGTTTCGTCTAATTCGGCAAACACATCATCCAGCAGTAAAACCGGCTCTAATCCGTCTTGCCGCAATAAATTGAAGGCAGCAATCCGCAAAGCGCAGGCAAATGACCAGCTTTCACCGTGCGAAGCGTAACCGCGCACCGGAAGGTCGCCTATGCTGAACTCCAGATCGTCACGATGGGGCCCAACCAGACTTACTCCGCGCGCGATCTCGGCCGGTAGCCGTTGCTCAATCTGTGCCAAATACGCTAACGCCAGTGCTTGCGCTTCAGCAGGCGGATTTTCTAAATGCGATTTATATTCCGCATTTACCATGACTCCACCCTGCGCTATTTGAGAATAGGCATTCTGTAAAAAAGGTAATAAATCGGATAAAGTCGCCAAGCGTGCCGCAGCTAATTCACTTCCGAGTCGCGCCAATGATTCATTCCAAACTTCAAGAGTTGCAGCAGCTTCACCAGACATTCTTTGTGGCGAGATTAATGATTTCAATAACGCTGAACGCTGTCGTAAAACCTTTTCATAATCGGAACGAATAGCTCTAATTCTCGGCAAACGCATACTGGAAAGATCATCAATAAAGTTACGGCGTTGGGCAGGGTCGCCTTTTACAATATGTAAATCTTCTGGTGCAAATAATACTATTAGCAGTGAACCCAAAATATCTCTTGCCCGGCGCAGCGGAGTTCTATTCAGACTCGCCTTGTTCGCCTTACCAGGAAGCAGTTCCAACTCGGCCAGCAGTTGTCTGCTGTCGTTTACGCCTGCCCTAATTCGAGCACGGATAACTGCCTTGTCAGCTCCAAAACGAATCAGCGGGGTCTCGGTTCCAACTCGGTGTGAGTCTAACCGCGCCAGAAATACCAACGCCTCAAGTAAATTTGTTTTGCCTTTGCCGTTCGACCCTACAAAAACCGAAACTCCAGGCGGAAGCTCAATATCAACATTTTCGTAGCTACGAAAATCGACTAATTGCAGATTGGTGACAAACACTTACGTGGGAAGCCGCATCAACATAATTACGTGGCGATAATCGAGCTGCGGATCGGCAGCAATGTCATCCAGCCCAACTAACAGACAGGGCTTACCAGGCAGCGTGAATGAAAAGTGCACATATTCAGTTTCGATTACTGATAACGCGTCAGACAGATAGTTTGTGTTAAAACCTGCTGCCTCAATCGTCAATCCGGTGCCAGTAATGTCCTCGACCACCGCTTCCAGTGATTCGACCGCAGTTGCTTGCTCGCCGGTTGCTGCATCTAGGGTTATTTCACCCATGCCAACCAACATTCGCAGTGGAGTGTTACGTTCAGCAACTAACCCCACCCGTTTCACTGCCGAGACCAACTCGGAGGTCTTTACCCGAACTGTAGCCGAGGGCTGAATGTCCATGATGTGACGCAGCTTTGGGAACTCGCCATCCAACATTCGGGTGGTGATCTGGCGCACTCCGCTCGCGCTGACCCCTTCAAATCCGATGAGTCCTTCGCCAGCAGTTCCGGCCTGCGCCAAGCCAATCGTCACTTTTTCGCTGTTGATGAACGATTTCGCCGTCGTATCGAGAATCTTTGCTGGAATCAGTGCCGCCGTTTGAGTTTTCCCAAGTGGACGCCATGACAGTTCTTTGAGTGCCATCCGATACCGGTCTGTTGCAAGGAAAGTGAGCTGTTCATCTTCGATTTCGATACGGACGCCAGTGAAAACCGGAAGTAGTTCATCGCGTCCGGCTGCCACTGCGACCTGAGCCACCGCTGCCGCGAAAACTTGCGAATCTACCTCACCAACCACCGGCGGCATTTGCGGAACCTCGGGATAGTCGGCAATCGGCAAGGTCTGCAACGTGAACTTCACATGTCCACAACGCAGATTCATCGTCCCCTCATCGGCTTCCAGTAACACCGGCTGCGACGGCAGTGAACGTGAAATGTCAGCCAGTAGTTTTCCCGAGACAAGAACTTCTCCTGGAGTTGCGACCTGAGCTGGGATTGTGATTCGCGCCGACGTTTCATAATCGAAACTCGACATGACGACCTGCCCATCCGCGGCGCTAATCCGCACCCCAGACAGAATCGGCGCGCTCGGACGGTTGGGTAAGCTCCTAGCGGCCCACGCAACAGCATCAGCTAAAATGCCTTGCTCGATCTGTATCTCCACTTTTTCTCCCTAGAACGCAAGCCCTTTTTCAAATCATAGACGAAATCACCCACGATAATTCCTACTCGCCCAGTTCTTCTTTTGGACTCGCGGACGCTTGGAATGTGTTTTGTCAAGGGTTTAGTGTGGTGAATCCATGATCTCCAGGTGGCAGCAGCCCCAATTCGTCCTCCTGCACGTCAGTTGCAGGATCCATAACCCGAATGCTGCGACTGCGCGCAGCGCAGGCTCCATCGCAGTATCCAGCACCCGAAAAGTTGCTGCGCACTAGTTTTTGAAAGGGATTGCGAGTTCATAAGTTGTGGAAAACCATGTTGATAGGGCGGATTTTGTGTTAGTAGCAGATTTGGCAACCGTGTCCTACCCAAATCCTCCCCGTGTAGTTTCCACATATTAACAGCGTTATCCACAGGCCGACACGCGTGGCGATAACGTAGTATTGAGGTTTTCCACCAAATCCACAGACCTTACGACTACTACTAAATTTATATTTCAAAAACTTCTCTAAGTACCGACTGTGTACAAACCGTGGTTCTTGTCAGTGCCTTTGAGTGGATACAACGCCACTGCGTTAGCGACAGGCGTCACTAGGAACGAACATCAACGGGAGGTACGGCGGATACGGTTGGTAATCTCGGTAACTTGGTTGTAGAAACTGCGTTCTTTGGGAAGCATGTCACTGATTTTTCGAACCGCGTAGAGCACTGTGGTGTGGTCGCGTCCGCCGAATTCTTCACCGATCTTGGGAAGCGAGAGGTCGGTTAGTTCACGGCACAGGTACATCGCAATCTGCCTGGCTACCACTACACTGCTCGATCTGGAGGCTCCGCACAGTTCTTCAACAGAAACGTTGTAGTAGTCGGCGATCTGATTCTTGATAGTTGTAGCTGAAACCGGAACTTCGCCGCCTTCTGGAATCAAATCCTTCAATACAATCTTCGCCAACTCAAGATCGACAGTTCTATGATTCAGCGTTGCAAACGCCGTGATCCGAATCAGCGCACCTTCAAGTTCTCGAATGTTCGTTGTGATCTGACCTGCAATAAACTCCAGAACTTCTGAATCAGCAACCAGTTGCTCCGCTTCAACTTTCCGACGCAAAATAGCGATACGCGTTTCCAAGCTGGGTGGCTGAACATCAGACATTAAGCCCGACTCGAAACGAGAACGCAGTCTTGGCTCAAGGGCTTCAAGTAACCGCGGCGGCCTATCGGAGGTCATCACAATCTGTTTTTGTGCATTGTGCAGCGCATTGAAAGTATGGAAAAACTCCTCTTGAGTTTGGATTCGCTGTTCCAAGAACTGAATGTCATCCATGAGTAGCACATCGACTTTATCGCGGTAGGTTCTGCGAAACTCGGCAGTTCTGTTTTGCGAAATAGCGTTGATGAAGTCGTTCAGAAACTCCTCAGTAGAGACGTACTTCACGCGAATGTCGGGATAATAGTTGAGAATATAGTGGCCTATCGCATGCAGGAGATGGGTTTTTCCAAGTCCAGAATCACCGTAGATCAACAACGGGTTGTACGACTTTCCCGGGCTTTCCGCGACAGCGACGGCAGTTGCATGAGCAAAACGGTTAGATTCCCCGATCACAAAGGTGTCGAAGGTATATTTCGGATTTAGCCGGTAGCCAGTATCGACGCGAGCAGTAGCCTGTTTCTTCGGCTTCTTATCTTCAGTTTCAGCGGGAATTTGCACTTCAAGATTCGGATCAATCGTGGTAGCTACGCTGGTCTGCTGATCCAGAAATTGCGTCAGCAGCATTTCAAGTTCGGTGCGGATACGTGATTCCACTCGATCTCTGATGAATTCGTTTGGAACTGCGAGAATTAACAGCGAGTCATGCAATGCCACAGGTTTTGTGGATGTCAACCAACCCCGGGTTGCCGAATCTACATTGGAAAGGATGTGTTGCCAGGCATCAGCAACACCTGGTGGTGAGTCTTGCGAAGTGTTCATCTGCCCCTACCTATCCAGCAACATGTTATGCACATGTTATCCACACCTGTGTAATCAGTCACTATCGAAGAAATAAGTACATCTACCCATAACAAAACCAATCGGAGTGCTGGTATTCTTCCAGACACTGGCGTGTCGTGTTGCAGTGTTCGGACTTTCAGTGTTCGATAGATGGCTCTTTCCACAGTTTGCCGGATCAGCAATATACCCGTATCGTTAGTAGTTAGTGTGTCTACAACGATTCTTTGGAAGAATGGTTGCAGGCAATTCGATGAGAAACTAGAACTTCAGGAGCATTCGCGTGAGCAAACGCACTTTTCAGCCAAGTAATCGGCGTCGCAGCCGCACCCACGGATTCCGGCTTCGGATGCGGACGCGGGCTGGACGTTCGATCATCTCTGCGCGTAGGCGGCAGGGTCGGGCAAGACTAGCTGGTTAATCAGCAGTGTTGCCTGCAAATGCGCGGCTACGCTCCAGCAAAGAGTTTCAGCAAGTCTTTCGTCATGGTGTAAAAATTCACCGCGATGTCTTGGTGCTTTACGTTTCTAAGCGAGAGCAGTGGCCTGCACGTGCGGGTCTTGTAGTGTCCAAGGCGGTGGGGAACGCAGTGAAACGTAACAAAGTCAAGCGAAGGTTACGGCATTTGATTACCCCGGTTCTCGCAACTACTCCGGTGCCACTCGACTTTGTGATCCGTGCGCTGCCAGGAGCTGCCAATGCAGACCTGAACAACACCCTAACTTCGGCGCTTTCTAGCAGTTACGAACGTCTGGGGTTGCGATGAAATACTTGATTATCGGATTCTTGAAACTGTGGCGTGCAGTAATCAGCCCGCTCTACGGCGATGTCTGCAAGTTTTACCCATCATGCTCTGCTTTCGCTCTTGAAGCGGTAAAGGTACACGGCGCCCTGCGTGGTAGCTGGCTGACAATCCGACGCCTAGTACGGTGTCATCCCTGGTCATTGGGCGGGTACGAACCCGTCCCTGGAACAAAGGCTGCTGCCGAACTGGCGGCATCCTGCTCGAATGAGGCTTCATGAACATGATTCCACTGCTGATTCCGTTGGATTGGATGTCCGATATCGGATCCTTCTTCTCCACGATTCTTTCACCGATCTACTATGCGATCTCCTGGCTCTTAATGGTGCTGCACTCGTTTTGGAGTTTGTTTTTGAATCCGGATTGGGGTTGGACGTGGGCGCTGTCGATCGTTTTGTTGACAATTTTGGTGCGTTCAGCGCTGGTGCCGCTGTTCGTTAAGCAGATCACGTCGGCAAGAAATATGCAGTTGCTCCAGCCCAAGATAAAGGAATTACAAGCCAAATACGGCTCAGACCGGGAGCGGCTGGGTCAGGAAACGATGAAGCTCTACAAGGACGAAGGTGTCAACCCAATGGCATCTTGTTTCCCGATATTGCTTCAGATGCCAATCTTCTTTTCTTTGTTCTGGGTCTTGCGCGATGTTTCGTTCTCGGAAAGCACCAATGAGTACAAAGGCATTTTCGAGAATAACCACGCTTTGGCGGTTTCACTGCGCAACGCTGACCTATTTGGTGCAAAGATTTCCCAGACCTTCTGGCCGTTTGAAACTTGGGGGGCGGTGCAGACCCTCGGCGCTATTTTGATCGTCGCTATGACGTGCACCTTGTTCGTCACGCAACTTCAGTTGATGCGCAAAAATATGCCTCCGGAATCGTTGACAGGACCGATGGCTCAGCAACAAAAGATGATGCTTTTTTTGTTCCCAGTAATGTATCTGTTTGGTGGTGCTTTCATTCCTATCGGGGTGATGATCTACTGGTTGACGACGAACTTATGGACGATGGGACAGCAGTACGTTCTGATTCGCAACAATCCGGCGCCGAACACTCCGGCCTTCATTGACTGGGAAGAACGAATGATCGCCAAGGGTAAGGATCCCCAGGAAGTTTTGGAAAAGCGGAGAGGAAAACAACGCCCGACTCCAAGACAGTCCAGTGACCCGAATAAGGTGACAAGGCAGTCGAGCGCACCACCGGAAAAGCGTAGATGGGAGCAGCCGCCGTCAACCCCACCAGCGAAGGTTGATCGACAGTCGAATCCACCTGCGAGCAAACGCAGCACCAAAGCGACACCTCCGCCGACACCGCAGGATACGGATGCGGGGCAAAAGATAGTTATTAAGCGGCAGCAACCGCTAAAGTCCTCGCGTTCAGCTCGAAAAAAGACAGGCGGACAGCCTGGGCCAAAACCAAAGAATTGACCAAGGTAGGGAGAAACCAATGAGTGATCTTGAAGCTGCCAGCATCCAAGAAGAAGAAACAGCGACTGAAAGTCTTAACGAGACTTTGCTCAACGAAGGCGAAATAGCAGCCGACTACTTGGAAGAATTACTTGATATCGCTGACCTGGATGGTGATATCGACACCTTTGTCGATAACGACAGAGCTCAAGTTTCTGTACTCACCACCAATGGGATGTTGGTAGGAAAGAACGGCGAGACTTTAGATGCGTTGCAAGAGCTAGCCAGACTAGTGGTGATGACCAACACCGGACATCGCAGTCGGTTGATGCTGGACATCGGGGGTTTTCGTGAAAAGCGGAAGGCTGATTTGCAACTGCTAGCTAAAGAGGCGATAGCTGAAGTGATCGCCAACGGCGAGAAGGTAAAACTAGCGCCGATGAACCCCTTCGAGCGTAAAATCATCCACGACGAGGTAGCCGCTGCCGGATTGTTCAGTGAATCTGAGGGCGAAAAACCCAACCGGCGGGTTGTTATCAGCGCGAGTGAATAGAGCTAAAAGTGGGTGCAGGCGAGCTCGCTGCTGTGGCTGAGGAATTCCCGCTGCTTGCCGAATATGTCGAGCTGCTGCACACTACCGGAAAGGCTTGGGGTCTGGTTGGGCCGAACGAGGATCGCCCGCGATTGTGGGAACGGCATGTTCTGAACAGTTTGGCGTTGGAACCGCTGCTGCCGCAAGCAGAAATAATCGTCGATGTTGGTTCGGGTGCCGGTCTGCCTGGAATCCCGCTAGCTATTGTCCGCGCGGACTTGCAGGTGACACTCTTAGAGCCAAAGCAGCGCAGCGTCGATTTCCTGGAGCAGACGGCAGCGCAGTTCAAATTGTCGAATGTGAATGTGGTTCGCGCCAGAGCAGAGGAGCATTCGAGCAGGTATTCGGTGGTTGCCAGCAGAGCTGTGGCGCCGCTGTCGAAACTGCTGCACATGTGTTTCCCGCTGTTGGCACCAGGCGGACGACTGCTCGCTATGAAAGGCAAGTCCGTCTACGAAGAAGTCGAAGCTGCCGCTTCGACCCTTGCAAAACTTAATGCCACCGCACAGGTTCATGAGCTCGCTATCCCATACCTTGACGCCTCCACCTGGTGCGTCGAAGTTTCACTCGGTGCTTGCCACACTCCCTCTGGTTGAGTGACCCAAAGTCCCGCTGATTTAGTGTCCCAAAGTCCCGCTGGTTGAGTGCAAGCCGTAGGTTTGCGTATCGAAATCGCGCAAGCGGGTTGCCGCCGACCCCAGGGTCGGTGTATCGAAACCCAGGGCTAAGACCTCTGCTTTCTCTCGTGGTTTCGATACAGAGCCTACGGCTCCACTCAACCGACGAGATTTCCCCGCTGATTCAGTGCTCCAAAGTCCCGCTGATTGAGTAGGCCGAAGGCCGTATCGAAATCACAGGGCTAAGACCTCTGCTGTCACTCTCAACCCTTCCGCTGATTGAGTGCCGGTCGCAGACCGGTGTATCGAAATCGCGCACGCGGGTTGAGTGCCGACCCCAGGGTCGGTGTATCGAAACCGAGGGCAAAAAAATTCCCCCTGTGGAAAACTGAAAAATGTCTGGGTGAAGTGTGCAAAATGACTATTGGGGACACCTAGTTGAAAGGGATTGTCAAGTGACTGGTTATATGTACATCCTGGAATGTGCTGATGGGAGCTATTACGTTGGTAGTACCCGTAGTTTGCACGGCAGATTTGAGCAGCATCTTGCTGGTACTGGCTGTGAGTACACGAAGCGTCGCCTTCCGGTGAAACTAGTGTTTGCTGGTGAGTTTGAGCGAATCAGTGAGGCTTTTGCATTTGAGAAACAGGTTCAAGGTTGGTCACGTGCAAAGCGTCTGGCTCTGATCCAGGGGCGCTACACAGACCTTCCAGAACTTTCCCGAAAACAGTTCCGCCGCACTGACCTTTCTGATTTACATGCTCGCGCGGGTTGAGTGCTCCAAAATCCCGCTGATTGAGTGTTGCCGAAGGCAACGTATCGAAATCGCGCCCGCGGGTTGCCGCCGACCCCAGGGTCGGTGTCTCGAAATTGCGCACGCGGGCTGAGTGCCGAC
>Ga0082212_10013986_pt1 | contig 10014 bp, 7 predicted proteins | sample TergutNt197P3_FD_71548 | JGI IMG/M metagenome (GOLD analysis project Ga0082212, IMG submission 71548) | Neocapritermes taracua P3 segment gut microbial communities from Petit-Saut dam, French Guiana - Nt197 P3 | ecosystem: Host-associated > Arthropoda: Insects > Digestive system > Gut ... | reverse complement strand
CGAGCAGCGCTGGTTAGGCGCTCACGGTTTGAATCGAGCAGGTACTTCACGAAGTACGCGTCGGACGGGATGTTAGGCACGAAGCCCAGCACGCTGTCAGGGAAACACCCTCTGCGTCCCAGTACTGCCGTGTCCGCGATGTTCGCCGCAATTGTTATGCAAGTAATTCCTGGCTCCCAAACCCTGCTCTGCGCGACACCAGCTTCAGAGTATGTCTGGCTAAACTCAGTCAAATGGAGTTGAGCAGCCTTGACATCCCCAGTCTGGAAGAATGGCATTGAGCCGCCGTAGAGGAGCGGATCGTTGCGGGGTCTGTGACGAGATCGTCCGCGTTCAACTGTCCCCAGATCGCTGAGGGTTGCCTTTGTCCAATTAGTCATTGTTTAGGATTCCTTGGATGGTGGCGTCGACTTGTGCCTGGAGCTGTTCGGCTTGGTTAGACAGGTGGGTGAACTCTTGGTGTAGGCGGGTGAGGTGTTCGGTGAAGTCTTGTTCGTCATCGTCCGTGACAGCGGTGCCGGTGTAACGCCCAGGGTTCAGCGACCAGCCTTGGGTCTCTACCTCAGCGCGGCTAGCGGCTTTGCATAAGCCAGGCACATCGACATAACAGCCGTCAGGGAAATGCTGGCGCATCAAGTCGACTGAACCATCAACACTGAAGGCCTCTTCCCCCCGGTACAGGCGCACAATGTTGGCCAGGAACTCGGATTGCGGCGGGGTGAAGTCACGGTGGGCCCGGTCGATCTGCCGGAAAACACCCCTAGCGTCGATGAACAGCACCTGGTCTTCACGGACTGTGCCGCGTTTAGTCTTATCCAAGAACCACAAGGTGACCGGCAGAGTGACGGTGTAAAAGAAGTTAGGGCCTATCGCGATCATGACATCGACCGCCCCGGATTCGATCAGCTGGCGGCGGATGTCTTGCTCGGAACTACGTGCATCAGGCGCGGAGGCAGCCATCACGAACCCGGCCCGCCCCCGGGCGCCCAGGGCCGCATAAAACAACTGGATCCAAATGTAGTTGCCGTTATCTGGCTTGGGCAGCCCGAACGGGAAACGCAAGTCGCCCGCCAGATCGGTTTTGCGGATGCCGTCAACGTTGAACGGCGGGTTAGCCATCACAAAGTCGAATCCGCCCACCAGACGGTGCGGGTCGTCATAGTAGGAGTTAGCTAGGCGCACATCCCCCGACAAGCCATGCAGTGCCAGGTTCATTTTAGCTAGCGGCACGGTTTCGCGTTTTTGTTCCATCCCGTAGATGCTCAACTCTTGAGCGGCCGCACCTTGGTGGCGTTCAACGAACCTGGCGGACTGGACAAACATGCCGCCAGAACCACAAGCCGGATCCAGGACCCGCCCGTGGTAGGGCTCGATGATCTCTACAATCAGCCGGACTATGGAATACGGGGTGAAGAACTCACCACCACCCTTACCTTCTTGCATAGCGAAGTTCGACAAGAAATCCTCATAGATCAACCCGAAAGCATCACCAGACAACTGGGAAGGTAACGGCGCGAACAACCTGAGCAGTTCGATCAAAGTGGGTGAGTCGATAGCCCGGTACTGACGCGGTAGTACGCCACGCAGATCAGGATTAGCCTCCTCAATCGCTTGCATCGCCTGGTTGACCGCCGCGCCAACATCTTCACCCTCCGGCAGGCCAACCAGGAAAGACAACCGGGCTGGTTCAGGGATAAACAACACGCCTCGGCGGCGGAAAGAATCAGCCGTCACCGGGTTACGGGCCGTCGCCCTAGCCTCCACCACAGGGCGGACCTGGTTGAACCGGTGTTCAGCGTAAGCCAGGAAAATCAGACCCAACACCGGGCCACGATACTCACTAGGAGTCAACGACGAGTTAGCCCGCATCTGGTCAGCCGACCGCCACAACGTAGAACGCACCCGCCCCAAATCAGCCGCCCTCACGCCCCAACCTCCATGCCGTCAACCATGAAAACCACCCTACCCGGCCACCATCACAACCCAGCCGCTGACAAGACAACCTCGGGAAGGTGGTGGATCCTGCGAGGCGGCTGCGCCCACACACCAGGATGACAAGGGGGCGCAGGATGACATGAAGAGTGTGGCGCGCAGGATGGCGAGAGGCGGGAGGTGCGGCGCAAACCTGACTGCATTAAATAACCTTCTAGTCCAGCGCCTGTCTCGCTGCTCTGACCAGTAGTTACTACACGATTGGTAAAATTTTCGGCGATTTCTTTACAGGTTTGGCGGACCTGTCAAATTGCTTTACCTATTGAAAGACCAGCTTTTGACACGGTGGGGATCCTGCGACTCCGCTTCGCTACGCGCAGGATGACATTCTGGAGCTGACAACAACTGGCGCCGCTGGCACATCATCCACGCAGGACCGCCATCATTGGCAGGTTGATGTAGAGAACATCTCGGCCAGTTCTAAGCTCTTCGAACGTGCCAGCCGCCACAAGAGATCGCAGCCATTTGACAGCAGTTGGGCGAGACACGCCAGCGACTTCCATGACATCACGCGTTCGACAGTAGGGCTGCTCCATCAACACGGTAAGCAAATCATGATTGGCCGATCCGAAGAGACCTCGCATTTGGTCTAGGAGCTCGCTTTGAACCAAATCAATGGCATCAACTATCCGCGTGGTCTGGAGGGCGGTTACCCTAACCCCTTCAAGGATGTAGCTGACCCACTGGCGCCAGTTGCCATCCGAGGTCACGCCGCGCAACAGCTGGTAGTACTGGTCCTTTGTCTCAATGATGTACCGCGATAGATAGAGCAGCGGAAGGCGAAGCAGACCGGCATCGCACAACATCAACACGTTCATGATGCGTCCAGTGCGCCCATTGCCATCAGTGAATGGGTGAATTGCCTCGAACTGATAATGGGCTACGGCCATACGAACTAGCGGGTCAAGATCGGATGGATGGTTTATCCACCAAGTCCAGTTCTCAAGCAGCTGCCTCAGGGCATCAGGGTTCAGCGGTGGAGTGTAGATGCGCACCTGCTTGGCCATGTCGGCAATGTAGACCTCACCTTGCCTGAACCCTTCGTCAAAACCACGAATCGCTGCACAGATCTGTGCCGCAATGGTTGCGGTCAAGGGCCGCTTCCCCACTTGTTCCCACCCAGCCTGGAGTGCAGAACGGTAACGCAGAGCTTCGCGCGCCGCCGGTGTGGCACTGGCAGAGAGAGCTGTTGCGGCAAACAGCTCGTCAGCCGTGGTAACAATGTTTTCGATTTCTGAACTAGCTTGTGCTTCAAGCAGCGGGATGGCGTTGATCAGCACAGTGGGATTCGGCAGGGCATTGGCGCGGGCGTCGAACCGCGCTAGGGCTTCTCGCGCGGTGATGGCTTGTTTCAGCACATCGCGTGTTTCAAGGTCGACCGGTGGAGGTAGCAGCGGGAGTGAGTTGTACGGCAGTTCTGGATTCCAAGCCACCCGCTCAGCGTAGACCAATTGGTAAAATATTTGGGGATTTCTTTACAGGTTTGACCAACCTGTCAAATTGCTTTACCCATTGAAAGACCAGTTTTTGACACGGTGGGGATCCTGCGACCCCGCTTCGCTACGCGCGGGATGCCGGAGGGTTTCGCTGCGCGATGACGGAGGGTTTCGCTGCGTGGTGACAGGGGCCTTGCCAGGCTAACTGGTTGGGTCAGGGGCTTGTCCAGGCAATGGCCCAGCAGCCAAGCGACGCACCTTCTCCAAGAAGGCCGCCCGCCGTTCGGGGGTGTCTTTCTTGGTGCCGATGTTGCCCAGAGTTACCAAGCGAACCGGTTTGATGCCGCAGTAACCCAGCACACGGGTCTTGATCTGGCGTTTGACTGAGCTGCCAATCACGCCGCCGGTCCAAGCGGGACTGCGAGATGTCAAGATGACAGTGCCAGCCCTGCCTTCTAGGTGTTTGACCGGCATGATGCCGGCCTTGTAGCTAAAGGCAACGCCAGGGGTGAAGACCCGGCTGATCCAGCCGGACAGCAGCGCCGGTATTCCTGACCACCAGTTGGGGTAGATCAGCACCAGGTGGTCCGCCCAGGTGATCAGCTCTTGCGAGCGCTGGATCACCGGGTCAGGCGCCATGCGTTCACGGAAACCGTGCCGCAGCACAGGATCGAACTGCTCTGCGCTCAGGTTAATGGTTTCCACCTGGTGGCCAGCGGTTTTAGCTGCCTTGATGTAGGCGTCAAACAAGGCCGCGCAGTAGCTTAGGGAATCGGGATGGCCAAGGACCACCAGGACTTTCTTGGGTGAGGTAACCGGCATCGGGCAAAAACCTCCAAACGTAGCAGTGCTCTATAACCAGAGCAACGCTACCAGATACGGGTCAGTGTCCACAAGTACACAGTTTGGTGCCATACTGATCAAGTGAACCAGCCGACCGAGCCGGCTCAAGGCCGCCAAACCGCCCGCCAGCGGGTCCGGGCACTGATCCAAAGCGAGATCCTTGACGTTGCCCACCAGCAGATGACCCAAGTTGGGGCCGGACAAATCTCGCTGCGCGCCATTAGCCGCGAGCTTGCCATGGCCAGTTCGGCCATCCACCGCTACTTCCCCACGCGCGATGACGTCATCACCGGTTTGCTGCTCAGAGAGTTCAACGCTCTGGGCCAGGCCATGCGGACCCACCAGGACAAGCTGGACCCGGATGATCTGACCGGCCGGTTCAAGGCCGTCTTGATCAGCGGCCGGGCGTGGGCGCTGGCCAATCCTCACTCTTGGGCCTTGCTGTATGGCACACCGGTGCCTGGTTACGTGGCACCAGAGGCCACCAAAGAACCAGCCGCCGCCCCCATGCGGCTACTGGCTGAGCTGCTGGCCAAGGTAGATCAGGCCACACTTGAGGCCAGTCCACCGGCTGCCATCGAGGTGCCGAAACAGACTCTGGCACCCGCCCTAACGCAGCTGCCCGATGTCCCAACCCACCTGGTGGCGGCGGCTTTGGCAGCCTGGACCTGGATGGTGGGTGCGGTTGGTGTTGAGTTGTGGGGTCACTACGAAGGGGTCCTGGCGGACCCGGATGGGTTCTTCGCCGCGACGCTGGATCACTGGGCCGTCACCATGGGTTTGCCGGGGGCAGCCTAGGGGACGTTTCAGGGAAAGGCCAGGGTTGAAAACGCCCATCCCTGACGGCGCTGCCCGGCAAAATCTAAGTTATGAGCCAAATGACCTCGCCGCCCCAAGTGGCCGGCCCCGAAACAACCTCTGGCAATTTTGCCAACTCCCAGCAGCCCTTCTCACCGAACGGGCATGATCTTTCAGCAGTCCTAGCCCAAGCCAGCAATCTGACCAAGGTTTACGGCAAGGGCGACGCCACTGTTCACGCCCTGCGCGGGGTGGACCTAGCCTTCAACCAAGGCCAGTTCACAGCCATCATGGGGCCATCTGGATCTGGCAAATCAACCCTGATGCATTGCCTGGCTGGCTTGGACAAACCCACGGCCGGTCTGGTGCGGCTAGGTGACCAAGTTGTTTCGCAGATGCCGGAGCGGGCCTTGACCAAGTTGCGCCGGACGCAGGTTGGTTTCGTTTTTCAGGCCTTCAATCTGGTGGCCTCGCTGACAGCCCAAGAAAACATCACGCTACCTCTAGACCTGGCCCACACCAGGCCCGATCCAGGTTGGTTCAACACCATTATTGACACCCTGGAACTACGCAACCGCCTGACCCACAAACCAGCCGAACTGTCCGGTGGCCAGCAGCAACGCGTCGCCTGCGCCCGGGCGTTGGTAACCAAACCGCAAATCATCATGGCGGACGAACCAACTGGCAACCTTGATTCGGCATCTTCCCGCGAAGTCATGGCGCTACTTAGGCGCTGTGTAACCGACCTGGGTCAAACCTTGGTGGTGGTGACCCATGATTCAGGGGCGGCCGCATACGCCGACCGGGTGGTGTTCTTAGACGACGGCCAGGTGGCTGGCGAAATAACGGCCCCCACGGCAGACGGCATCGACGCCGCCATGCGGGCCATCAGGCTGGGCCAACCGATTAGCGCTGAGACTAGCCCAGGCCAACCGGTGGCGGCAGATCCCAGCCCGGACCAGCAGGACTGAGGCGGGTAAATGCTGCGGTTAGCTTGGCGCGACGTGCGCCTTCATCCAGTGCGCTTCATCATGTCAATCCTGGCGGTGCTGCTTGGTGTGGCGTTTGTCACCGGCACCTTCGCCATGCGCACCATGCTGGGCAACACCTTCGACAAAATAGTCACCACGTCGATTGATGGCGATGTCTACATCCACGCCAACACCGGAGAAATCCCAGACATGGCGTTGGGCGAAGGATCGGTTGGCGAAGTGCCGATTGAAATGGCGGACGTGGCCCAAGGGGTCGATTCGGTGGCCTTTGCCCGCGTCAACTTCAGTGGCGCCATGGTGCTGGTCGACAAAGACGGCAAGGCCATGCGGCCGGTCGGTTCCGGCGGTGCCGGTGCACCAAGTTCGGCCATGGGGGTGACCGACCTAAGATCCGAATATTCCGGCTACAACATTGAAGGCCTGGCCCCGCAAGGCTACGACCAGATTGTGCTTGAAGGCGCTACAGCCGAACGGTCAGGCCTGGCCATTGGCGACGTCACCACAGTGGTGGTTGGCCAAGAGCCACGCCAGGTCAAAGTGACCGGCATTTTCCGTCCCATTGAAGAGACACCCTTTGCTGGCGCCCTACTGATTGGCATCTCAGAAGAATGGGCTCAGTCGGTCTTTGCCCCGGCTGGCACCATTGGCGCCATCACAGTGTTTGCCGCCCAGGGCTACAGCCCCGATCAAGTCCGGGCCGACCTAATTGAAGTGTTGCCTAATGGCGTCACGGCCAGCCTGGCCAGTGAGTTGCAGGCCACCGCCAAGGACTCAATTGACCAATTGCTGGGTTTCATCAACGCCTTCTTGTTGGTGTTCGCGGCCATTGCGCTGTTTGTCGGTTCCTTCATCATTGCCAACACCTTCTCAATGGTGGTGCGCGGCCGCATGCGCGAAACCGCCGTGATCAGGGCCGTTGGTGCCTCACCGCGCCAAGTCTTCGGTTCGTTTGTGGGCCAGGCGGCCATCATTGGCCTAGTTGGGTCGGCCCTAGGTTTGGCCGGTGGATTCGGGTTGCTGCAACTGATCAGAAAGGCCTTCACCGCCATGGACATGCCGCTTTCCGGCGCTGTCCCATGGTCGGTGGTTGGTGTTGTGGTGCCAGTGGTCTTGGGCGTGACGACGGCCTGCCTAGCAGCCGCGCTACCAGCCTGGCGGGCCTCAAAGGTGCCGCCGGTTGATGCCATGCGCGATGGCGTAGAGACCCAAGAAAAGTCCCTAAAGGTACGCACTTGGGTGGCCTCGGGTTTGGCTTTGGTAGGTGTCTGTTTGATTGGATTGGGTCTGAGCCAAGGCACCAATGGTGGCCTGCCGTTGGGTATAGGTGCTCTACTGCTGCTGGCCGGGCTGCTTGGTTTGGCTCCAGTGCTGGCACCGGGCTTCACCAGGGTGCTGGCCTGGCCGTTTGCTCTTGTTTTTCGCCCCTTTGGCGCCATGGCCCGCCGCGGTGTGGTGCGCAACCCCCGGCGCACGGCTAACACCGCAGCTGCCCTGCTGATCGGCACTGCCCTGGTGGGCGCCACCACCGTAATGGTTACCTCAACCAGCGCTTCAATCAAGGACCTGATCGGCAACGAAATGGAAGCCGATTTCATGGTCCAAGACCTCAGTTATGCGCCAATGACAAACACGCTGATTGACCAAGTTGAGCAGATCGACGGCATGCAGGCCTTCAAGTTTGGTGGCTTGCCAGCCAGTGTGAAAGACACTGATGACAACGTTTATGTGGCAGTGGCCGCCGCCGATTCTCTAATGGTTGCGACCGACGCCCTGGTTGTGGCCGGAAGTGGAGACAACATTGAGGGCAACGTGGTGCTAATGAACACCTTCGCCGACCAATACGGCTACCAGGTTGGCGACCAAATCGAATTGATGTTGGCACCCAACACTCCCTTTGAGGCAGAGGTTTCTACCAAGGTTGGTGCCATTATCAAATCGGCCATGATCAACATGGGACCCATGATCACCTGGAACATGCTTGAAGCCGCCCTGCCCAGCGAAGCCATTGCCCAAATGGTGCAAGTAGAGCAAATAGCGGTTGTACTGGATTCAGGTGTGGGTTTGGAACAAGGTCGCGAGCTGTTGGAAGAGGCCACCGCGCCGTATTTGGCCATCACCGTGATGGACCAAAGCCAATTCGGTGATGAGGTGACAAACCAGATCAACCAGCTGCTCTACATCATCTATGCCCTGTTGGCTCTATCGGTGATCATCGCTGTGCTAGGCATTGTCAACACCCTGGCCCTGTCTGTCATGGAGCGCACCCGCGAAATCGGTCTGATGCGGGCTGTTGGCCTTGGTCGCAGCCAGTTGGCTCTGACCACGATCATTGAAGGCGTCTTGATTGCGCTGTTTGGTGCAGTTCTAGGTCTGGCGCTAGGCACTGGCCTGGCGGCCACGCTGCCTACCATCCTGGCCGACATCGGCCTAAACACGCTGGTCATTAGCTGGCCCACACTGGCTGCGCTGGTTGGCGTGGCGGGCCTAGTTGGTGTGGTGGCTGCGCTCTGGCCGGCTGTACGGGCAGCCCGGTTGCCAGTGTTGACGGCTGTTAGCTACGAATAAGCGGCCCGGCCAGGCGGCCCTTGCCCCATAGACTCTTGGGATGAAGGTGCTGCTGGCTGGGGCCTCCGGCCTGATTGGGACCGCTCTTGAGGCTCACCTGGTTGCGTCCGGTCATCAGGTGCGTCGTTTGGTGAGGGGTGCCACGCCCGATGCCGTATTACCGGCTTACAGCTGGAACCCGGCGGTGGGCGTTGTCCCAAGTCAGGCTCTGATCTGGGCCGACGCGGTGATGAGCTTGAACGGGAGCAGCCTGGCGCGACCCGTGCTGACTGCCCGGCAAAGGCGGCTGATTGTCAGCTCACGAGTGACCAGCACCAAGACCCTAGCCAAGGCGATTGCCGCCAGCGCTGAGCCACCTGAGGTCTGGATCAGCGCCTCGGCCACCGGCTTCTACGGTGACCGAGCAGACACGGTTCTGACTGAACTATCCGGCAGCGGCAGCGGTTTCTTAGCCAAAGTGGCCCAGGTCTGGGAAGCATCAACCCGTCCAGCTCAAGCTGCCTGCCGGGTGGTGGTTTCGCGCACCGGTATGGTGCTGGCACCCCAGGGTGCCTTGGCAAAGCTGGCCTTGGCGGTCCGCTTTGGCCTGGCTGGCCGGATCGGTTCGGGCCGGCAGTTTTGGCCGTGGGTGGCTCTGACTGATGTTTGCCGGTCGTGGTGCTACATCATGGAAAACCAGGATTTGGCTGGGCCGGTCAATGTGACCGGGCCAGCCCCACAACGACAAGCTAGTTTCGCTGCGGCACTGGCAGAAAAGCTTGGCCGGCCACGCCAGCTGCCAATTCCCGCCACTCTGGTCAAAGCCGGTTTGGGGGGATCAAGCGAACTGCTGCTCAGCTCCCAGCGGGCTGTGCCGGCGGCGCTGAGCGCCGCCGGGTTCAGCTTTACCTACGACACATTAGAGGCTGCCTTGGACTGGGCCCTTCCCCCGGCCTCCGGCTGACCGAGCGAACCACCTCACCGGACCAATGGACTGGCGATTGACCTTCTGAGTTGTGCCAGGTGTTCATTTGCCTGAAGCCTCTGCCAGAAGCTGTCCCCCATTGGGTCGAGTCTCTCCCCGTCCAACACCCTGTCATTTCGCACACTGCGACTACGCGCAGCACAGGCTACGTCGCGGAATCCAGGCCACCCACTTGGGACCTACCCATCCACTGCCGCTGGGGTTGGGTCCGGTATCGGTTTGGGGCCGCTGCTTCGCTCCGTCACTTGGAAAACGCCTTGGCGTTTTCTGAAATGACATGCCAGAGCCAAGCCCTGCATCGGCCCCTTCACCGCCACCTCAACTTGTCACCTCACCTTCAGCATCCAGGCAGTCAGGTTCCCGCCCTTTACCGCCGCTGGGGTTGGCCCAGCGCAAACCCGGAGGGTGAGGTTTGCGCGCCCGG
>Ga0082212_10013985_pt1 | contig 10015 bp, 5 predicted proteins | sample TergutNt197P3_FD_71548 | JGI IMG/M metagenome (GOLD analysis project Ga0082212, IMG submission 71548) | Neocapritermes taracua P3 segment gut microbial communities from Petit-Saut dam, French Guiana - Nt197 P3 | ecosystem: Host-associated > Arthropoda: Insects > Digestive system > Gut ... | reverse complement strand
CCGGCCCCGGCCTCCCCGGCCCGGGCCGCCTCCACCGCCGCGTTCAGGGCCAAGAGGTTGGTCTGAAAGGCTATCTCGTCTATGGTCTTTATTATCTTGCCTATCTCATTGCCCGAGCGGGAGATCTCCTCCATGGCCCCGATGACCTTGGTCATGGAACTCTCGGCCTGGGTCACGGCCTCGGCGCCGTGGACCATGAGGGAATGGGCCTCCACGGCGTTGTCGGCGTTGCGCCTGGTCATGGAGCTGAGTTCCTCCAGGGCCGCGCTGGTCTCCTCCAGGCTGGCCGCGTTTTCCGTGGCCCCCTCGGCCAGGGTGTGGGAGGCGGAGGTGAGCTGCGAAGAGGCCCCGTTCACCTCTTCGGCGCTCTCCGACAGTTTTTCTATGACGCGGTTGATGGGCCCCACGATGCTCCGGGTCAGGAAGGCGGCCAGGACCAGGCTGACGGCCAGGGTCAAGAGGGCCCCGACGATCATGAGCCGCACGACCTGGTGAATGGTCGCGCTCATGTGGTGGGAGAAGCTGCCGATCACCGCCTCGGCGGCCTCGGCCAGGGTATCGACCGCGCTCATGATGGAGTCGGACATGGCGTAGCGCCTGACCCCGATCTCCTCGTCTTCTTTGATCAGGGCCATGGTGGCCTTCAGGTTGGGTTCATATTTCTCCGTAATGGCCACCCGGACTTTTTCCAGGGCTTCCCTGACCGCCCGGTTCCTGGTATCGGCGAGCAGGGCGCCCAGGGCCCGTTCGGCTTCCAGCGCCAAAGCCAGGCCTTGCTCCAGTAGAGTCTGATTGTTCCCCAAAAGGCCCCGGGCGAAATCCAGGGTGCTGGCGCTCATGGTGTCCAGAATCTCGGTCATGGTCTCGGTCTGCTCAAACCGGTGCAGGAGGGCGGCCTGGCCGGCGTTATTGCGCAGTTCCTCCTGGAAGACCTCTTTTTCCACTTTCATGGTCTCGGATAGGGCTTTTCTGACCTCCTCCTCAAAAGCGGTTATGGCTTCCCGGCGGAAACTCAATATTTTTTCCTGGCGTTCGACCATGCCTGTTATGGCCAGTTCACCGTACTCTTTAAAAGAATCTGAAACTGTCCGGAAGGCGCCGGCCATCTCGGGGGTTCTGAGGAAGTCCGCCTCGGGCGCGGACATGATCTTGTCCATATTTGAAATGGCGGCGGCAGTGGCCCGGTTGGACTCGACGAACTGATCGAAAAACTTCCGGTCCCTGGTCGGGCTGCCCAGGTAGGCCCTCATGTCGTAACGCTGTTCCAGCATGCCGATGCGGATGTCGTTGGAATACGCGACCGCCGCGGTAACATAGTTGACGAGATTGTCAGCTTCCGTCTCCACCGGCCGCACGGAAACGAAGGTGGCGCCCAGAAGCAGGAGATAGAGGACATTGACCAGAAAGAACCCCAGAAATATTTTTGCGCTCAATCTCATAACCAAATTCCCCTTTTGTTCGGCTGCCCGGCGGCTGGTGCCATCTAAATCGTTTGGTATATTCCGTCATGTTAGATGAATATATCATAAAAAAATACCCATAGCAAATTGCTATGGGTATTTTGCAAGCCTGAAAAAGAAGCCGCCCGGCTTCAGTCTCCCAGGGGCAGGGCCCTGGGGGAGGCCGCCCGCCGGCCGCGGCCGCCCGCTCCGGTCTCGGACCTGGGGGTCTCGGCCCCGTGGGCCATGGCCCGCATCTCTTTGACCGCGGTCAACAGGTTCCCGGCCTGGAGGGACAAATGTCCGGCCGCGCTGGCCGATTCCTCGGCCGAGGCGGCGTTGGTCTGGGTCACCCGGTCCATCTCGGACATGGCCTTGGTGATCTGGTTTATGCCCTGGCTCTGCTCCTTGGAGGCCTCGGCCACTTCCGAGACCAACCCGGCCACCTTGGACGAGCTTTCCTCCACGGCCTTGAAGGCTTCGGCCGTGGCGTTGACCATCTCCGAACCGGAATCGATGTTGGCGATGGTGGCCGCTATAAGGTCGGCCGTGTTCCTGGCCGCTTCGGCCGAGCGGATGGCCAGGTTCCGCACCTCGTCAGCCACCACCGCGAAACCGGCCCCGGCCTCCCCGGCCCGGGCCGCCTCCACAGCGGCGTTCAAGGCCAAGAGGTTGGTCTGGAAGGCTATCTCGTCTATGGTCTTTATTATCTTGCCTATCTCATTGCCCGAGTGGGATATCTCCCCCATGGCCTCGATGACCTTGGCCATGGAGCTTTCGGCCTGAACCACGGCCTCCGCCCCCCGGGCCATCAGGCCGTTGGCCTCCACGGCGTTGTCGGCGTTGCGCCCGGTCATGGAACTGAGTTCCTCCAGGGCCGCGCTGGTCTCTTCCAGGCTGGCCGCGTTTTCCGTGGCCCCTTCGGCCAGGGTATTGGAAGCCACGGTGAGCTGGGCGGAGGCCCCGTCCACCTCCTGGGCGCTTTCATTTAAGGCTTCTATGACCCGGTTTATGGGCTCAACAATGCTCCTGGTTATCAAGAGGGCCAGGACCAGGCTGATGGCCAGGGTCATCAGGGCGCCCACGAACATGACCACCACGACCTTCCGGACGGCCTCGCCCATTTCTTCAGCGAAACCATCGTTCACTCCATCAACGGCCCGGGCCAGTTTTCCGGCCTCGCTCAGAACGGTATCGGCCAGGATATTGCGCTGGTCATCGGCCTCGGTGTCGGCCTTCATCAGGTCCAGTACGCCCTTTAAGGCCTGGACATATCGGTTCAGAGTCGTCTGAGCCGCTTCCAGGCTCGCTTTGACCGCCGGGACCCGGCTTTCGGCGATCATGGCGGCCAGGTGGCGGCCGGCTTCGGCAATGACGGCCTGACTCTGGTCGCATAATTCCTCCCGGCCCTCTATGAGGCAGCGGTTGAAACTCAGGAGGCTTTCATCTTTGAGGGCCACGATTTTGTCCAGTTCGACTATGCGGCCGACCCGGCTTTTGAGGACGGCCTGGCCGGAATCGGCCTTAAGGGCCTCATCGAAGACCGTCCATTCCACTTCCAGAGCCGCTTTCAAGGATCTGTTGGTCTCAAAGTAGGCGGTCATGAGGATCCCGCGGTTTTCAAGTATTTTATCCTGGCGGTCAGGCACGGCCAGGGCCAGGCCGGTGTAACCCTGGTAAGATGCGGCGACCTGCCGGAAGGCCTCGGTTATGGCCGGAATTTGCAGAAAGGCCGCCCCCGGCGCGGACAGCACTTCACCCAGGGTCTTGATGGCGGCGGCGCCGGCCTGGTTGGCCTCGATGTACTGGTCGAAAATCTTCCGGTCATTGGTCGGGCTGGCCAGGAAAACTCTCATGCGGGAGCGTTGCTCCGCCATTTGGTAGCGGATGTCGCTGGCGCTTTCATTGGCCGACATGACGTATTTCATGAGAAGTTCGGAATCCGTCTCCACTGGCCGGACAAAGGCGTAGATAGCGGCCAGAAGGCATAAATAAATTAAATTAGTCAGAAAAAAACCCAGAATGATCTTGGCGCTCAATTTCATGGTCCGTACTCCTGACCTGTGGGGTCTTTAACTTTGCCCGGCACCCTGCCAGGCCGGTATGATATTATCATACAACAAAATAAAAATTCAATTAGTTATTTTGTGATGAAAACAACGGCGGAGGGCTTCGCCCTCCGCCGCGTTTATCGTTTATTCAAGGAAGCGCTGATTCAGAAGTCAAAGTCATCCATAGGCAAAGCCTTGTTGGTCGCTGAAGCCCCGCCCCCGCCCTGGGAGAGGGACGGCTTGCCGGGCGCCGGCATGGCCGGGCGGCTTTGGTGGTGGCTCTTGACCTTCCCGGACCCGGCCCCGTGGGCCAGGACATCCATCTCGTTGACCGCGTTCAACAGGTTCCCGGCCTGGAGGGACAACTGCCCGGCCGCGCTGGCCGATTCCTCGGCCGAGGCGGCGTTGGACTGGGTCACCTTGTCCATCTCGGACATGGCCGTGGTTATCTGCCCTATACCCTGGCTCTGCTCCTTGGAGGCCTCGGCCACTTCCGAGACCAATTCGGAAACCTTGGACGCATGGGAACCCACGGTCTTGAAGGCTTCGGCCGTGGCGTTGACCATCTCCGAGCCGGAACTGATGTTGGCTATGGTGGCCGCTATAAGGTCGGCCGTGTTCTTGGCCGCGTCGGCCGAGCGGATGGCCAGGTTCCGCACCTCGTCGGCCACCACCGCAAAGCCGGCCCCGGCCTCCCCGGCCCGGGCCGCCTCCACCGCTGCGTTCAGGGCCAAGAGGTTGGTCTGGAAGGCTATCTCGTCTATGGTCTTGATTATCTTGCCTATCTCGTTGCCCGAGCGGGAGATCTCCTCCATGGCCACGATGACCTTGGCCATGGAACTCTCGGCCTGGGTCACGGCCTGATTGGCCTGGCTCATCAGGGAGTTGGCCTCCACGGCGTTGTCGGCGTTGCGCCCGGTCATGGAACTGAGCTCCTCCAGAGCCGCGCTGGTCTGCTCCAGGCTGGCCGCGTTTTCCGTGGCCCCTTCGGCCAGGGTATTCGAGGCCCCGGTGAGCTGCGAGGAGGCCCCATCCACCTCCTGGGCGCTCTCGGTCAGGCTTTCTATGATCCGGTTGATGGGCCCCACGATGCTCCTGGTTATGAACGTGGCCACTATCATGCTGACAATCAGGGCCAGCGCGGCCCCGGCAAGCATGAAGGCATTGACCTGACCCACGGCCGCGGCTATTTCGGCCGTGAACCCGTGGGACAGAGCCTGGACGGCGGTGGCCAGGTTTTCGACCTCTCTGACGATCTCATCGAACAGGGCGTTGCGTTTGACCGAAAGTTCGGCGTCCATGACTCTCAAATCCAGGATGACCTGCAGGCGGGGTATATAGTCCGTCATGGCCTTCTGGGCTTTTTCCAGGGCCTCCCGGACCGCCTGGGCCCTGGTGTCGGCGATGACGGGGGCCAGCATTTGCGCGCTTTTGACCGCCAAGTCCTTGCTGTGGTCATACATGGCCTGGTCGTTCCGGACATATGCCCGGACGAAAGTCGTGTCGCCTTCAGCAAAAGTGTCACGCGCGTTTCGCAGATCCATCATCCTCTGGTAGCGCCGCCTGACGGTGTCCGGTCTCACGTCGCCGGCTTCGGCCCGGAGGTCATTCTCGAAGTTTTCGGCTTCCATTTTTATCGCCTCGGTCAGCAGACCATTAGCCTCAACGGAAGCCGCGGCTTGGGCCAGGCGGGATTGGCGACTTTTTTCCTGCTGGTCGGGCAGCGCCATGGCATGGCCGGTGTATTCCTTGAAATTACTTAATACCTTCTGGTAGGCTCCGGTAATGGCCGGGGTTTGGAAAAAGGCCGCCTCGGGGGCGGATAAGATCCGGTTGAGAGTCGAAAGGGCGTTGTCTGTGGCCTTGCTGAGTTCAACGAACTGGTCGAAGATCTTTCGGTCGCTGCTGGCCAGAAAGTTTCTCATGGTCGAACGCTGTTCCGCCACCAGGTAGCGGATGTTGGCGGAGTGTTCATAGCCCGACATGACGTATTTGACGAGCTTTTCAGAATCCGTCTCCACCGGCCGGACGACAATGAAGATGCCCAGCAGCAGCAAGAGATAGATCACGTTGGTTAAAATGAACCCCAAAAAGATCTTGGTACTCAGCTTCATGGTCGCGCTCCTCAACTTTTCTTGGCCCGCCGGCCTTAAACTGCTCTAAAAAACTGTACTTGAAATGCCCTGCAAGCGGAATAACCCGTCAAACTGCTACATATAATAACACTAAATATGATAAAATGACAACCATTTCTTAAAAAAATTTAACATACTTGCAGAAAAATGACGGCGGCGGAAGGCCTTGGCCTTCCGCCGCCGTCAGGGCCGTTTATTTGAAGGCTTCAGAAATCGAAGTCATCCATGGGCAGGGCCTTGTTGGCCGCGGCGGCCCCGCCTCCGTCCAGAGGCCGGGAGAGAGGCGGCCTGCCGGGCGCCGGCACGGCCTGAGATCCCCGGCTCCCGGGCCCGGCCCCCCCGCCGGAGCCACCTGAACCCCCGGCCCCGTGGGCCAGGGCGTCCATCTCGTTGACCGCACTCAACAGGTTCCCGGCCTGGAGGGACAACTGCCCGGCCGCGCTGGCCGACTCCTCGGCCGAGGCGGCGTTGGACTGGGTCACCTTGTCCATCTCGGACATGGCCGTGGTTATCTGGACTATGCCCTGGCTCTGCTCCTTGGAGGCCTCGGCCACTTCCGAGACCAGCTCGGCCACCTTGGAGGCATGGGAACCCACGGTCTTGAAAGCTTCGGCCGTGTCGTTGACCATCTCCGAGCCGGAACTGATGTTGGCTATGGTGGCCGCTATAAGGTCGGCCGTATTCTTGGCCGCGTCGGCCGAGCGGATGGCCAGGTTCCGCACTTCGTCGGCCACCACCGCGAAACCGGCCCCGGCCTCCCCGGCCCGGGCCGCCTCCACCGCCGCGTTCAGGGCCAAGAGGTTGGTCTGAAAGGCTATCTCGTCTATGGTCTTTATTATCTTGCCTATCTCATTGCCCGAGCGGGAGATCTCCTCCATGGCCCCGATGACCTTGGTCATGGAACTCTCGGCCTGGGTCACGGAGTTGGAGGCCTGGGCCATGAGAGAGTTGGCCTCCACGGCGTTGTCGGCGTTGCGCCTGGTCATGGAGCTGAGCTCCTCCAGGGCCGCGCTGGTCTCCTCCAGGCTGGCCGCGTTTTCCGTGGCCCCTTCGGCCAGGATATTGGAAGCCCCGGTGAGCTGCGAGGCGGTCCCATCGACCTCCCGGGCGCTCTCCGTCAGGGAGGATATGATCCGGTTGATGGGCCCCACGATGCTCCGGGTTATGAGCGTGGCCAATATCAGGCTGACGATCAGGGCCAGCACGGCCCCGGCGAGAATGAAAACATTGACCCTGGCCACGGCCTTGGCTATTTCGGCCGTGAATTCGTGGGAAAAACTCTGCACGGCCCCGGCCAGATCTCCGGCCTCGGCCATGACCTCCGCAGCCAGGACGTTGCGTTTGAGCGTGAACTCGGTTTCCCCCTGCCTCCCATCCAGGACGGCTTTAAGACGGGGCAGATAGTCTGTCAGGGACCGCTGGACTTTCTCCAGGGCCGCCCGGACCGTCCGGTTCCCGGTGTCGGCAATGATGGAGGCCAGCAGTCGTTCGGCTTCGGCCGCCAAGGCCAGGCTGCGGTCATACAGGACCTGGTCGTTCCGGACATATCCCCGGATGAAAGCCTGTTCGCCTTCATTGATCTTGTCCATAAGGCCGCTTAAATCCACCCTCCGCTTGTAGCCGTAAATGACAGCCTCCGGTCTCAATTCGCCGGACCGGACCTCGGCCTCGAAGCTGTCGGCTTCCAATTTCAGCGCCTCGGTCAGGGCCTCAATGATATCCCTGAAAGCTGCGGCTTCGGCCAGGCGGAACTGGAGCATTTTGTCCTGACGATCCGGCGCGGACCCGGCCAGTTCGGTGTATTCCTTAAACGAAGTGGTGATATTCCGGTAGGCTTCGGTAAGGGCCGGGGTTCGGAAAAAGGCCGCCTCGGGGGCGGAAAAGATCCGGCCCAGTTCAGAAATGGCGCCCTCGGTGGCCCGGTTGGCCTCAACCCAGATGTCCATTATCTTCCGGTCATTGGTCGGGCTGGCCATGAAGGCCCTGAGGCTTGAACGCTGCTCCGCCACCTGGTAGCGGATGCCGGCGGAGTGTTCATAGGCCGACATGACGTATTTGACGAGCCTTTCGGCATTCGTCTCCACTGGCAGGACGGCAATGAAGATGCCCAGCAGCAGTAAGAGGTAGATGACGTTGGTCAGAATGAACCCCAGAAATATCTTGGTACTCAGCTTCATGGTCGGCCTCCTTAATTTATTCCTGGCCCCGGGCAAAAACCGGGATCGCCCTGGAACCGTGAGCAAATTTAACTATAATTCTAATTAACTATACTATTAAATATAGAAAAAGGCAAGCGTTTCTTAACGTGAAAGCGGCGGAAAGCCTTCGCCTTCCGCCGCTTTGGGGCGGGCTTGATTTATTTGAGGGTCAGAAGCGGCGTTGCCGGCGTTGCGCCGGCCCCTAGCGGCTACTTCTTGTTATATTCAAAGGCCGGCAGGGTCGAGCCTTCGAAGCGGCTGAGGATGAAATCGGCCACTTCCTGGGACTGGTAGGCCTGGACGAACTTTTTATAGCGGGGGTTGTCCTTGTCCGGGGTCCGGGCCACGATGACGTTGACGTAGGGGGAATTGGCATCTTCCAGGTAGATGGCGTCCCGGACCGGGATCAGCCCGGCCGGGATGGCGAAGGTGTTGTTGATGGCCGCCGCGGCCACGTCCTCCAGGCTCCGGGGGGTTTGGGCCGCGTCAACTTCAATGATCTTGAGGCCCAGCCTGTTTTCCGTGATGTCGCGGGGGGTGGCGGTCAGGCCGGCCTCGGGGTTGACCTTGATGAAACCGGCCGCCTGGAGGAGGAGGAGGGCCCGCCCGCCGTTGGTGGGATCATTGGGGACGGCCAGGGTATCGCCCTTTTTCAGTTCATCGAGGGATTTTATCTTCTTGGAAAAAAAACCGATGGGCGAGACATAGGTCGTACCTATGCTGACCAGGTCCAGGCCCCTTTCCTGGCAGAATTCTTCCAGGTAGGGTATATGCTGGAAGGAGTTGAGATCGACTTCCCTGTCGGCCAGGGCCAAGTTGGGGCGGACATAGTCGCTGAACTCGATGATTTCCACGGTCAGGCCATTTTTGGCGGCCACGTCGCGGGCCTTTTCCAGGATCTCCACATCGGCGCCGGCGGTGGTGCCTACCTTGAGCTTGCCCGGAGCGCCGGAAGGGGCGGCGTTATTGGCCTGGGGGACGGGGGTGACTTCCTGGTCCTGGTACTCCGGCTGGTGAAACAGGAAGGCCAGGATGCCGATGACAATGATGCCCAGAAGTACAGTGATCGGTTTCCGCATGAGGTTTTACCTTTCTCTCCGTTCCGCGGAGACGGTTTTGATTGGGGCCGCCTTGGCGGCCGTTTGTTTTATTTAAGGCTCTAGCGCCAACTTATCCGGCGCACCAGGTGGTCGCCCAGGGCCTGGATGGCTTGGACCACCACGATGAGAAGCGCCACCGTGACCATCATCAGGTCGGTCTGGTAGCGCTGGTAGCCGTAGCGGATGGCCAGGTCGCCCAGGCCCCCGCCGCCGACGGCCCCGGCCATGGCCGAATAGCTGATGAGGGTGATGACCGTGATGGTCACGGCCATGATGAGGCCGGCCCGGGCTTCGGGCAGGAGCACCCGCCAGATTATCTGCCGGCTGGAGGCTCCGGCGGCCTGGGCCGCCTCGATGACCCCGCGGGGCACTTCCAAAAGGGCGGTTTCGGCCAGGCGGGCCATGAAGACCACGGCCCCCAGGGTCAGGGGCACGATGGTGGCCGTGGTGCCGATGCCGGTGCCGGCCAGAAACCGGGTCAGGGGCATGACGAAGACGATGAAGATGGGAAAGGGGATGGACCGGGTGGCGTTGACCACCAGGGCCAGGCTCAGGGACAGGCCCCGGTTTTCCAGGATATGGCCCCGGCGGCAGACCACCAGAAGGATGCCCAGGGGTATGCCGGCCAGGGCGGTCAGGAGGGCCGAGACGCCGACCATTTGGCAGGTCTCCAGGGAGGCTGTACCCAGGAGGTTCCAGTATTTAGTCTCCAAAAGCATTGGTCAGCACCTCCAGTCTCAGGTCCTGGGCCCGCAGAAAGCTCAGGGCCGCCCGGCAGCTCTCCGCCGTGCCCGTCAGGTCCATCACCAGGGTGCCGAAGGCCGTGCCTTTTATGTGGTCGATGTGGGCCTGGAGAATGTTGGGTTCCACCTCAAAGCGCCGGACCAGGCTGGCCACCAGGGGCTCCCCCGCCGCGCCGCCGAGGAAGAAGACCCGCACCAGCACCCCCTTGGCCCGGTAGCCCATTTCCTGGGCCGCGTTCCGGCGGCTGATCACGGCCTCCACGAAGCCGCGGGAGACGGGATGGCGGGGATTGGTGAAGATGTCCAGGACCGGGCCCGATTCCACGATGAGGCCGTCCTCCATCACCGC
>Ga0082212_10013984_pt1 | contig 10015 bp, 3 predicted proteins | sample TergutNt197P3_FD_71548 | JGI IMG/M metagenome (GOLD analysis project Ga0082212, IMG submission 71548) | Neocapritermes taracua P3 segment gut microbial communities from Petit-Saut dam, French Guiana - Nt197 P3 | ecosystem: Host-associated > Arthropoda: Insects > Digestive system > Gut ... | reverse complement strand
GCGCAGGGCTTCATACATGATGAAGTGGCGTTCGCTGGAGGGGGCGGCCAGCATTTTTAGCAGTTCTTCTTTGCCGCATTCGGCGAAATTGCCGGCATTGCCCAGCCCGTAACGGCCTGTTTCCAAACTGCGAATGGCTTTCTGGAAAGCTTCTTTATAATTTTTTCCGACGCTCATGACTTCGCCGACTGCCCGCATTTGGGTTCCGAGTTTATCTTCAACGCCTTTGAATTTTTCAAAGGCCCAACGGGCGAATTTGATGACGACATAATCGCTATCGGGTATGTATTTATCGAGGGTGCCATGTTTGCCGCACGGAATTTCGTTTAGATTCAGGCCGCAGGCGAGCATCGCGCTGACTAAGGCGATCGGGAAGCCGGTCGCTTTGGAGGCGAGGGCGGAGGAGCGGGAGGTGCGGGGATTGATTTCGATGACGATAATCCGATCACTAACTGGGTCGTGGGCATACTGGACATTGCAACCGCCGATGACGTTAACGGATTCAACGATTTTGTAGGCTTGTTCCTGTAATCGTTTTTGGCATTCTTTTGAGATCGTTAGCATCGGGGCGGAGCAGAAAGAATCGCCGGTGTGGACGCCCAGCGGGTCGATGTTTTCGATGTAGCAAACAGTAATCATATGATTGGAAGCATCGCGGACGATTTCGAGTTCCAGTTCTTCCCAGCCGAGAATGGATTCTTCGATGAGGACTTGGCCGATTCGGCTGGCGCGGAGGCCGCGGGAGCAAACGGTTTCCAGTTCTTCCTTATTATATACCAGGCCGCCGCCGGCGCCGCCCATCGTGTAGGCCGGGCGGATGACGACGGGATAACCTAAGCCATCGGCGATTTTCAGCGCTTCCGGGACGCTGTACGCGACTTGGGAGCGGGCCATTTCGATGCCGAGGGCATCCATCGCTTTTTTGAATTCGATCCGGTCTTCGCCGCGTTCAATGGAATCGACCTGGACGCCGATTACCCTGACGTTATATTTTTCCAAAATGCCGGCTTTATCCAGCTCCGAGCATAAGTTCAGGCCAGATTGGCCGCCGAGGTTCGGGAGCAGGGCATCGGGGCGTTCTTTTTTAATGATTTGTTCAAGGCGGTTTACGTTGAGGGGTTCAATATAGGTGACATCGGCGGTTTCGGGGTCGGTCATGATGGTGGCCGGATTGGAATTGACTAAGACGATTTCGTAACCGAGATTTCTAAGGGCCTTACAGGCCTGGGTACCGGAATAGTCGAATTCACAGGCTTGTCCGATGACGATGGGGCCGGAGCCGATGATCAGGATTTTTTGGATGTCGGTTCTGCGTGGCATGGTTTTCCTCCGTGGTAAGTTATTGTTTTCGAAAACGCTTGGAAGTGGCATTTACTTGGCACCAATGTATTAGTAACAGTATACCATTCGCAACCACTAGTATAGCGTTAATTATGTTTATGATAGTTATGTCACTGCGTTCCTCGCAATGACATAACTGTTCGCAACTTAATTTACGCTGTACTAGTATATGATAAAACAATTAAAAATGCAACCGCTTTTGCACGGCGACCCGCAGCCGTCTCCGGGACAGGACGGTGATTAATCCGGCGTCAATGACCGCACAGACCGTCAGCACGATTGCCGACCATAAAAGCCTTAAATCATTGCCATAATAACGGTCAATCAGCAGCTCCAGCCCAATGCAGAATAAAGCCGCCGCCGTGAAAAAATAAAGGGCAGCGGCAAGCAAGCCGGCTTTAAAGGAACGGACCAGCCAGACGAAGATAAAGACAATGACGGTCACGAGGCCTAAAATCGGCAAAGCCAGGCCGGTAAACCACTTAGCGTCAGGGGTGATGAGCGAAATGAAGAATAAATATAGGCCAGCCGTCAAAGCGTTAAACAGCAAACGGATATAAAGGGGCGTTTTGGTCAAAATGAACGCGGGCAGGGCCAGGAAAAATAAAATCACGCACACCCCGATGATTAAAAGGGACCACCAGCCTTCGCGAAAAACGAAAAGGTTTAACAATAATGCCGAAGTCGCGATGCCGCCAAGGATAATCGAAATGAGCAGTCCAAGGTCACGGCGCTTCACTTCCTCGACCTGGCCGGATTGCTGCGGGAAGGTTTCGTTTTCGTTGGCGGTCATATGGATTGATTTTAAGTCAATCAGGGCCGGGTTCAAAACGATGGTTTGGCATAGCGGGCATTTAACCAAAACGTCATCAAGCTTGACCCCGCAATTCACACAGTAGGACATGAGGACTCCTTTCGATACTGTCTGCTCGCGACTATTCCGCGAGGTGTTTTGTGCATAAACCCAATCGAAGATTGGGTGGCACAAAATCCCGAGTTGTGCAAGCGTTTGGGCATCTTGTCGCAGTTCAGAGCCTTACCTGAACTGTGACTCCTTTCGGTTGGTCTGGATCAGAACCTGGATGCCATCTTCGACCAGCTTCCGGAAAAAGTAGCGTTCAACATCGGTTTCAACGATGCTGCTGGCGAAATTGATGGTCAGGCATTCACCGAAACTGATAATCGCGCAGTTAGTCCGCGAAGAAAAAGGCTGGCCCATATAAATATCAACGCGCTCAATATGCGGCGCCATGTCGTCAGGCAGTTTAAGTATGCCCATGTTCGTTAATCCCGCTGACGAATTGCGGTCCTGCACCCTGGCATAATAAGCGCTGACGACAAAATCCTTGATAAAAAGCGGGATCACCCGGACCCAGGGCGGGCGCTGGATAGCGGCATAATTGGTGATATAACTGCCGAGGAATTTTTGGTTGATATGGTAACGCATATAATGGTGGACATGGGAGACGATTTCCGCAAAGCTGAATTCGCCTAACCCGGGATCAATACCGGGGTGAATCATGGAAATAAAATTGCGGAGCGTTTCGGAAGGATAAAAGCGGCGTAGGTTCACCGGCATCGCGAGCCGCACCGGTTTAGGATGGCGTGGTGATTCGGTTTTTTGTTTTTGTAAAAGCGCATATAGTAAAACCGCATTCAAATATTCGGTGACCGTAGCTTGGTATTTAGCGGCAACGGTATGCACTTCCTTAGCCTTCGCGATTCCATCGATAATATTAAGAGTATAAAAAGGTTCTTTCGTTCCGTGGAAGCAATAGGTTTTTCCGGTTGCCCGCGGCGCCCGGGCCGGGGTGCTGGAACTGGCATATTTCATATAAGCGTCTTCCAGTTCGCCGGGGTCAGGCTGTTCACTGATATCGCGGACGAAACCGCTGCAAGTAATTTCATAACCGCGTAAACGAAGGTAAACGGCGATGACAGTAGCGAAAACACACATTCCGCCGGAGCCGTCGCCGAGGCAGTGGTGCGCCTCCATGGAGATGCGGGATTTATGGTAATAAAAACGGAGCAGATAGCGGTTATTCGCTTTGAAAGGCATCGGCATACAGGGGTTATTGATATCTTCCATTACAAAGGGGCCGGGGCGGTGGTTAGGTTCCATATAGCGCCAAAACAGGCCTTTACGGATGGAAGTTTTATAGATGGGGAAGCGGGGTAAGGCCAGATCAACGGCTTGCTGCATGAGTTCCGGATCGATGGGTTCTTTTAAAATGAAAGAAAGGCGGTAGACGGATGAATAGTCCCGCCGCTGCAAGGTGGGGTAAACGATGGCGGACAGGTCCAGCTTGTACCACGTTTTGCGGTCGTTCGGGTCGGGTTTGGGGGGTTTCGGTTTTGGGTTCGGCTTCATTTTTTTAGTATAGCATGGTTTCCGGCGGAATCCTAGTCCCTGCCGGGGTACAGTATGAAGAATAATTCCAGGCACGAAAAAACCGTACCTAAGAATCATTAATTTCTCAATTTTTCAAGCAGCCAAGCGGAACGGTCCACACTCCGTTTTCCATCTGGAAAGCGGTATCCGTTGCGGTCAGCACCATCAGGAAAGACGGTTCCCGCATTCTCTCAAAGTTGATGTTATTTTTGAATTTCAGCAGATTTTCCGCCGCTGCTTCAATAAACCCGGCTCCCATTTTCACTTCTGCCGCACCCCAGCGCCCATCTTTCAACTGAATAATTGCGTCAACCTCCACGCCTTTCGCGTCCCGGTAGTGATATACACTGCCATCCAGGCTATCCGCATAAATGCGCAAATCACGAATGCAAAGCGCTTCAAATAATAGTCCGAACGTGCAGAAATCATCAAATAACCTTTCGACATTGGCCCCTAATGCGGCCACGGCGATGGAGGGGTCGGAGAAATGGCGTTTTGCCGTTGTGCGGATCGCTATTTTGGAACGCAGGCTCGCGCTCCAAGCCGGAAGGTCATCAATTACGAACAATGTTTTAAGCGCGTTTACATACTGGTCAATCGTAACTTGCGAAAGCGATCGATCATTCGCGAGTAAATCATTGAGAATGGTGGTAGTACTGGCTTCGGAAGAAATATTCCGGGAAAGTGAGCGCATCAGGTTACGGACCCGGTCGGGACTTTTTTCAACGGAATCAATTTTTGATATATCTTCATTTACCACCGCTTCATAGTAATCCAGCGCCTTTTTCAATGCCAATGTCTCATTTTTTTCATTGACAGATGCCGGCCATCCGCCCCGGGCAATGGAAAAAGCGACTTGCTCAAGCGTTAATTTCGATTTTCCAAACATTTCTGTTTTTCCCGCAAACAGATCGCCAAGAGCGATTTCCCCGGAGGATTCTCCGCTTTCAAATAATGACATTGTCCGCATTCTCATTCTGGAAATACGCCCGGTTCCGGAGTGCATCTCGTCCGTCCGTACCGGAACAACCGAACCGGTCATAATAAACTGACCCGTTTCCTGCCTTTTATCTACCGCGAAGCGAACGGCGTTCCACAGCATCGGCGCAACTTGCCATTCATCAAGCAAACGCGGCGTGTCACCGGCAAGCAAGAGGGATGGTTTCGTCTTTGCTTTCAGCATATTTTCGTCAAATGTATCGGGGTCTTGCATATAAAGAATGCTTTTCGCGATATGCTCCGCCGTGCTGGTTTTCCCGCACCATTTAGGCCCCTCGATTAAGACGGCGCCCATCGCATCTAAAGCCAGTTTCAGTTTTACATCCGCAATCCTTGATAAATAATTATTTTTCATCGTCATTTTATTATCATACAGCGGACTTTTGGATTTGTCAAGGATTTACTTTTGAAATTATTACGCTTTTACTTTTGAAATTATTATATTTTTGCTTTTGAGATTATCATATTTTTACTTTTGAGATTATCACGTTTTTGCTTTTGGGATTGTGAAATCATAAGGATAAGAAAAATTCCCAGAAAAAGGAGCTGGCATCAAGAATTCATAGATCGAAAGCCCCGAATTTTAATAAATGAGATTCCGGGTCAGGCCCGGGACGATGACTCGTATCAAAATCACAGAAAAAGGACGTGTTCGGAGAATTTCACGGCAGTTACGCAGAAATTAATGGCGAAAATGCGCAAAATTGGATTGACAGGAAAGATAGAATATGGTACATTTTAGATAAGTGGACAACCGCTTGCGCAACTCTGCGCAACTTCGTCGACATCATTTTTAATTCATAGGGAAATTTTGCGGACAATCATGGAAAGACAGAGCTGAAAAGTGAGTGTTTGCGGACAATTGTGGAAGACAGAGCTAAAAGGTGAAGGTAGTAATGTTTTAGTAGCAATGGTTTGATTTAATGGAGGAAGAAAGATGCGAAGAAAATGGAAGCAAATCAGTAAAAGAACTTGGAGTTTGTTGCTGGCATTGGTGCTGTTTCTGACGAGCGTACCCGGAACAGGCATCGTTGCGAATGCGGCGGAAGCGGATGACGGGGAACTGCTTGTAGCGGCGGAGCTGGAATTAGACGAGCCGGAGGATGGGGACGAAGCGGATTTAGAAGACGCGGACGAAGACGCGGACGTCGATGAAGATGATGAAGATGACGTTGACGTTTTAGATGATGAAGACGACGAGGCGGATGATGAAGAAGAGTCCGATGAATTGTTTTTGGATGTGATGAGTATGTTCGATTCGTCCGGCACATTTAGCATGAATGCTTTCAGTGTGAATGCTTTTAGTGCTACTGACAATCTTCTTTTAAATGGCGGGTTTGAGGAAGCTGATGCCGACGGCTTTCCGGTATACTGGTCGCAAACAGGATATTCGCCCAGTCAAGGCGGTGTTGTTGTAGGGGTTATGGATTGGGATGTATACAGTGGAGCCTATGCGTTAAATAAAGATGATGCGAGTTTGACCGGGAGTTTCAGCCAGACAGTATCAGATTTAGGAGCCGGAGTCTATGAGCTTTCCCTATACTATTATGGTGTCACGAGCTGGAATGTAGGAAATATCACTATCGAAAGCAGTACCGGCAGTGATTCTTTTTATTTTAATACGCTTGCGAATTCCCTGGAGTATGACTGGACAAAAATAACTCTTGATCCGTTTACTATTGACAGTGAAGATGACATAACAATTACAATTCATTTTGTAGGCTGGGGATATGTTGCGATTGACGATGTCGAATTAAAGTGCACCGAACTTTATACAGTACGTCCGGCTCCGAATTACGCGGATATTAACGTTACGTCGATACCCGGCCTCAGCCCGGATTTTTACATGGGTGCGGATGTTTCCAGTTATGCGGCCCTCTATGATGCCGGTGTAACATACCGTTTTCCGGATGGAACGCCGATTAGCAGCTTTAATGATTTCTTTGAAATTCTTGCCGATGCCGGGCTTAATTATGTTCGGCTGCGGGTGTTTAATGATCCATATTACCGGGCGGCTGACCATACGCGGGCGGCTTGCACGGATGTAACCAAATGCCCGATGGAGCATGAGCCGGCCACGATTCCGCCCGCAAATCCCACCGGCAATGGTTATAGCGCTTTTCCCGGTACCGGCGGGATTAATCTCGTTCCGGCCTTAGGAGGGGCTGGCTCGGAGGATGACGGGAAGAGTTATGGCGGCGGCAATAATGATATCGCCACGACGATTCGCCTTGGTTTAGGTGCGACCAGCGCGGGGATGAAAACGCTGGTTAACTTCCAATACTCCGATTTTTGGGCCGATCCCGGTTCATACCGGGTACCGAAAGCTTGGCGCGGAATGTCGCAGACGCAGCTGGAAGCGGCGATTTATCAGTTTACATATGATAGCCTTAAAGAGATATTGGAAGCCGGTGTTGATGTCGGTATGGTTCAGATCGGTAATGAAACGAACGGTGGGATAGCCGGTCAGGCGAATTTTGGCGGCGGTACGAATTTTGCCACTGCGACACATACCAATGGCTTTGACCTGATGGTTCACGCCATGGCGGCGATTGACCAGTTAGTGTATGACTATAAGGAAGGGAATATACCCGATACCGGTCAGCTTGCAATCGCTAATGTCGATGATCTTTATATCAAAAAAGCCATTCATATGGCGAATCCGAATAATGCGAATCGCCACAGGGATTTCGCCAGAAATATCCTTCCGAGTATCACGAAATATAACACGGCCAATCCTCACGGTTTGGTAGGAACGACTTCCGGTGTTGCTTTAACAGGGGATAACCGGGTGGATTATGAGATCATGATGACCTCATATTATGAGATATGGCATAGTACGACAGCGAACCTGACCACGCAAATGAATAATGTCATAGGCGATACGAACACGCAAGCGGGCAGCAAATACTGGCCGAAAGAAATCGTCGTAGGTGAAACTTCACATGCTTATATCATCGCCGGCGGTGACGGAGCAGAAAAAATCATCCCATCGACGGGTGTGCCGACCCAATGGCCTGCTACGATCCAGGGTCAGGCGAATGCAATGCGCGATACGATCGCGCTGGTTCATAATCTGAATAGCGCTCCGATGGCAGGTACCAGTAATGTCGCGCCGGGCGTCAAAATGGGAACCGGTGTCTTTTACTGGGAACCGGCCTGGTTGCCTGTGAACCAGAAAACGATTCCGGAGGAAGGTTTTCCGGCTTGGAAAAAAGGTGAGATGTCAGCCGCGCATTGGAGCGGTGAAGACTGGATACCCAATGAGCGCTTCGCGAAAAATATGGGTTCATGGAATGAAGAAGGCACCGGCTGGGCCAGTAAATATAGTTCCTACTATGCCAGAAGCGTGACAGGTACTGGTACCGGCGCGGCGGGTAGCGGTAACTTTGATGAAGGAAAGCATTGGGGCGGCAATGGCAAGGACAATCAAGCCATGTTCGACTTCTGGGGTTATCAACTCCCATCTTTAAATGTATGGAAGATGGTCTATAGCGGACAGTCAGCGCCTTTGGCAGTCGATGTCATAACCGATCCGGTCATCAATTTAGTAGTGGGTGACCCCCTGCCTGGCGCTGTGAATGTCATCTTAAATACCGGGGCAAAAGATGACTTAGCTGTAATATGGAATACTGCCGATGAGGCGCTTATCGACGGCATCGGAACCTATTCGGTTCGCGGTACGGTAGACGCAGGCGGCGGAGCCGGGCCGCAAGTATTTAACTTTACGATTAATTATTCCGGTGCGAATCTTGTCTTAAACCATAGTTTCGAAGAAGCCGGTTCTGCTCCAGGCCCAAACTGGACATCAGTCGGAGGTTCGGGACAGGCATTTAGAATTCAAAACGGGTCAACGAACAGGCATCCGCTGGGCGGAAGTAACTATATCGACTGGAATGGGTCCATTACCGGACGCGCCCTTGAGCAGACCATCGAAAATGTCCCGGCCGGTTATTACTCTTTGTCAGTATATACCATGGGTGATACGAATATCACGACGACACTTTCCGTAAAAGGCGCGACCGTAAATCTGGAGACCGCTGCGGATTCGGCAGTTCTGTCCCGTAACTCCGGTTGGGGTTCCGGTAACTATTTTGAGCGCAGAATGGAAAACATCCTAGTCGAAGCGGACGGTGATGTAACCATCAGTATCGCGGTGACGGCAAGCGCTTGGGGTACGCTCGATCTGGTCAGTTTTTCCCAAATGAACCTGAATGATGTGGAAAAGAAAGATAAACCGCCGCTCAGCTTCACCGGTGATAATGCGATTCCCTATGTCGCGCTGCAAGAGATTTTCTTTAATGGGGTGAGCAACGCCGGAACCAGTAATCTTCCGGTTGCGACCGGAGCTATTGCTTACGAAGTAGTGAGCGGGTCATCACTCGAACACACGACCGCGAGCAATCAATGGGTTATCGCCGGATTGGGTGAAACGGTGATTAAAGCTACGAAACCCAAAGGTGATTTATATAAAGAAGATGCGGTAGTCATGGCGACATTTGATGTGCTTGGCGATAAAACGGAAATCACCATCCATCCGGATGACATTACCGTCCTGGATAAACATTATGACGGCACTAAAAAAGCTTTAGTCAGCTTTAATCTGACGGAAAAATCCGATATTGACCCTGCCCATATTGGCGCCACTTTCCCGAAGAAGATAACCGCTTGGGCCGATGCGGAGTTCGAAGATGCCGAAGTCGGCGACGGTAAAAAAGTAACGATCACCGGAATTACATTAGGTGGTACCGCTTATCGTTTCTACGACTTGCTGGAAGATTCGATCGAACTAACTGCTGATATCAAGCCGGCCCTTACGCCGGTAAATACCGGTACCGGCGGCATCATCGTCGAAAAAGTCGACGGTCTGGCCCAAGACTTCATCATGGGTGCGGATATCTCGATGGAACCGGCTTTACGGGCCAGCGGACAGATTGAATGGCGTAATAAAGATGGGGATGTATCGGAGCTTTATCCGATTTTAGCCGACGCCGGTATTAATTATGTTCGGGCGCGGATTTGGAATGATCCCTATTATCGCGGGGAAGCAATACGCGGCGGCGGTGCGGCCCGACTCGAAGCGCCCGACTCGGCTACCTATGACAGTTTCCGCGATGATAGAGGCTGGCTCGGTTACGGCGCCGGTAATAGCGATGTTGCGAAAGCGATCGAAATCGGCCTCCGGGCGACAGCGCAGGGAATGAAACTGTTAGCGAACTTCCATTATTCCGACTTTTGGGCTGATCCGGAACGGCGGTATTCGCCTAAAGATTGGGAAGGCAT
>Ga0082212_10013983_pt1 | contig 10016 bp, 9 predicted proteins | sample TergutNt197P3_FD_71548 | JGI IMG/M metagenome (GOLD analysis project Ga0082212, IMG submission 71548) | Neocapritermes taracua P3 segment gut microbial communities from Petit-Saut dam, French Guiana - Nt197 P3 | ecosystem: Host-associated > Arthropoda: Insects > Digestive system > Gut ... | reverse complement strand
CATCGGCCGCATTCTGAAAATGCACGCCAACAAGCGCGAAGAAACCAAATGGGCCGGCGCCGGCGACATCGTGGCCCTGGTCGGCCTCAAATTCGTCGCCACGGGTGATACGCTCTGCGACGAAAAACGCCCGGTCAAACTGGAATCGCTTGATATTCCCGAACCGGTCATCGAAGTGGCCATTGAGCCCAAAACCAAAGTTGACCGCGACGCGCTTTCCGCCGCGCTGGGCAAGCTTGCGAAAGAAGACCCCTCCTTCCGCGTCAAGGGAGACGAGGAAACCGGCCAGACCCTTATTGCGGGCATGGGCGAGCTGCACCTGGAAATTATTGTTGACCGCCTGACCCGTGAATTCGGCGTCAACGCCAATGTGGGCAAACCACAGGTGGCCTACCGCGAGACTATTTCCAAGCCCGGCAAGTCCGACATGAAACACGCCAAGCAGACCGGCGGACGCGGCCAGTACGGGCACTGCGTCATTGAAATCGCGCCGAACCCGGAAGCCGGCGGCTACGAGTTCGTCAACGCCATCACCGGCGGCGTCATTCCCAAAGAATACATCCCGGCCATTGACAGGGGCATTCAGGACGCGCTCAAATCAGGCCCGCTTGCCGGCTTCCCCTGCGTAGACGTCAAGGTCAATCTGGTCTTCGGCTCCTACCACGAAGTGGATTCTTCCGAGCAAGCCTTCTACGTGGCCGGTTCCATGGCCGCCAAGGATGCCGTCAGCAAAGCCGCGCCGGTGCTGCTTGAGCCGATCATGGACGTGGAAGTGGTCACCCCCGATGACTATCTCGGCGATGTGATGGGCGATCTGAACGGCCGCCGCGGCCGCGTGCAAAGCATGGAAGCCCGTGCCGGCGGCGCGCAGAGCGTGCGCGTCCAGGTGCCGCTGGCCGAAATGTTCGGCTACGCGACCGACCTGCGCTCCCGCACCCAGGGCCGCGCCACTTTCACCATGCAGTTCCACCACTACGAAAAAATGCCCGCCGCCCTAGCGGACGAGCTGATCAAAAAGAGAAGCTAAGCCGCAAAGACCAAGGCCTCGTACCAGAAAAGCCGCGCGCTCGGGTCTTTCCAACTGCCGCCGGGAAGGCCCGCCTTGCGGCACAAATTTTCCAGATATGCCAAGCGATCCCAGCCCTGTTCCACCGGCACCTTGGGCAGAAAGACCCCGGATTTGCCGCCCAGGCGTAAAAGCAGCCCGTGACGGCCGACTTCGATCCGCTCCGGATCAGGACAGGGCGTGATGGGGCCGAGTACGGAAACTTCAATTTCCGTATCGTCCAGCTCCTCACGCCGCAGAGGCGGAAAACGGTGGTCCTGAAAAGCCGAAGCAAAGCCCATGCGCGCCACATTCCTATACAGCTCCTCCTGGGGCACGATCGTGCCGATACAGCCGCGCAGACGGCCCCCGCGCTTCAGCGTAACGAAGGAACCGAGTTTTTCGCGCAACGCGCCTTCCGATGGCGCCGGGATGTCCGGGCTGTCCGGCAGCTTACCCGTAAAGCCGCACAAGATCCCCCAGCGCGCCAGCCCGCACAGTTCATGCTTCTCCTGATCCGTCAAACTGAAGTTCGTTGACATGCGCGCTCCTCCCTTACCCTTTCATTGCGTCCGCAAAACGCTGACGCAAAGCTTCGAGTTTCACTCTGGCATCGGCAAGTTCCCGACCGCGCTCGCGTTCACGGTTCACCACCTCGACGGGCGCGCGCTCCACAAAGGACAGAGTAGCGAGTTTTTTCCGCACAGCGGCAAGATCCTCGCCAAGTCCGGCAAGTTCCTTGTCCAGGCGGGCAAGTTCCGAAGACAGGTCCACAGCCCCGGCAAGCGGCACGATGATTTCGCAGCCATGCACCAAGCCGGAGGCGGAAGCCTTGGGGATAGCAAAGCCCTGTCCGATGTCCAGTTTCTCAAGGCGGGCCAATACTTCGATCATCCCGCGATTGCGTCCGAGCAGCGCAAGCTGTGCGGCATCAGCGGGGCGCAAGATGCAGGCCAGCTTTTTCGCGGGCGGGATGCCGAGTTCCGCGCGCATGGTGCGCACGGCCACGATGACCTCCTGAATGCAGTCCATGCGGGCTGCCGCTTCGGCCTTACGGCAGCCCGGACGCAACGGCGGAAAAAGCTCCAGCGCGATATCCCCGCCTGCGCCGCCGGGCATGGCCTGCCAAATCTCCGCGCTGACAAAGGGCATGACCGGATGCAGAAGCACGAGCGTTTCGCGCAGCACAGTCCAGAGCACGAACTGGGCGGCCTGTTTGCGGGCACCCTCCTCGCGCATGTCGGGTTTGACAAGCTCCAGATACCAGTCGCACAGTTCGTTCCACAGAAATTTGTAGAGGGCTTGGGCCATATCGTTGAAGCGGTAGCCTGCAAGCGCGGCCTCTGTTTCTTCCTTGACTGTCTCGAGGCGGTGCAGAATCCACTGATGGTGCAGTCCCTCCACCTGGGCAAGGTCCACCGGCGCAGGCGGCGCTTCGGGCAGATTCATCAGCGCGAAGCGGGCCGCGTTCCACAGCTTGTTGACAAAGTGGCGGTAGCCTTCAATGCGTTCTTCGGACAACTTGATGTCGCGCCCCATGGCCGCAAAGGCGGTCAACGTAAACCGCAAGGCATCACAGCCGTATTTGTGGATCATTTCAATCGGATCGATGACATTGCCCGTGGACTTGGACATCTTCCTGCCCTCGACATCACGCACCAACGCATGGATGTACACGTCGCGAAAAGGAACCTCACCCATAAAATGCAGGCCCATCATCATCATGCGGGCCACCCAAAAAAACAGGATGTCAAAGCCGGTGACCAGCACGGCAGTGGGATAGAAGCTTGCGAGCTCCCGGGTTTTTTCCGGCCAGCCCAAGGTGGAAAAGGGCCAAAGCGCTGAGGAGAACCAGGTATCCAGCACGTCTTCGTCCTGTACAAACCCGACGCTGCCGCATGAGCATCTTTCCGGGCTTTCCATGTCCACAACCAGTGCGCCGCAGTCCTGGCAAAACCAGGCCGGAATGCGATGCCCCCACCATATCTGGCGGCTGATGCACCAGTCGCGGATGTTGTCCAGCCAGTTGTAATACGTTTTCAGCCAGCTTTCCGGCCAAATTTTCGCCAGTTCGGGAGCGGCCAGCCGCGCACGGGGCGCAAGCCGGGTGGAAGCCACAAACCATTGGGTCGAAACATGGGGCTCCACCACATTTTTACAGCGGTAGCAATGGCCCACGGAATGCTCAATGTCTTCCGTCAGCACCAGATCGCCCGCAGCCTCGATATCCCGTACAATGGCCTTGCGGCATTCTGCCTTGGGCAACCCTTTGTAGGGGCCGGCCACATCATTCATGACGCCGTTCTCGTCAATGACCTGGATGACGCCCAGATTGTGCCGCCGGCCGAGTTCCCAGTCGTTATGGTCGTGCGCCGGGGTCACCTTCAGCACGCCGGTGCCGAATTCTCTGTCCACATAGCTGTCGGCGATGACGGGCACTGCGCGTTTGATAACCGGCACATACACCTTTTTGCCGATCAATGCCGCATAGCGCTCATCTTCCGGATGCACGCACACCGCCATATCCGCCAGGATGGTTTCCGGCCGCGTGGTGGCGATGGCAAGTGAACCGGCGCCGTCTGTGAGGTGGTAGCGCACATGCCAAAGATGATTGTTTCTCGGAGCGTGTTCCACTTCATCGTCAGCCAGGGCGGTATGGCAGCGGATGCACCAGTTGATGATGTATTTGCCCCTGTAAATATAGCCCTGCCTGTACAAATCCACAAAAACCCTGCGCACGGCCAGCGACAGGCCTTCATCCATCGTGAAGCGCTCGCGCGTCCAGTCGACCGAAGCGCCCAGGCTCTTAATCTGGCTCAGGATGCGGCCGCCGAATTCCTTTTTCCACTGCCACACGCGTTCCACAAAGGCCTCGCGGCCCAAATCATGCCGTCCCTTGCCCTCCAAGGCGAGCGCGCGTTCCACCACATTCTGGGTAGCGATGCCCGCATGGTCGGTACCAGGCAGCCACAGCACCTTTTTGCCTTTCTGGCGGGCAAAGCGGCACAACACATCCTGCAGGGTGATGTTCAGGGCATGGCCGATATGCAACACCCCGGTAATATTCGGTGGGGGAATGACAATAGAGTATGGCTCTCCCGATCCGTCCGCATCCGGGGTGAAGGTGCGAGCTTTTTCCCAATGCTCGCGCCAACGCTGTTCCACCTCATGCGGCGCATATCCTTTGGGAAGCGCGTCTTCCGTCATGATTTCCTCTCTCCAACGCCGCGCGCGGCGCAGTTATGTGCCTGGACGCAGGGAAGCAGCCCTATTGGCTTCCGGGCTGAAATATCCTATGCTGTCGGCCATGAACGAACCCATATACCTCCTCTGGGACAACGCCCATATCTGGGGACTGACCGCATGGCGGGCTCTGACATCCATGGAAGCGCCCTATCGCTTGCTCAAGGCTGCATCCATAGCGCAGGGGGCGCTTTCTGGCAAGCCTCCTTCCGTCCTGCTGGCGCCGGGCGGCACAGCCCGACTCAAGGCAGAGGCACTGGGCGCGGCAGGCCGCTCCGCCATCCGCGCATACATCGCCGCAGGCGGGCACTACCTTGGTTTTTGCGGCGGCGCCGGTCTTGCCCTGTCCGACAATAACGGCCTCGGCCTCTGCCCTTGGAAACGAGCCGCGTACATCAACCGACTGCAACATTTTATTTCCGGGCATATCCATGTCCAGGCATCCGGAGAGCACCCCCTAGGACCTCCCGACGCGGATCCCCTGCCCCTACCCGTATGGTGGCCGGGCCGTTTTGCCCCGCAGGAGGAAGGAGAAGTGGAAATCCTCGCCGCCTACCTGTATCCCGCAGGTGATATCTGGTTGGCTGATTTGCCCTTGTCCGCCCTGCCGCCCGGAACGCTGTCCAGTTGGGAAGAGATGTACGGCGTGAGCTTCCGTCCCGAGGAACTCAGCGGCCAACCCTGCGTCATCCGCAACGCGTACGGGCAGGGTTCCTGCGTCCTGAGTTATTCCCATCTGGAAACGCCGGATTCTCCGGCGGCCAACCGCTGGCTGGCCCATCTGCTCCATTCCCTGACGGGCCTTGCTCCAAAAGAAAACTGCTGCCCCTCATGGGAGCCCGCCGCACTCCCGGTGCTCTGGGACGAACCCGTTTTCAACGACGTCCGTGTATTTCTGAACCAACTCATTCAAGTCGGACTTGAACACAACCTGCTCTTCTCCCGCACCCCTTGGCTGTGGGGCTGGCGCGCGGGTATTCCCGGCGCGGCGTTGAACAACTTCTCCACCGCCTTGTACAGCGTGCAGAACCTGGAGCCGAATGACGCGGCTCTGAAATGCTGGGATACATACAAAGCGTTTTTCACGCAAAAATTTGGGCTGTTCCAAAAAAGCGCCGGACAATATCTGCTGGCGGAACGTCTGGCCGTCACCTTGGACGGCGTGCTGTCACAGACCGTAGACCGCCGTATACTGGACATGCAGCGCGAAGCCTTGTTCGGGCAGCCTATGGAAGGCGGAGGCCTTTGCGGGGAATTGACAAACGTGCTGGAAGAGCTTGTCTTCCGCGCCTGCGAAAACGGCACCGCCTGATTTACGGCACGTTGCGCCGCCCTGCGCGAACACAGGTACAAGGGATATATTTTGGCTGGATTTATTCGGTTTCAGGAGCCGGCTCGGCCTTTTTGCGGGCCCGCTTGGGCTTGCCGGGATCTTCAGCTTCGTCTCCAACCTCAGTTTTCACGGAAGGAGTTTCAGTTGCGTCTGCTGCAACGGAGGCTTGTGCTTCCCCTGCTGTAGGAGGAACCACGTCGTCTTCCGCAACTGGGGGTTCAACCGCGCCTTCCGCGTACGCAGGCCCGCTTGGAGGCACCGCCTCAACCGCCGCAGGCGCCGGCGCCGCAGCCTTGGGAGCTTCCGTTTTGGCGGCTTTGCCGGGCTTGGCCGCCTTCGCGGGGGAGGCTTCCTCGCCCGGTTTGCGGGTCAGTTCAATAAACGCCAGGGGCGCGTTGTCGCCCCGGCGCGGCAGGCCCAGCTTCACCACGCGGGTATAACCGCCCGGCACGCCGGCAAAAACAGGGCCGATTTCGTCAAACAGACGCTTGACCAGGGAATGACTGCCAAGCACGCGGTATGCCTGGCGGCGCGCATGCAGATCATTGCGCAGGGCCAAGGTAATAAGCGGCTCAACCACGCCGCGCAGTTCCTTCGCCTTGGTCTCGGTGGTGCGTATCTTGCCGTGGCTCAAAAGCGCCTTGGCCAGATTGCGAAGCAGGGCCTTGCGGTGGGACGGCGTCCGGGAGAATTTTTTGCCGGCGTTGCTATGCCTCATATTGCTGCTTCCTCTTCCATTCTTGGTACTTCTTGTCAAACCCGTCGATCTTCATGCCGAAATCCAGGCCCATCTCCGTGAGCACACGCTTGATTTCGTCCAAAGACTTGCGGCCGAAGTTCTTGGTCTTGAGCATCTCATTTTCGGAACGCTGCACCAGCTCGCCCACCAGCGAAATGTTGGCGCTGCGCAGGCAATTGGTAGCGCGCACCGAAAGCTCCAGCTCGTCAATCCCCTTGTACAGGGCCTCGTTGACTTCACCCGAACTCGCGCCGCTTGAGGAGGCATCGCCTGAAACACGCTCGTCGAAGTTGATGAACACGGAAATCTGATCCTTGATGATCTTCGCGCTGTAGGCGATGGAGTCTTCGGGAGTGACGGAGCCGTCCGTCCACACTTCCAGGATCAGTTTGTCATAATTCGTCATCTGCCCGACACGCGCCTGCTCGACCACGTAGGCAACCTTGCGCACGGGGGAGAAGCTGGCGTCCAGCTTGATCAGGCCGATCTCTTCGGAGAGCCCTTCGTGCATTTCGGCGGGCACATAGCCTTTGCCCATACGCGCTTCCAGCTCTATGTTCAGCGGCACGTCACGGGTAAGCGTGGCGATATGCTGATCGGGATTCAACACTTCCACGTGCTGGTTGGTTTTGATATTGGCCGCGGTGACCACGCCGCTCTTGCTGGCGGACAGAATCAGAATCTGCGGGGTTTCGGCGGCCATGACCAGACGCACCTGCTTCAAGTTGAGCATCACATCGGTGATGTCTTCCAGCACGCCGGGAATGGTGGTGAACTCGTGCTGCACGCCCTCCACCTTGGCGGACACAAGGGCCGCGCCCTGGAGAGAAGAAAGCAGCACGCGGCGCATGGCATTGCCGATGGTGGTGCCGTAGCCGCGTTCCAGCGGCTCGCACACGAACTTGCCGTACATGGTGTCGCCGGCGTCACTGTCGCGCCTGATTTGCTCGGGCTTGACCAATTCGGACCAGTTGCGCGTATTGATAAGGCGTTCGCCTTGTTTCGTAAGCATGGGCACTCCTGCTTATTTGGAGTACAATTCCACGATCATGTGTTCATTGATCGGGAACTGGATGTCGTCTCGTTGCGGCAGGGCTTTGACAGCGCCTTTGAAGGCGTCCGCGTCAACCTCGAGCCAGGCGGGACAGCCGCGGCGGGCGATGGCTTCCCGCGCTTCCGCGAGTACGGGAATTTTGCGGTTCTTTTCGGGCACGCCCACCTCATCGCCTACGCGCACCTGCAACGAAGGAATGGTAACCTTGCTCCCGTTCAGGGTAAAAATGCCGTGGCGGACCAGTTGGCGGGCCTGATTGCGGGAGTTGGCGAAGCCCAGGCGGTAGACCACGTTGTCCAGGCGGCGTTCAAGATAGGAAAGCAAAATGGCGCCGGTAACGCCCTTGGCCTTGTCGGCCTTGACAAAGTAGCCGTGGAACTGCTTTTCCAACACGCCGTACACGCGCCGCACCTTCTGTTTTTCGCGCAACTGCACGGCGTAGTCGCTCGTCTTCTTACGCGCGCGGCCATGCTGGCCGGGAGCGTAAGGACGGCGGTCATAGGCGCACTTATCGGTAAAACAGCGGTCGCCTTTCAAAAAAAGCTTGGTGCCCTCGCGGCGGCACATGCGGCACTTGGCTTCAGTGTATTTGGCCATGGTATCCTCTCGGAATTAGACGCGGCGGCGCTTGGGCGGACGGCAGCCATTATGGGGAATGGGCGTCAGATCGCGGATAAAGGCGACCTTGAAACCCACGGAATTCACGGCGCGCATGGCGGCTTCACGGCCGGTGCCGGGGCCTGTGACATAGATGCCCACAGTGCGCATGCCGTTTTCCTGCGCTCTGCGCGCGGCCTGCTCGGCAGCGACCTGGGCCGCGAACGGAGTGGACTTGCGCGAGCCCTTAAAGCCGCTCTGACCGGCCGAGGCCCAACTGATTGCGTTGCCCCGGGTGTCGGTAAAGGTGATGATGGTATTGTTGAACGAAGCCTGGATATGCACAAGGCCGACAGGAACGTTCTTTTTTTCCTTCTTCTTGGCGACGCGCTTTGGTCTGGCCATGTTCACGCTTCCTTATTTCTTTTTGCCCACGGCGCCGCGGCGCGGCCCTTTCCGGGTGCGCGCGTTGGTGTGGGTGCGTTGCCCGCGCGCGGGCAAACCGCGACGGTGGCGCAAACCGCGATAGCAGCCGATGTCCATGAGACGCTTGATATTGCCCCCGAGTTCACGGCGCAAATCGCCTTCCACCTTGTAATGCTGCTCAAGTTCCTTACGGATTTCATTGACTTCGTCAGCGGACAGATCGTCAATGCTCCGCGACCAGTTCACGCCGGTGGTATCCAGTATTTTCAGGGCCGTCGCACGGCCGATGCCGAAAATATAGGTCAGCGCAATATCCGCGCGCTTTCCACGCGGCAATTCAACTCCCGCAATTCTAGCCACGTTATGCTCCCGCTATCCCTGGCGCTGCTTGTGCCGGGGGTTTTCGCAGATAACCCTCAAAACGCCCCGTCGCCGGATAACCTTGCACTTGGGGCACATTTTCTTTACGGACGGCCTGACTTTCATAGCTACTCCAGATGCTGCCCCGCCATCCTGTCACAACGGACAGAACGGGGAACAGATACAATTACCCGCATCTCAATATGTTGTCAATGTTTACTCGTCTAACAAAAAAACCTGGCCAGGCCGCGATCCGACACGCTGAGTATTTCCGGCCCCCCGGCGGTGACGAGCACGCTGTGCTCGAAATGCGCGGCAAGCTTTTTGTCCCTGGTCACGGCTGTCCACTGGTCGTCCAAAATATCCACTTCGTATGTGCCTTCAGTAACCATGGGCTCAATCGCCACCACCATCCCCGCCTTCAGCGGCATCCCGCGCATGCCGGGCTTGAAGTTGGGCACTTGCGGCTTTTCATGCATGGCCCGGCCTATGCCGTGCCCGACAAAGCGCCGGACGACATTAAACCCCGCCGCTTCCACGCAGGCCTGCACTGCCGCGCCGATTTCATACACGTCAATGCCCTGCCGGGCCTTTTCAATGCCCGCATACAGCGAAGCCTCGGTCACCCGCATGAGTTCCACGGCCGCGCCGCTGACCTTGCCGACCGGATAGGTGCGCGCCGCATCGCCGTAAAAACCGTTGTAAATGACCCCCATGTCAAAACTCACGATATCCCCTTCCTGCAGCAGCCGCTCCGAAGGAAAGCCATGCACCACCTGTTCGTTCACCGAACAGCAGAGCACGAAGGGATAGCCGCAATAGCCCAGAAATGCAGGCCGCACCTTGTACTGCGCACACAACGCGCCGGCAAGCTCCTCGAAATGCAGGGTAGGCACGCCCGGAGCCACGGCATCGCCCAGCGCGTCGAGGATATTGGCCACGATGCGGTTTGCCTCCCGCATGCAGGAAACTTCCCGCTCGTTCTTGATAAATGCCCCACGGTACCCTTTCATACTGCCCGGCAGCCGCACGACGGCAACGCGGCAGCGCTACCTGCCGCGCGAACGTTGCTGTTTCTGCATCAGTCCTTCATACTGGCGTGAAATCAAATGCGATTCGACCTGCGACATGAAATCCATGGCCACGCCCACCAGAATGAGCAGGCTTGTGCCGCCGAAATAAAACGGCACGTTGAAGTTGACAATCAACAGCATGGGCA
>Ga0082212_10013982_pt1 | contig 10017 bp, 2 predicted proteins | sample TergutNt197P3_FD_71548 | JGI IMG/M metagenome (GOLD analysis project Ga0082212, IMG submission 71548) | Neocapritermes taracua P3 segment gut microbial communities from Petit-Saut dam, French Guiana - Nt197 P3 | ecosystem: Host-associated > Arthropoda: Insects > Digestive system > Gut ... | reverse complement strand
AGAAAATCACGCACGAACATTTGTGCTTCGGATTTTTCATTCTTTGCGTCTTTCCAACGAAGGGCAAAGGCGACAGCGTTCGATTGTATTGTTTCCCATGAGGAATGTGTACGGTTCATCACTCTTTGCCTCCTTTCTTGCGTCGTTTGCGAGCAGGCGGCGGTTCGGGAATCATTGTCGGGCGTTCGGTCAACTTTTGATACATTTCCATCAGCACTGCAACGATGGCGGACTCGCTCATGTCTTGCTTGAATTTGTACAATTTCATGACCGCTCGGTCGAGGGCGTGATGGGCTTTCAAAAGTACCGGCGGCATCGTAAGCGGGTCATACAAATCTGCAAGCGAACTGTTGGAAAACTTCATTCGTGCATCTAACACCGCTTGTGCTAATGTTTCGATAGTTTTCTTCTGCTCGTCCGTTGCCTCCGCCCAGGGAAAATTGTTATAGACGATGTCTTTGGAATAGCGGTAACGCATTTCCAATCGTCCGCAAACCGCACGAGTCCATGCCATGTGGACGCTCGATGTTAAAATACCAAAATGATAGAGCGTGGCATTGGGAATAATGAGAGCAGTATCATGCGGAATATATTCCTTTCCCAAAAAACCGATGGGAATATATTTTCTTTTTTCGGACGACACTCGCGGAATCAATAAGAATGTTTTGGGATTAAAAATTTCGCGAAATAAACTCGGTGTGTCCGCAAGTTTGCGCCGCCCGGCATCCGGTGCATTGATGCGGTCATTTTGACAAGCGATAATCCGTTTCATCACTTCAGGCATTTTTCGCAACTCTTCGGGCGCAACACCAACAAGCCATAAGCAATACCGTTTGTGATTATTGATATAATCCTCTGATCCAACGAGCCGTCGAATGTACCGTTTTGCCGGCGGTTCTTGTTTAATGAATTGTTTGTATTCGCTACTCTCAAAAATCAAATGACCGCCATCGGCAGGACGATTTCCTATGCTCATTGACGGTACATCACAAATAGGCTTTCGACGACTCTCCATAAAAACGTCAGGCGCATCAATAAGATATGGATTGATATTACCTACCGCAAATTTTTTATCTTTGTCAAAAATGTATCTGTGTATCGTTTCGACAAAAGAAAAACCGATAATAACACAATGTACCGCTGCTTTGCCTTTCGCTTCATTCCACCACTTGAATGCTCGGTAGGAAAAGTTAATATGGATGCCCCGTTCCATAAGTGGTTTCCACAGAAGAGCAACTTGTTCTCCTTGCGTAATGGAATTCGTCGATACAAATCCAGTACGAATTGCTGTGCCGTTCATCATATCGGTTGCTTTCTTGTACCATGCACATACATAATCCAACTTTTGGGTGTTGGGAAAAATCCGATGCATGTCTTCTTTTTGCCAGTCCGCTCGAAACTTATTACCCACATACGGCGGATTGCTAATGATGTATGACAGTTCCTCCGTCGGCACAACACTTTCCCAGTCGATTCGTAGTGCATTGCCGTGAACAATCGTCGCACTTTGTTTCAAGGGCAATCGCGGATGATATTGTCCAAATTCTTCAGCAACCCGCAGATTCATTTGATGATCGGTCAACCACATTCCCACGGTGGCAACTTGGCAAGGAAAATCTTCGATCTCAATACCATAAAACTGTTCGACGTTCACTTTCATGAGTATTGAAATATCAAGTCGCTTCTGCCGAGTGCGTCCCACTAGCATTTTTAGAATCGCAATTTCTAGTAACCGTAACTCGCGATAAGCAATCATCAAAAAATTGCCGCAGCCGCACGCAGGATCAAGAAATTTCAGCCTCGCAATTTTTTCATGGAATTGATTCAATAATCGTGTATCTGCCTTAACACGTTCAAACTCGCTCCACAGATCGTCCAAGAAAAGCGGATTGAGCAATTTCAGGATGTTATCCAAGTCCGTATAGTGCGCACCCAGTTCACGACGCAAATTTTTATTCATCACGCCCTGAAACATCGCACCGAAAATGGCAGGAGAAATACTGCTCCAATCAAAACTCCGACACTCCAAAAGCAGTTTTCGCATCTTGGCATTGAAATCCGCCCGAGGAAGAATCTTTTGGAATAGCGTACCATTGATATAACGAAATTGTTTTAACTCTTCGGAAAGCAAAGTGCGTTTCGCCCGCACTTCCTCCGGCATGTTGAGAACTTCAAACAGCGTCGAAAGTTTGTCGGACAAGTCGCTGCCGTCCTCTTTGGCGGTAACAATGTAATCGTAAAAATTTCCTTTGGGAAAAATGCCGGTATCGCCAGCAAACATGCAAAACAAAAGCCGAACGAGATAGATTTCGAGGTCATGTCCTGCGTAACCATACAGCAACAATTCGTCGTGCAACAATGCCATCCTTTCGGCGGCGCGGACATTGACTTCGAACTGTTCATCCCGCTCCCGGTCGGAACTGTAACCGGCAAGTATTGCAAAGCGTTTGACATGTTTGTGTAAATCTTTCGTCTTGAATTGCGTTTTCTTGCCGGTGGTTCGGTTGTAGTGAACGATGTTTTCAAAGTCGCTGACCATAAGGAGTTCCGGCATTTCGTCGCTGGGCAGATGGACGGTGTACTCTTTCAGTTGTTTGTACGCCTCGGATAAATCTTTTCCTTTGGACTTCATTTCGATGGCGATCTTTTTCGGCAAGAAGTAGTCCATGAAACCTCGTCCTTCTTCGCGGGTGGCGGGATTTTCAAAACGTCCGCTGGCGGCGGCATCGTCGATGCCGAAGATGGCGAGAAAATCACGCACGAACATTTGTGCTTCGGATTTTTCATTCTTTGCGTCTTTCCAACGAAGGGCAAAGGCGACAGCGTTCGATTGTACGTGATTCCAAGAAAGCATGTTCATAAATTCAGAATCCTAAACTTCCTGTGCTTTGTTAATATCCAGTGCGACCATTTGCAGGAGTTGATCATCGCTCATTTCCGTAACGAGCGTTTCGCCGCCGCCCTCCACAACCTCTTTTGCGAGACTCTTTTTGCTCTCGATCAAGTCGTCAATCCGCTCCTCTATTGTACCACGACAAACGAATTTATGCACGAGAACATTCTTTCGCTGTCCAATGCGGAACGCCCTGTCCGTCGCTTGGTTTTCCACTGCCGGATTCCACCAACGATCAAAATGCACCACATGCGATGCCGCCGTTAAGTTCAATCCCGTCCCCCCCGCTTTGAGCGAAAGGACAAAAAACGGCGGACCACTTTCCATCTGAAACGCATCGACCATATCCTTGCGTTTTTTGATTGCCGTACTGCCGTCGAGAATCAATCCCGACCGTTTGAAAATCGTTTGCAAATGCTGCGCCAATGGTTCCGTGATTTCCCGAAACTGCGTAAAAACCAGCACTTTTTCCTGCCGTGAAGCGATCTCTTCGCAGATTTCCCGAAGCCTTGCAAACTTGCCGCTGTGCTCTGGATCATAATCGCCGTCTCCCGTCCACTGTGCCGGATGATTGCAAATTTGCTTGAACCGCATCAGATACGCAAGGATCAATCCACGCCGCTTCATTCCTTCGTTGTTTTCTTTCAATTCTTGAGCGAGTTGCTTGACGGATTGGGCGTAAATCGTCATCTGGCTCTTGCTCAACCCGCACCATGCCGTTACTTCGGTCTTGTCCGGCAAGTCGGAAATAATACTCTTGTCGGTTTTCAATCGTCGTAAGATATACGGCTGCGTGAGTTTACGTAGCGGAGCGTAATTCACCTTGTCGGAACTCTTGGACAACGATTTTACGAATTTTGAGAACGCCGTATTGGAACCGAGTAAGCCCGGATTGAGAAAATCGAACAGCGACCACAAGTCGGAAAGCCGATTCTCAATCGGCGTACCGGTTAGCACAATGCGCCCATTCGTTTTGAGTTCCTTGACTCCTTTCGCTTGTTTCGTGCCGGCATTCTTGATTGCCTGTGCTTCGTCGAGAATCACGTTTTGCCAATGCTTTTTTTTGATCCAATCGATTCGTTCGACCATTCCGTAGGTTGTCATCACGAGGTCGATTTCGTGTAGGTGTTTCGGCTCTTCGACACCTGCACCGGAAGCGTGAACGATTCGAGATTTCAGCGAAGGCGCAAATTTTTTGATTTCGGACTCCCAGTTACCGAGAAGCGAGGCGGGTGCAACGAGAATGGATGAACCGGGGACTGCGCTGCGCTCCGTCCCCGGCTCTTTGTTTTGTTTGCGTGCGAGCAACAGCGTAATCACTTGAATCGTTTTGCCGAGTCCCATGTCGTCTGCCAAGCATGCTCCGAGCCCGAGTTGTGTGAGCAGATTCAACCAACGCACGCCGACTTCCTGATACGGTCGGAGCGTTGCATTCAAACCGAGTTGCTGGAACGATAAACCATTCGTCGCTTTCGAGGGATCACGAATCGTTGCCAGTGCTTCGGCGAAGGAGCCCATCGGCATGACTTCCGACCAATCGCGGAACGACAATTCCTTGTCGATGCCGTCCCATTTTCCATCGACGGGCAAACCGGAGAGTAACCGCATCCCTTCGTAAAACGAAAGACCGTCTTCGTGAACGAGTTTGTCGATTTTTTTCCAGTGGTCGAGTGCTGCTTGCAATTTTTCGCGGTCCACTTCGACCCACTCGCCGCGAAGTCGAACGAGGGAATTATCCGCCGCAAGCAGTTCTCGCAACTCTTCTTTCGTAAGCGGTTCGTCACCGACGACCGTTTCGATGCGGAATGTTAGGAGCGCATCTGCTCCGCACGTTACGGAATCGTTCTTCGTGCCGACATTGACGCGCACCTGCGGTCTCGATGTTTGCTTGCCCTTCCACCAGTCGGGCACGCGCACGATCAGTCCCGACTCTTCGAGGTGGGGAATGTCCTGCAACAGTTGGTACGCTTGCTTCGGAGTCCACGCACGCGGTTGATAGACGGTTTGGTCATCGACCATTTCTTGCACCCAGTCGCATTTTTCGGCAGCCGCTGTGATGGGTTGCAATAGCCGCAGCAGGGAGTTACGATCTTTTGCCGATGCGTATTCGGTCAACGCTTTAGAGAGCGGCAGTTGTACCGGCTTGGCACTGGCGGAAACCTTGTCGGTGTAAGTTGCCATGAAAGCGAATGGTCGTGATTCATCCCGTTTGTTTTCAGCAAGGTGAAACGTGACACGCCCGACGGTACGCCAGAGGGGACTCTGTTGCCGAATCCAATCGACGGCACCCGCCGGATGTTTTTTGATTTGAACGTGAACATATTGGTCGAGTTCCCGCCACCATTCGGAAAGCACGTCGGCAGTCAGATATTCCGCTCCCGGCATCGGCGGCGCAGTGATGAGAAAGAATTCCGTTTCGGCAACCGATGGCGGCACAGGAGAGCCGGGGACTATGTCCCCGGTCGTTGCGTTCAACTCCGGCAGATGACAAAACCGAGTCAGATAATTTTTCGCAAAGGTTCGCAGAAAATCGAAGTCGCCCGGCAGTGCCGTTTCGAGTTCGGCGGTGGCAAGATGGAGGAGTGCCTTTGGATAATTGCCGCTTTGAAAGACACCACGCAATCGGTTTTCCAGTGCAGTAGCGGTTCGTTCGTGTCCGTCCGTTTCCGACTCGCCGAGATAAGGATGTCCCATCGGCGAAATGCAAAGATGCGGAAAAGGTGTCAACGGCACAGAAACGAAAGCGAGCACAACGGGGGTTGCTCATTTTATATTCTCTGTTTGCCAATGCAAGGGACTACTACATTAGTTCCCCAGTCCGTTAACAAGTTTTTTCCCAGGTAGGCACTCGACCGCCGGGCGAGTGCGTCGGCGGTAGCCGACAGACTTGTTAACGAACTTGTTAACGGACTGCGTGTCTTTCCCCCCCGCTTGATTTTGTCCGAATTTTCGTTAGAATGGACGATTCTGGTGGGGGTTACGCCTTTTTGCCCTTCCGAGCGGGAGGGGGGACTTGCGCAAATTCTGCAAAGCCCCCACTCAACCTTTTTAACAAAAATAGGGTTTTTCTGTGAGCAACGAATTTACTTACGACCGAATCAACGATTACTCTGCCGTCAAAATCAGCCTAGCCAAACCGAGCGACATTCGCGGCTGGTCTTACGGAGAAGTCAGAAAGCCAGAAACGATCAACTATCGAACCTACAGACCCGAACGAGACGGGTTGTTTTGCGAAAAAATATTCGGTCCCGAAAAAGACTGGGAATGTGCCTGCGGAAAATACCGCGGCATGAAGTACAAAGGAATGACTTGCGACCGGTGCGGCGTGAAAATTACGCACAGCCGCGTCCGACGCAAACGGATGGGACATATCGACCTCGCCGCCCCCGTTGTCCATATTTGGTTCTTCAAAGCAGCGTCAAGCCGATTGGCAACGCTCCTCGCCATGAAAGCGAGTAGTCTGGAAAAAGTTATCTACTTTCAGGACTACGCGGTCATTGAGCCAGGGGATACCAATACCAAACCGGGCGAACTTCTGAACGAAGAAGAATACCGAAAATGCCGTGAAGAAGACAAGTCGGATAAATTCCACGCCGACATGGGTGCCGAAGCAATCCGAAAATTGCTCCAAAGGCTTGATCTCGTGAAACTGTCCGAAGACCTGAGACAGGAACTGACGGAAACAAAATCAAAGCAACGAAAGAAAGATATTATCAATCGTCTGAAACTGGTCGAAGCCCTCCGAGACAGCGACAACAAGCCGGAGTGGATGGTATTAGACGTTGTTCCGGTGATCCCGCCGGACTTGCGTCCGCTCGTGCTGTTGGAATCGGGGACTTTTGCGACCAGCGACTTGAACGACTTGTACCGACGGATCATCAACCGGAACTCCCGACTCAAAAAACTGGTCGATCTGAATGCACCGGAAGTCATTATCCGCAACGAAAAACGAATGTTGCAACAGTCGGTCGATGCGTTGTTCGACAACAACCGGTGCAAGCGTCCCGTGCAGGGCTCGAGTAACCGACCCCTCAAATCGCTCACGGATATGATCAAAGGCAAGCAGGGTCGGTTCCGGGAAAACCTGCTTGGCAAACGTGTCGATTACTCTGCCCGAAGTGTCATCGTCGTAGGACCCCATCTGCGGTTACACCAATGCGGTCTGCCGAAAAAGATTGCACTGGAGTTATTCCAACCGTTCATCATTCGCCGACTGAAGGAATTGCAGCATGCGGACACGATCAAGAGCGCGAAAAAGATGCTCGAACGAAAGGACGAAGAAGTTTGGGATATTCTCGAAGAAGTCATTCAGAATCACCCTGTGCTGTTAAACCGGGCACCGACGCTTCACCGGATGGGTATCCAGGCGTTTGAACCGGTCTTGGTCGAGGGCAATGCAATCAAATTGCATCCGCTCGTCTGCCGTGGGTTCAATGCAGACTTCGACGGCGACCAGATGGCGGTCCACCTTCCGCTTTCCTTGGAAGCGCAAGTCGAAGCGCATACGCTCATGCTTTCGACAAACAACATTTTCAGCCCCGCAAATGGTTCGCCCATTATTTCGCCGTCGCAAGATGTCGTGATGGGATGCTACTACGTCACGATGGAGCGTTCCGGCGTAAAAGGAGAAGGGATGGTCTTCGCCAGCCGCGAAGAAGTGTTGCTTGCCCACGCGCACAAAAAGGTCAATCTGCATGCCAAAATCAAAGTGCGCATGCCGAAAGGACGCTGGCTCAAAACGGATCCCAAGATAAGCGCGGGAAAAATGTTCGAAACGACACCGGGACGAATCATCTTCAATGATATTCTGCCGGAGGGGATGCCGTTCTACAATGACACGCTCAAATCAGCAGGATTGCAGGTTGTCATCAGCGATTGCCACGAGCACATTGGGCGACGAGGAACGATTGATTTGCTCGACCGATTGATGCGGACAGGTTTCGGTGAAGGCACGAAGAGCGGTTTATCTTTTGCAACGGACGATCTCATTACGCCGAAGTCGAAGGCGAAGATCATTGAAGATGCAGACAAGGAACATGCAAGAGACCGGCAGCGTTACGAGGACGGTCTCATTGCCGAAGTGGAGAGGTACAACAAGGTTGTGGATATCTGGACACACGCCCGGGAGGAAATCACGTCGCAAATGATGAAGGAACTCGAAGTGGATACCCGGAAGGAGCGCGGCTGGGAAGAGTGGTACGTCAACCCGATTTACCTGATGGCGATTTCCGGTGCGAGAGGCGGTCAGGAGCAAATCCGGCAACTTGCGGGTATGCGAGGCTTGATGGCAAAACCGAATGGAAAAATTATCGAAACTCCCATTAAGGCGAACTTCCGTGAGGGATTGAATGTGCTAGAGTATTTCAGCGCGACCCACGGTGCTCGGAAAGGATTGGCGGATACGGCGTTAAAAACCGCCGACTCCGGTTATATGACCCGAAAACTCGCCGACGTTGCCCAAAATGTCGTCGTGACGATGGATGACTGCGGAACCACGCAAGGAATCACCAAGGGAGTCATTTATCGGGGGGAAAAGGTCGAAGTCAGTTTGGCAGACTCACTCAGAGGTCGGGTGTCCCGATCAAACATCGTGCATCCGATCACCGACGAAGTGATCGTTCTAGAAAACGAATTGATCACGGTAGAAATTGCCCGAAAGATCGAGGAACTCGGATTAGCAAAGATTCAAATCCGTAGTCCCATGACATGCGAAGCGGAACTCGGCGTGTGTGCCAAGTGCTACGGAATGGACTTGTCCACCAGTCGGTTGGTCGAACAGGGACTCGCCGTCGGTATCATTGCCGCTCAAAGTATTGGCGAGCCGGGAACGCAACTCACGATGCGGACGTTCCACATCGGCGGTGTCGGTTCGCGCGATCTTGAAGAAAGCGATGTGAAATCGAAATATCTCGGCTCTGCAAAGTTTGTCCAACTCGAAGTCATTGAGAATCAGCAGACCGGAGAACGCACATCTCTGTCTGGTAAGGGTGCCGTTGCCATCGTTGACCAAAAGGAGCGGGAGCGAGAGCGGTACAATGTCCCCGCGGGTGCAACGTTGTACGTATCAGATGGAGATCAGGTTTATCCCAGTTTCTCCTTGTCTGTTGATGTGCGCCAAATGATGGCAGGAGCCGGAAGCATCAAGTGGACTGCGGCGGTAACAAATCTCATTAAAGAAAAGTCGATCCACACGTTGGCTGAATTAGCGGCTCTCAAAAAGGAAGACTTCGGAAAACTGAAAGACGACAAAACCCGAGTTGCCGAACTGGAAGAAAAACTCAAAGACAACGGTTTTGTGTTCGGTGTCGGATTGCCGTTGGATGCCCGATACTCTGACCCCGGAACAGGTAAGCCGGCTTCATTCGAAATCAGGGATATGTCGATCACATACACTGTGAAAGGGACAGTCGGCAAAGTCGAAAAGGCGGTCATCAATGGCAAACCTACGCAAACACTCCGCAATGTCCGTGTCATACACATTGATAACAAAGGAATTAAGAGGGACTGCATCCATGATTTCTCGGGAAAAGAATTCCGTGTGACCAATACAAGCATGACCATTGGGGGCAAACCGATTGAAGACTTGAAAGATGGCAGAATCGAGGTCGAAATCGAGTCCGTGATCTGTGCGTGGGATCCCCACCATGTTCCGATTCTTGCCCGTGTCGGCGGTACGGTGAACTTCGTGGAAATTGTGGACGGCGAAACTGCCCGGGTGGAAAAAGACGTGCACACCGGCAAAGACATTCGCACCGTGATGGACTTGAAAGGAGACCGAGTTCCGCAGATCGACATCAAGAGTGCCGATGGAAAAGACACGCTCGACTTCCACTACATCCCAGCCCGAGCCATTGTGGAAGTCAAAGACGGCGCGAAAGTGAAGCGCGGTGATTTGCTTGCCAAGACGGTGCGGGATTTCGGCAAAACGCAGGACATCACCGGAGGACTGCCGCGGGTTACGGAAATCTTTGAAGCCCGAAAACCGAAAGACCCCGCTGTCATCGCAGAAATTGACGGTGTGGTCGAACTGGGACCCAAACGCCATGGAAAGCGAACGATCATTGTGAAAAACGAAGAGACAGGGATCGAACGTGTGCATGACATTTCGCACGGAAAACATCTTC
>Ga0082212_10013981_pt1 | contig 10017 bp, 11 predicted proteins | sample TergutNt197P3_FD_71548 | JGI IMG/M metagenome (GOLD analysis project Ga0082212, IMG submission 71548) | Neocapritermes taracua P3 segment gut microbial communities from Petit-Saut dam, French Guiana - Nt197 P3 | ecosystem: Host-associated > Arthropoda: Insects > Digestive system > Gut ... | reverse complement strand
CCCTGCTCCGTTTGTCCCGTGAAAACATCCTTATCGTATGCGCGACCGTATCCCTGACATTCTTCGTATTGTCGCAGCTTATGAGCAGCCTGAACCTGTACCTGTTGTTTACCTTTGGGACCGGCGGTGGCGCGGGCCCCAATATCCTTACGCCGTCGAGGTCCCTGAAATAACCGTCAAGCGTGTTTTTCAAAGCGGCGCAGGACGCCAGCACCGCCGTCTCGTCGGAGCCGGACGCCGTAACCATGAGAAGGTCGCGGACGGGAGGGCAGCACAAGGCGTTGCGCAGCGTTATCTCCCGGTCGTAAAAGGCGTCATAGTCCTGCCGTGACGCGAGTGTGATTATATCATGTCCGGGCGTGTACGTCTGTATCACCGCCCTGCCCTGCTTGTCGCCCCTGCCCGAGCGCCCTATGACCTGCGTGATGAGCGAGAACGCTTTCTCCTGCGCCCTGTAATCGCTCATGTACAGCGAAGCGTCGGCGGACAGCACGCCCACCAGCGTCACATTTTCGAAATCCAGTCCCTTTGTGACCATTTGCGTACCGAGAAGGATATCCGCCTCGCCGGCGCGGAAACGCGAGAGAAGCTTGTCATGCGAGTTGGCGCGGGAAACGGTATCGGCGTCCATCCGTATCACGCCGGCGTCAGGAAAAATCCCCCTTAGCTCCGACTCAATCTTTTGCGTGCCCGCGCCTATGAACTTCAGTTTTCCGCCGCAGTCCGGGCACTTGTCGGGCACAGGGAGGGAATAGCCGCAATAATGGCACAGCAAGCGCGAGTCCGCGGCGTGATATGTCATCGAGACGCTGCAAAACCGGCAACGGTACGTGTACCCGCATTCGCCGCACGCGATCAGGGGATTTGTCCCGCGTCGGTTGATGAAAAGTATGCTTTGCTCCTTCTTCCCTATGTTCAGCTCTATTTCGCGCCGGAGCACCGAGCTTATAGTGCCGCCGTTCCCGCTTTTCAGCTCGTCTTTCATGTCCGCGACAATCACGGGCGGCAGGTCTTTCTCGTTAAACCTGCTCTCGATCCGAAAAAGCCTGTATTTACCCGTTTTCGCGCTGTACATGCTTTCGATCGAGGGCGTCGCGGACGAGAGGAGCAGCAAAGCGTTTGCCCGCGTCACGCGGTACTTGGCCACTTCCCGCGCGTGGTATCTGGGGTTGTTTTCCGATTTGTATGTATACTCCTGTTCCTCGTCTATCACTATTAGCCCAAGCTTGTCAAGCGGCGCGAACACCGCCGAACGCGTTCCGACGACGACGCGGACCGCCCCGGAGCGGATGCGCTTCCATTCGTCGTATCTCTCGCCGACTCCGAGGGCGCTGTGCAGAACGGCCACGCTTTCGCCGAAATACGAGGTGAAAACGCTGACCACCTGCGGCGTAAGCGCTATTTCCGGGACCAGGACTATCGCGTTCCTACCCAGCCCAATAGCGTTTTCTATCAGCTTTATATAGACAAGCGTTTTCCCGCTGCCCGTCACGCCGTACAGCAGCGCCGCCCCGGGCGCGCCGCCTGACAGCAGAGGCGTCATTTCATCGAGAATCGCCCGTTGCCCGTCGTTCAGGGTAATTGCATCAGGTTTATCACGCTTGCTTATCGCGGGTCTTCTGTATACCTCGATTTCCCTGATGGACAGCACCCCAAGCTCGGCAAGCGCCGTTACCGACGATCTCCGGGCGCCCGTAAAAAAGCAGATGTCCTTTACGGACACGCCGCCGGACTCAGGGCTTCCCGCTCCCGTAAGGAACTCAAGCACCGCCGCCTGCTGGGGTGCGCGAAGCGCTTTCCGCTTCGCCAGCACCGCGGCTTCCTCGGCCGGGATCGCCAAAGCGGCCACGCTGACTTTTTTGTCGCCAAGCTTCCGCGCCCCGCCCTTGTACCAAACGCCGGCCGGCAGCATTGCGTGCAGCGCGTCGAAAACGGTGCAAAAAAACCTGTCGCCCATCCAGACCGCAAGTTTCAGGTTTTCTTCGCTGAGCAGCGGCGCCTCGTCGATCAGCGAATCGATCGCCTTGAGGTTATCGTATGCGCTGGCCGCCGCGACCGAAAGTATCACTGCCTCGCTTTTCCTGTTTCCCGCGCCGAACGGCACAAGCGCCCTCATTCCGGGAACGGCGAGCCCGATAAGCTTTTCAGGTATCCTGTAGTCATATGGCTTGTCTATGGCGTATGTCGCGGCTGAAACGGCCATCCTCGCGATGGCGTCGGGTCTGTCAGTCATCGGGGATGGTGATGCGCAGTTCGCCGGCCGCTATTTCGTCGATTGCCTGTGACACGGGCTTTTCGCAGTAAACATCGTCCATCTCGTTGACATAGCCGGATATCTCCCTCGCGCGCCTCGCGATGATGTTGACGAGCAGATAACGGCTGTTGACCTGGTCAAGCAAGCTTGACAGTGAAGGATAAAGCAAATATATCAGTCCTTTCCTAAATTATTGTCCCATCTATGATCTCCAGTATTTCCTCCGCCGCCCTTTCGACCTTGTCGTTGACGACGACGTGTTTGTATTCACCCTTTTGCGCGATCTCCGCCTTTGCTATCTCCAGGCGCGCCTTCAGCTTGTCCTCCGAATCCGTTCCCCGTCCCCTAAGACGCCGTTCCAGCTCGTCCAGATCGGGCGGGGTGAGAAAGATGGATATCGCGCCCGGAGCGGCCGACGTCACCTGCCTTGCCCCCTTGACCTCTATCTCAAGCAACACGTCAATTCCGTTATCGACGCGGTCAAAGACTGCTTTCTTCGGCGTACCGTAAAAATCGCCGGCATATTCCGCGTATTCGAGGAACTCGCCGCGCCCTATCATATCGTTGAATTTGTCCACGGAAATAAAGTGATAGGACACTCCGTCGATTTCCCCCGCGCGGGGCTTTCGCGTGGTGGCGGACACCGACATTTCCATGCCCGGTCTTTTTTCCAGCATCATCGCTATCACGGTACCCTTTCCCGTGCCCGAAGGACCCGAAATCACAATAAGCCTGCCCTCGCCCTTACTCATCCGCGCCACTCTCCGTATCCCGGTCGCCTTTGCCCATTATACGCCCCGCGACCGTCTCGGGCTGTATTGCGGAAAGCACTATGCAGCCGTTGTCCGTGACAATGACGGCGCGCGTCCGCCGGCCATACGTGGCGTCGATAAGCTGGAACTTCTCGCGCGCGTCGGAAATGATGCGTTTGATCGGCGCGGACTCCGGGCTGACAATGGCAATGATCCGCTCGGCTGAAACCATATTGCCGAAACCAATGTTAATCATTTTCATTTTACTTACCTTCTACTTCGACGCAGGCTCATTCCACGTTCTGCGCCTGTTCGCGGATCTTTTCGATCTCCGCTTTCAGGTCTACGACTACCTTGGCCATCTCCGCATCGTTGCCCTTGGACCCTATCGTGTTGGCCTCCCTGTTGAACTCCTGCACGAGAAAATCCATCTTCCTGCCGACCGGCTCGCCGCCCCGCAGCATTTCACGCAACTGCGACATATGGCTGCGAAGCCTGACCAGCTCCTCGTTTATCGCCGTCCTGTCGGCGAACAGCGCCGCCTCCGTCAGAATGCGCGACTCGTCAAGCTCCGCGCCCTGCAGGATCTCCCGCATACGCGTCTCAAGCTTGTTCCTGTACTCCGCGGTCGTCCTTGGCGTAATGCCCTCGACCAACGCCGTAAGCCTCTCTATCTCGTCAAGCCGCTCCGTAATGTCACGGCCAAGCTTGTCGCCCTCGCGTTTGCGCATATCGTTGAAATCACCAAGCGCCGCTTCAAGCACGGAACAGACGTCGGCGCAAAGCTCGTCGAGATCGGCCTCTTTCTTTTCGACCTGCAGCACATCGGGAAACCTGGCGAGATCCATGACGCCTATATTGTCCGCCAGACCATGCCTCGCCGACATATCCCTCAACGCGGCGAGATAAGCCTCCGCCAGCGGCGCGTTCACCCTGATTTCGATATCGCCCGCATTCGACGAGTCGATTGTAACGAAAACGTCGACCTTGCCCCGCGAAATATACCTGTGCACCGTCGACTTCATTGTCTCCTCGAATGAAGAGTAGACGCGCGGCATCTTGAACGAACAATCGAGATATCTGTTGTTGACGCTCTTGATCTCGACGGAAATTTCCAGCTTGCCGGAAAAACCGCTCGCGCGTCCGTATCCTGTCATGCTTTTAATCATGGACCCCCCCTACCGCCTATGCCCAAATCTGCCGTGCACCCTATATTTATACAGCCTTATCGCTTTTGAAAAACCGTAGTCGAACAAAATGAAGATCGCGCTCCCAACTACGCAAACGATGGATATGCCCGGGGAGTAATCGCCAAAATCGAAAACTATGCTTTTCATGAAAAAGAACATGGCCGCCAGCGCCGCGTTCAGGAAAACAAGCTTCAGGATCCATTGCAGGGGTTTTTGACGGAGCCGCTCCACAAGACATTTCAGGATGGGATAGTAACCGAAGAACGCCGCGTAAAACAGCGGGGACGGCATTGCGGGAAACAGGATCAGCCCCAGGGCGGCGCTGCACACAAAAACGTACAGCCCGGCGGCGACCCCTTCCTCGATGATCGCGGCCGCCACGAACATCGACGCGAAAGCTGCCAGCGCAAGCTCTCCGGACGGCCACAGAGCGGCAAAAAAAAGCGAAATGACAGCCAGCGCGGAAAAAAGCGCGGATAGCGTGATGACACGGGTTCTCCTTCCCATATCAGTGGCACCGGCAGCACATATTCAGACACATCATTGCGGCGCAGATATCGCAGGCGTCACATCCGCCCTGGCGCGCGACGCCGCCGCCGAACGGGCTGTATGCGGCTCCGCCGCGATTCATGTAGGCCAGGGCCTGCCTGTATTCCGCGTTTCCGGGTTCCATTGACGACGCGGTTTGGTAATACTGCAATGCGTCGTCGAGCCACCCCCTGCGATAATATACGCTACCCATCAGGAAATGCCACTCCGCCGTCCTCGCCGAGAACGCCTTGAGCAGTTCCTCGGCATAGTCAAGGTCTCCCGAATTTATCGCGGTCCGCACCTTCGCGCCCTCCGCGCTGCCCGAGGACGCTCCGGCATATCCGCTGCCGGGAGTATAGCCGCCCCAACCGTTGCGGCCTCCGCCGCCCCCTCCGTTGTGGGGGCGCATGATCTCATTATAGGCCTCGTTGACCTCTTTCATCTTTTCCTGCGCGAGATCGGCCAGGGGATTGTCATGATAATTGTCGGGATGGTATTTACGCGCAAGCTCGCGATAGGCTTTTTTGATTTCGTCTTCGCTTGCGTCGGAGGACACGCCGAGAACGCTGTAAGGATCATTCATGAATTGTTGTTTCCTTTAAAACTTTTGCCGCTATTCGCTTCCCTTTGGCGGCCATGAGCCGTCCATCACGCGCCTGCACACATCCGGCATCCCGATATAAACCGTGTTTCTTATCACCTGCGCCCAGATGTTTTCCGGCAGCAGCTCGAAGGCTGAGCAGACGAGGTTGTTTGAATGGGCGAGCGTTGTTTCGAGCCTTTCCCTGCCGGCGTCCGGCAGGCTCCCATGTTCCGCGGGGAACCTCTTCGCCACCGGGTTGTATCTTTTTGACGCTATGTCGCCGTCGTAATCGTCGCAGGCGTCGGTAATGTATATCCAGCGCCCGGTGTGATACAGCATTTCCGCCAGCGGACGCCTCTCATCGTCCAACCTGACGCCGTCCGCAACGCTTCGCAGTATCGCCGCGAACTTGTCGGCGGCGCCGTCCAGCGTCGCCTCCGCGCCCTTCTCATACTCCGCGAGCTCCGAGAGCGACTTTCTGACCGTCGCGTCAAAGCCCGCGTGGTCGCGCGACGCTTTCCTATACGCCCTGCGCAAAAATAAAGACGCCGCCCTGTAGGGTATCGACTTGACGAACGGCTCGTCCGAGATCGAGTCGCGGAGCTTCCACCACGCAAGTATGACATTATACCCGGCGCAGACGCTGAAGGCGGGGTTGTGCGCGCAGTACCTTCTTCTACGAAACGGGCTTGCGGGGCACCGCCCGCTCTTTACCGCGAGCGCTTCATTCCCGTCCCAGAGAAGCATCGACAGAAAGACGAGCTCATACCCGAGAACGAACCGCGAGGCCTGGCCATACTCCTTGCCGAGCGCGCGGCACAGGCCGCAATAACACGCCTTGAACCGCTCCATCTCGCGCACCTTCAGCTCGCCCAACGCGGGGCGCAGATACCCAAACATACGCCTTGCTAGGTTTTCACGAGCCTGACCGTGATCCTGCAATCACCTATGGCTCCCATTTCGCCGGCCTCGCCGTCGAATCTGACCCTTGCCGGGACGGCCGCGGTCCCCGCGCTGTAGTCGGACAGATCGGCGGTGACCCAGATGCTCAACGGCGTCTCCGTGCTTTCCGGATCGTCGTTGTTGAGGCGCTCAAGATCTTCCCGGCTTCCGCGTAGCTTCACGTCCACGCTCTGCGTTATGATTGTCGCCTCAAGTTCGCGCGGCGTGTTCACCACATGCAGGTTGGTGACGCTCAGGTGCCTTATCTCAAGGCCGCGCACCTCGACGGTTACAAGCGCTTCCGTCACGTTCGACACGTTCGTGAAGTTGTTTTGTATCGCGATCTGGAAATTGTCCGCATATGCGGAGTCGAACCTCGTCGTATCAATGGTTCCGAGAACTATGGTGTTGTAGTCGGAAATTGCGTCCGGGTCGCCTGAAATGGATATCGTCGGGGGGTCTATCGTGACAATTGTATTCTGCGGCGTCGCGCCCGCGCCATATACAAGCTCGATATGCAGGGCGACGTCCTTGATGAGACTTATCGGAACCGTGACGCGCACCGTGTCCCTGTCGAACGTCAGCGCTTCGTATCTGCTCTCCGCCAGCTCGTTGTCATCCTCGTCTATCAGGATGAACGGAAGATCCTCCGTATATGTCGTTGACAGGTTTTCCCGGATTATTGGAACCCTTGCCTTGACTATCTTTGAAATCACGGCCTCGGGGCCGAACACCGTGATCGTCTGCGGGCTGAACTCCGGCGATTCCGCGACGAAATCCGCGGATGACGTGCCGCCGTTGTAGAACACCTCGACGGGTATCTGCCGCTCATGCAGAATGTCGACGCTTAGCGTTATGTTTGTGACCGACCTTGTCGTTCTGCTTATGTCGTTGCTCGTCACGCCCTGCGGATACACGATCGTATAGGACATCAGATATGAGCCGTTCGTCTTTATGTTCTGGAGGTCCACGGCCGCCGTCACGGTGCTGTTCTTCAGACGCGACGCGATATTGCGCGAGCAGTCGAAGGTGAGCGTGACAGTCTGCGGGGGCGACGCAATGACAAGGTTCCTGTCGCGGAAGATATCCTCGTTGACGTAGACGACCGGGACGCCCTCAATTGTATGCCTGATGGACTGGTTTTCGTTTATTTCCACAAAAATCCACAGAACGACCGCAAGGAGCAGCGAAAACACGACGTAAAACACCTTGCTGGAGAATACTTTCCTAATCGCATCGCCGATCATGTCTTCTTCACCTTCTGTTTGCGATCCCTTATGCGCGTTTGCCCCAGGCTGCCTTGCGTCAGCTCTGTTTCCAGCAGCGTCTTGAATGTGTCTCCCGGCAGACGGCGCTTGAGCATCCCGTCAATCGCGACTGAAATGGTACCCGTCTGCTCCGAAACTATCACCGCGATCGCATCCGAACGCTCGCTGATGCCCAGCCCGGCCCTATGCCTCATACCGAGCTCCCTGCTGAGGTTCACGTTGTTCGACAGCGGCAGCATACACGCCGCGGCGAGTATGCGCCCGTTGCGTATCAGCAAAGCGCCGTCATGAAGCGGCGAGTGGTGATAGAATATGTTCTGGACAAGCTCGGAGGTCGTCAGGGCGTCCACCCTCGTCCCCGTCGCCGCGTAATCGCTCAGCCCTATCTCCCGTTCAAAGACGATTATAGCGCCCGTTTTTGTTTTCGCCATGTCATGCACCGCCGAGACCACGCTTTTGATGACCTCGTCTATTTCCTCGTGCCGTACCTTTCTCCTGAATACGTCGCTGAACTTCCTCATGCCCATCTGCTCAAAGAGCTTGCGAAGCTCGGGCTGGAAAAGCACGATGAGGACAAGCACGCCCATTTGCAGTATCTGGTTGAGGATATATTGCAGCACCTTCATCTTGAACAGGTTCGATACCCATGCGATGATGAGGAGAACGACGATCGCGTTGATTACGCTGCCCGCGCGCGTTCTTCGTATGACAATCAAAATGTTATAGAAAAGAAACGCGATGACAAGAATATCGACCAAATCCCATAGCGTAACAGTCTGTCCAAGCGTGCTGAACAGATTCTGCATAGAATTCAGTAGTTCCTTCAAAGCTTCCATGCGGGTATTATATAGCAAATGCGCGGGTTTGGCAATAGTTAAGCGTCTTCGAGCAGGACGACCGCGGTTGACGATATTCCCGTCCCGTCGCCCGTGAAGCCCATTTTTTCCTCCGTCGTCGCTTTGACGCTTATCCGTGAGACGTCGACGCCCAGGGCCTCGGCCAAAACCGCCCTCATTTGCCCTATGTATTGCGATAGGCGCGGGGTTTGGAGAACAATGGTCACGTCGGCGTTGCCGAGACGGAGCCCCCGCGCGCGGACGGCGGCGTACACCGTCTTCAAAAGCTCCACGCTGTCGGCGTCGCGCCACCGCTCGTCTTCGGCCGGGAAAAATGCCCCGATGTCCCCGAGCGCGGCGGCGCCGAGCATCGCGTCCATCAGCGCGTGCAGCGGCGCGTCCGCGTCGGAATGCCCGTCCGGGCCGAACGCGCTCTCGACCTCGACCCCGCACAGGACACATTTTCGGCCATTTTTCAGACGATGCGCGTCATATCCGTATCCAATTCGCATAACATACCCTCATTCGTCATTTCGCGCCCGACGCGGAATCCCATTCACCTGCCATTACGGCCCCGGTTGCGGGTCAGGCTACAATGACGGCATCGGCTTTCCCAGGAACGCCTCCGCGATCGCCATGTCCTCGCGTGTCGTCAGTTTGATATTATTGCGCGAGCCTTCCGTAATATGGACCGGGAAACCTATGCTTTCGACCGCCATGCAGTCGTCGGTGAATTCCATTGCGGCGCCGGGCTCCGACGCGCTTTTAAGCGCCTTTGTCAAGGCCGCCTTTATTAGATCGGCGTCAAACACTTGGGGCGTCTGGATTTCATATAGATCGCCCCTGCTGACGGTCTCCGTCACGACGCCGTTCGAAACTCTTTTCACCGTCGAGCTTAGCGGCACGGCGGGAGTCGCGGCGTGGAGCTTTGCCGCGGCCTTTATTGCGTCCTCGATTACCCGCAAATCGACGCACGGCCTCGCGCCGTCGTGTATCGCTATCAACCCCGCTTTGTCCGAAGCCGCCAAAACGCCGTTGTAGACGGAACTTATCCGCGACTCCCCGCCGGCGATCACCGTTCCCGCCTTGTCTATTCCGTACGTCCTGCACAATTCCGCGGCGCGCTCAAGCATTTCGCCCCGCACCACGACGATTATCTCGTCGACCGGCGGCGACTCCTGAAAAGCCCTGAGCGTATGCGCCAATACCGGGACGCCGCAAAGCTCCGCGAACAGCTTGTCTTCGCCGTCCATCCTCGTGGATGAACCGGCGGCGGCGATCACGGCCGAGCACCTTGGGAGTCCCCTATTCTTTTTGAATCCGGAAAATATGGACATTGTTTCCTCCCTGACAGATTATCGACAATACAAAATATAGAATGTAGAACTTTTGTGCACTTGATTCTACACTCTATATTCACTAAATCCTGACCTTCGTCATTGCGGGCTCCGACCCGCAATCTCCTGACCCCTGACCCCTGACCCCTGATCCCTACGCGCCGCCCTGGCGTGTTTCCTTCGTCATTGCGGGCTCCGACCCGCAATCTCCTGACCCCTATTCCCGGCTACGCCAACGCTTCGTTGAGCTGCATTTCCACTTCCTCGTAGGTTAGTTTCTTTGAGAGGACTATTTCGGAAATCAGGATCTGCTTCGCCGAATGG
>Ga0082212_10013980_pt1 | contig 10017 bp, 7 predicted proteins | sample TergutNt197P3_FD_71548 | JGI IMG/M metagenome (GOLD analysis project Ga0082212, IMG submission 71548) | Neocapritermes taracua P3 segment gut microbial communities from Petit-Saut dam, French Guiana - Nt197 P3 | ecosystem: Host-associated > Arthropoda: Insects > Digestive system > Gut ... | reverse complement strand
TAGCCGTGATTTGAAACGCTGGGAAACCTGTCGCGGCGAACCCCTGACATTGCCGGTCACGCTCGAAAATTCCCGGGGGACCAGTGTCATCGTCGATCCGGTACCAATCCACGGCGGGTTCATTAATCCGAACCAACGCATTGGTTTCGATTCCAAAGGCCGATTGGTATTGTCCTATGGCAAATATGATGCAAACACTTACTACCAGGTTTATAACGCAAGACTTGACGCGAATGGTTGGACCATTCGGCAGGCCACCGATTGGACGTACCATTGGGACTTTTCCGGTGGCGGCGGCGGGGCGGTGCAGTTGGAAATCCCGTTCGGACCGGTCGAAGCGGAAAAAGGCAACCTTGTCCAGTCCTTCACGCGGTTTAAGCAGGGAAACGGACGATTGGTTCTCGACGAAGAAACGATGGAACGAATCGATTCGCTTTCAGGAGCGCATCCCTGGTCCTCGGATATTGACAAATTGGAACTCGACTACCCCGGAATGGAAAGCCGAACGGCACGAGACCTGCGTGACACAGGAAAAACGTTCGGACAGGTGCCGCACATCCGTTACATTTTGAAGTGGGAGATGATGCCGTCCAATCGTGATCGACCGTATGCCACGACTCCGCCGCCGACCATGTTACGGGTTTACAAACTTCGGATTGTTCCGTAAGACCGTAACTTGTTACTTTCATCCTTTTTTATATTCACAATTATCATGACCAATTCCTTTTCCCGACGTACTTTTCTTGGAGCCGGTGCTGCGGTTCCCTTTGCCGGTGCGCTCCTGAACGCTGCCGAACCGAAAGCCGAGTCGAAAATCCCACCGGTGCTTCATTGTACGGATTTGTTTCATCCCCACGGCGATCCCGACGACCATTTCGATTTGGCTTGCGTCTTTTCGCTCGGCTATCAGAATCAAATTGATCTCCGGGGAATCAGTCTGGACTACCCGCCGCCGAATCGTGTCGGCGACCCCGATGTGATGGCGGTTGCGCAACTCAATCGGATTTGTGCCATGACCGTGCCTACCGTCGTCGGCACTTCCAAGTTCATCACGAAGCGAACAGATACACTTCCCGATCTTTCGCCGCGAGAATCGACAGGCATCCGTTGGATCATCGACTCCTTGAAGAAAAGCGACCGCCCGATGACGATTACCGTTGTCGGTTCCGCAACGGATGTTGCCGTCGCCGCATGCCGTGAACCGGCACTCTTTCGGGAAAAATGCGCCGGTGTTTATCTCAATTCCGGCGGGACACACCAAGCGAGACCGGAAATACTCGAACACAATGTCAAAATCAATCCGGCGGCTTACGCGGCGATGTTCGATTTGCCCTGTCCACTCTATTGGTTTCCATGTTGGCACATGACCGAGGAGCGGAAGTCCGGCGAATGGGGTACGTTCTATTGGATGCCCCATCGAAAAGTTTTTGAGGGGGTCGAATCGACACCGCTGCTCGGATATTTCTGGTATATGTTCTCCCGAGCACAAAGTCCGCTTTGGCTACGAACGACGTTGACACCGCCGCCGGAGGCGGAATGGACAAAAATCCTCGACGGTCAGCGTGGAATGTGGTCCGTAGCGAGTTTCTTTGTTCTCGCCGGATTAACGGTAACGAAATCGGGAAAAATCGTTCCGACTGCCGAAGCCGGGAACGACGCTTTATTTCGCATGGAACACGTCAAGGTCGAATGCGAAGACAATGGTCGCTTGAAATGGGAACTGAGCAAAGAACCGACCGGACGTTTCGTTTTTCATGTTCTTGATGTTCCAAGTTATCCTGCCGCAATGACCGAAGCAGTGCGAACATTACTTCGTGCCATGCCGACGTGAGACCACCTTATGTTGCCTCCACATTTTTGAAACCATGATAAAACGAACTTGTTTTTTCTTTGCTTGTTTTTGCCTGACGGTACACATTGTCGTCGCTACCGATTGGACAGCCGGCCTCGTTTGGAGCGGCGGCGGCGTTTGGACAAAACGATTGCCGATTACGTTCCAAAATTCCTCGCAGGAACCAATGGAGGGCAAATCGATTACCGTTACGGTCGGCAAAGAATTGCAAGATGTTTCCGCAAAGGAAATCCGCATCGCCACCGAAGCCGGGCAGGAAGTCGTCTTCGACATTCACACGGAACCGCTCACGGAGAAGACGACGCTGACGATTCCGGTCGATTGCGCACCGGGCAAGTCGGCGAAGTATTTCGTCTATTTCGGCAATCCTCAAGCGTTGCCCGTGCCGGATTTTCTCGGTTTCAAACCCGGTCTGCTCAACGGCGACATGGAACTCGGTAACGATACCATGCCAAACGATTGGGATGCCGATGCAGATCGACTCGGCTATAAACATTTCTGGACGGATGAAAACCCGAAGAGCGGCAAGAAATGTCTCAAAACCGTTATCGAGCCGAAAAATCAGGCGGATTGGTTCGCCATGCGGCAGACGGGCATACCGGTCATTGCGGGGAATTCCTACCGCATTACCGCTTGGGTTCGCGGTGAAAACGTCAAGGGACGTGCCGGTTGGTACATTCACGTCGGCAATGAGAAAAACTCGCAAATGCTCAACGCTACGAAAGGAGATTTTGACGGGACCTTCGACTGGAAGGAAATCACGTTCGAGTTTACCGCGCCGCAGGGTGTCGACCGCTTGACCATTGGCACCGTCCTCTACGGCACCGGCACCGCTTGGTTCGATAACGTAACGTTTGAACAACCCAGAGAGCCGGCGACTGTGTCGCCGGTCATCGGTGAAATCGAAAACATCCCATACAAAATCATTCCCGCCGAGACCGATTGGTCGATGATGGAGAAGCCGGAGTACCGGCTAAATGGAGAGAATTATCTCTGCCGAAGTACATTCCGCATCATCAACACGACGGACACCGCAATGAATGGCGTGCCTGTCTTGATGACGCTTCGAGGAACACAGGCACACGGTCTTATCGGTCCACTGACCAACCTGACGCTCGCCGACGGTTCGCCGGTTACGATGCTCGATGAGGAAAACTTCCGATTGACATGTAAAATTGATGTCCCGGCGAAAACGGTTAAGTATTTTAACGTTTACTATCGGTTCGATGAAGAATTTAATCACGGAGTACACAGAGAATTCACAGAGGACACGGAGGAGACTCTTCGTGAACTCCGTGTAATCTCCGTGCCCTCCGTGGTAAAAATGGATGCAGACATCGCCCATCCCGAATTGCAACGGGAAACCGATCCCCTCGACGAATTGCCGAACCTCGTCAAGAACGGCAATTTTGAAAACGGAACCGAAAACTGGAACCGCAATGAGGCAACTCCTCCGGCGGGCGTTCGCTATTCCCTCGAAAAGTCGCCGGAACTCGTTCGATTTGGATCGCAATGTCTTCGTCTCGATGTATCGAAGGATGCTCCGACTAATTGGCGCGGCTGGACGCAACGGATTGAAGTCAAGCCGAACCATTCCTATCTCGTGCAGGGTTGGTTGAAGGGCATCGACCTCGAACCGGCACGAATTCATCTGCATTTTCACACGGCGGACGGAAGATTCTGTGCCAGCGGGTCAATGTCGTCGGTCAATCAGGAAATCTCAGGCACGACCGATTGGACTCGCGTTGCCGAAATCATTACCACGCCGACCGATGCCGGTTTTATGACGCTCCACCTCACGACGAACGGCAGCGGAACATTGTTGCACGACAACATCACCGTCGTGGACGGTCTCTTTGCCGAACAGATTGATCGGGAGAGTCACTACACCGGCGACATTCGTATTTGGCAGGTTCCCGCCGTGATGAAAGTTTTCCCGCAAACGATTCCGCCGAAGTGGATTCGTGAAAAAAAGCAGGAAGACTTGGTATTCCGAATCGAAGCGGCACGGAATGAAAAGGAACCGATGCAAATTGCTATGCGTGGTTTCCGGTGTCGTGCCATGTCCGGGTTCGAGGTATATCAGTGGCGATACGAATTGAGTACCAGCCCCTTCGGTTTACATTACACAAGAATTGATGAAATCAAACTTGACGCACCTGATTTGGAAACATTCTATGGGGTTGGATACGTCCATGTCGATTATCCGTCCAGTTACTACAACACAACCACGCCGAAGTGGTATCGAAAATCGCCGACATCCGCGCCGGGTTGTGATGGTTGGGCTGGGCTGTGGCCCGATCCGTTGGCGGCGGGATTTGGTGGGTGGTTTAACGGCACTGCAACAGACGCTCTCTGGATACCTTGGTCGATTCCAAAAGATGCAACAGCAGGAAAGTATTACGGAGATTTTGATATACGTGACGAGTCCGATAAATCACAACGGCTTAAAATGGAAGTAGTTGTCCGCAACTTCACGCTTCCCGACGAGAATCACCTGACGGCAATTTACGATGTCCGATTCGGACCGGGCGGTCGAAAACAATGGGGAGACGACGAACAAGCCGTCCGAAAGGAGATCGTCGAATTGATGACCGCCAATCGGCTTTCGCCGGATATGGTGATGCCTTCACCCGGATTGGCGTTCCGAGACGGCAAACCGATCTTCGATTGGACGGAATTCGATAAAGTTGCCGACTGGTATTTTACGGAACGTCACGTTCGGCAAGTTTACACGCCGCACTTGTTGTACAGTTTCGGCTGGGGACATCCGCCGAAAGATTTTTACGGCGAAAAACCGTATCCCGGCGATTGGCCCTTCAAAGATGCCGATTTTTCCAAAATCCGACCAGAGTACAAGGCGAAATATCAGGCGGTACTGCGGGAGTTTTGGAATCACATTACCGAAAAAGGTTGGGGAGACAAGTTTATCCTGTACGTTTCCGACGAGCCGAACTATTGGACACCGGAAATCATGACGCAGATGAAGGCGGTCTGCGACATGATTCACGAAGTCGAGCCGAAGATTCCGATCTATTGCAGCACTTGGAAGTACGTTCCCGAATGGAAAGATTCGCTGGACGTTTGGGGCATCGGACATTACGGCATCGTGCCGGTCGAAACGATGAAGGAAATCCAAGCACACGGTTCACGCATTTGGTTCACGACGGATGGAATGTTGTGTCTCGACACGCCGTACAATGCGATTGAGCGGTTGCTGCCGTATTACTGTTTCAAACATGGTGCCGACGCTTACGAATTTTGGGGAGTGTCGTGGTTGACTTACGATCCGTACAAATATGGTTCGCACGCTTACATTCACCAGAGTTCTACGCCTGGAGAGTTTTATTGGGTGCGTTATCCGAACGGCGATGGATACATGATTTATCCGCCGATGCAGCCCGGCGGGAAAATCGTTTCCTCGATTCGCTTTGAGCAGGCGCGGGAAGGAATGGAGGATTTCGAGTATTTTTACATGCTTTCGCAACTGGTCGAAAAAGGAAAAGCGGCAGGCAAAGATGTTTCGCAAGGCGAAGCCGCCTTGGCTGCCGTAAAAGAATTGGTCGATTGTCCGACGGCGATTGGTCGTTATTCGTCGAAAATCTTGCCGAATCCGTATCGGCTTTACGAAGTGCGGCGGCAAGTAGCGGAAGCGATTGAGGCATTGCAGTGATAGCCCTGTCAAGCCTGAAATTATGTGTTTTGTACTTTCCCCGCCTGACAGAAAATTCGTGTCATTTTCTTTGTCAATCGTCTCCCGCATACAAGGATGTCCATAGGGAAGAAAAATTATAAAGTCACTCGAATCCGCACTCGAACTGATGAAATGAGCAGATGCAAGATATCGAGGGATTGACGGTTCAGTGGGGAGGGTTGCAGAGAACTGGCACCGTTTATGGTATAACTGCTGTGTATTCGTAATATCCGCCCACTGACATTGAGTATAAAAACATTTCACCGATGAATAATCTTATAAAAATTGGGCAATATCGTTGCGGAACAGGTGAACCCTTGCTCCTGATTGCGGGTCCGTGTGCGCTGCAAGCCGAATACAACGGCATCATTACCGATGAATTGGCTCGGCTCAATGACCGATTGCCGATCAACGTCGTCTTCAAAGGCTCCTTCGACAAGGCGAACCGATCCAGCGGCGATACCGGGCGCGGCTGCGGATTGGAAACCGGCTTGAAAATGCTCGCCGACATAAAATCGCAAACCGGATTACCGATCACTACCGATATTCATGAGTCGCACCAAGCCGAAGCCGTTGGCAAAGTGTGCGATCTGATTCAGATACCCGCATTTTTGGCTCGGCAGACCGATCTCTTGGCGGCGGCGGCGAAAACCGGCAAGCCGGTCAACGTCAAAAAGGGACAGTTCATGGCACCACAGGACATGCGGAACGTCGTCCAAAAATTGGAAGGCTTCGGTTGCCAAAATGTTTTGCTGTGTGAACGCGGCACCTTTTTCGGCTACGGACGTTTGGTCAATGATATGCAGTCGCTCATCATGATGCGGGAGTTCGGCGTGCCGGTCTGCTTCGATGCCACGCACAGCGTGCAGGAGCCGGGCGGATTGGGAAATTCAACCGGCGGCAATCGGCGGATGGTCGAACCCTTGGCACGAGCGGCAACGGCAACCGGAATTGATGCGTTGTTTCTCGAAACGCATCCTGAACCGGAAAAATCCCCCTCCGATGCCGCCAACATGTTGCCGCTCGATCAACTCGAACAGGTGCTAACCAAAATTCTGCGGATTAGAGAAGCCCTTTTGGGATAGGGCACCTCTAAAAACCCATCGTGTTTACATTTTATGGATTGTTTTTTTCTCTGCGCACTTTGCGTAAACCTTTGCGTTCTTTGCGTTTAAGATTTTACCGCAGAGGACGCAAGGAAAACGCAAAGGGCGCAATGGAAGTTTTTCGAGGTTCCCGATAGAGAGTTTTTCTACCGAAAGATGCGATCCTACGGATTGCAACTCTATTGCCCTATTTCCTTATCCGTGTAAAAATCTACCGAGCCAGGAGACCTGTCCGGGGACGGTTTTTCTGTAATTGAGCAGGAGTCGGCACTTCGAGAATTTTGGCATCACGTTCCTTTTCCAAAAGTTCGATCCGCAGTTTCAAGAAGGCAATCAATTCATTGTATTCTGTGAGAATTTTGTAAATTTTCTCCTTTTGGGCGGCATCGACATTGATACCGGCGGGACCGAAGCCGTTCGGCAAACGCGGCTTGTATTCCTTTTCGAGTTTCAAGCCTTTGTACACCGGATTATTGTCTCTCTCTTTGTCTTGCGTTTCGAGCACCAACCGCTCCACATCGGAAGCCGACTCTTGGGCAACGGCAACGGCAAACGAAAAAACAAAGCATGCAACGGCGGAAAACAAAATTGATCTTGTCATGTTGATTAACAGGATAGGGCAGGAGACTGCCGTGGGGATAAGTTGATCGGCATTGTCCCACGTCCTCGGGACAAAGTCAAGGGCGGGAGAGAGCAAAAAATCAGGTAGCCGTTCACGGCATTTCCCCATTCTATTTTCAAATTGGTATTCAGACAACGCTCATAAAACAGTAGAATTCCTTTTCCGACGACGTTTTTGCTCGACCGCACTGGCACGGTGTTGCTCCGCATGGTCGGCAACGATGGCGAGGTGCTCAACGAAGCCCTGCGGAAAGCGTTCGGGGAGTGATGTCAATCAAGTTTACTTATGCAGGAACCCGGCGGAGTTGCTCAATGTAACCGTCGATCAGGTCGAGATAATCTTTTTCGTCCAAAATATTAGTAACGGTCAAATTGAGAACAAACGACTCCAACATACCGTAAAGATGATGGGCTGCCGTTTCTATCTGACACGGCTTCAATTCTCCTGCCGCGTCGGCTTGCCGTAACAGTTGCGCCACCAGATGTTTCATACCAAACGTATGCCGCCGGACTTGACGGCGGACATCTTTGCCGTGTTGCTTTTGTGTCAACACATAATCCAAAATGACGGTCAAAAAAATCCGGTTATCCGCAAGTAACCGTACCGTGATACGCAGAATACGTACCAATTTTTCGAGCGGCGTGCCTTCATGATGCCGTAGTGTGTTTTCGATGAGCGTGTTCAAGTTGCCGGTTGCCAATTTGACGGCGTAGAGAAACATTTCTTCTTTGTTCTGAAAATACTTGTAAATGGCGGTTCGGGAAAGTCCGCAACGGTCGGCAACCTTCTGATACGTCACGCCGGCGTAGCCTTCTTCTGCAAAGAGGGCAAAGGCTTTCGTCAAAATCTGAATCCGGCGCAGGTGATGGTTAACCATACGACCGTTATAACATACACGCTTGATAACCACAAGGGAAATACATTTGCCGGCAGAATGTGTAAGTATTTTTGCACTTTCAGGGAGTTTCGTCATGGACATCCTTGTAATGCCGCTGGAACGTGATAGAATCCGCCCTTTAACATTGAATTCCAACCTAACGTTATGCGAATCGTATTCATCGGTCCTCCCGGGGCGGGCAAGGGCACACAAGCGGAAAAAATCATTGCAAAATACAAACCGGCACATCTTTCGACGGGCGATATGCTCCGGGCGGCACGAGATGCCAAGACGGAAATCGGCATACAAGCCGAAAAATATATGTCGAGTGGACAACTCGTCCCAGACGAGGTGGTCATTGGGGTCATTGCGGACCGCCTCAAACAGGACGATTGCAAAGTCGGCTATCTGCTCGATGGTTTTCCCCGAACGATTGCCCAAGCCGAAGCCCTCGACAGGATGCTTGCTGCATCGGGAACGCCGCTCGATGTCGTGCTCGAACTGAAAGTGCCGGACGATGAACTTTTCGCTCGCCTCGCCAAACGGGGACGTGCCGATGACAACCCGGAAACGATCAAAGAACGCATTTCGGTTTATAACAATCAAACGAGTCCGTTGCTCGACTATTACGGCAAGAAAGGCTTGCTCAAAACGATAGAAGGACTCGGAACGGTCGAAGAAATTTTTGCCCGAATCGAAAACGTGTTGGATCCCCCCAAGAGTAGTTGCGGTTGCCGATGTGGCTGCCGCTAACTTTTTCCGACGGTAATCTCTTCGATTCCCGGCTCGTTCCGTGCGATCTGTTGGTCGCACCATTCGACGGTCGTGCGCAGTTGTTTCAGATAGTCCGTCCACTGAACGGATTGACCGTCAATGTTGTAGGAAGGTTTTGGATTCGCCGTCAACTCGGCAATCATGGACAAGGTTTGGGATTTGATAGTGGAGTACATGGTGTGTGAAAGGGGTTAGGAAAAAACAATGTCCCCTCGCCACTTGGAGGAGAGGGGGCGGGTTTTCGCTCTCCAACGTTTGCGGCTCATTCCGTTTCATTTTCCGCAGTGCATTTCACGACGTATCTCGGATCAATCACCGCGGGGGTGCCGCGTTCGGAGGCTTTGAAGCGAACGACAACGTCTTGCATGAAATCCGCTTCACTGCCGGATGCCGATTTCGTCACCGTAATACCCCAGTTCTCCATATAGGCAAATGCCTTACGGAAGTTGCCTATGAACCAAATTTTTTCCGGGTTTTCAATTCCCGATTGCAATTTAAGCCGCTGATACGCCAACCGGCTTGACACCAACCGATACTTCGCAAAAGGATTGCGAATCGTCGAAACGGTCGCCGACGCTTCGTCATTGTAAGACACCGATGAAGCGTAAAATAAGCGGTGAGCCAGATGTCGTTTCGGCGGCATGACAAGCACCACGTTCGGTTCAATTAAAATCGGATTGTTGGTAATCGGATCAACCATTTCGCCGAACACATCTTCTGCCGCTTCCACACTTTCCCAGTTCAGCAGTTCGTTATCCGATAACAGGTTCTTCCAAGGATGCGAAGTTCCACCAGAATAATACGTGTCCCGTTGCGTACCGTTCTGCTTGTACGTGTTCGTGAGACCGAGAATCATGTCGAGAATCCGTTTCTCTTTGTTTGCGGCAAGAATTTCGCCGACTTCTCCAGCCCGTTCCAAAAGATGGTGCGTTTGATCGAAAAACACCGCCTCTTTCGTAACAGAAATCATCAACCCATGTTTAGCGGTAGTCGGTGTTTCGATGTAATCCGCATTGACGTGTCCCGAAGCATAATACTCACCGGCGGCAACGGTAAGATTGTTTCCAGCGACGGTTCCGAAGGAGTGGATTT
>Ga0082212_10013979_pt1 | contig 10017 bp, 13 predicted proteins | sample TergutNt197P3_FD_71548 | JGI IMG/M metagenome (GOLD analysis project Ga0082212, IMG submission 71548) | Neocapritermes taracua P3 segment gut microbial communities from Petit-Saut dam, French Guiana - Nt197 P3 | ecosystem: Host-associated > Arthropoda: Insects > Digestive system > Gut ... | reverse complement strand
GGGTTGGATTGTGGCGCGACTCGCACAGTAGTGAAAGAGTCTGGTGGTCGCTTTGAGGTTACCACCTCGTCGGAGGCCTCCAGCGAGGGCGATCCGGTCACTTTTGGGATTTTGAACGAGACCCATCATATGACGGATGCGTCTGGCGGGTCTCGGGTGGCTGCGGTGGCTCGTCGCAATGTGGCGAAGTCTCCACGTCAAATTCAGGCTCGGGTGGTGGAGTTCACTAATGCTCATATGCAGGGTATGGATTCGGTTGCAGAGCGTTCGTTTGCTGCTTGGCAGAAGCAACTAGCACCCAGCTATCCCGGTGTTGTGGATATTTTGTACGATTCGGTTGAGGCTCCACCCGATGTGGATATTTTGACCGATGAGGGCAGGATGCGCGGGTTACGTGCCGCCTACATGGATGCCCAGTGGGCTGACTTGGAGCGGCTATCGGCGGAAATGCTAGATCCGCGCACTTCGGTTGCTGATTCGATCCGGTTTTATCTGAACGGGTTAGCCTCAGAAGAGGATTCATGGGTTGAGGCTGCGAAGTTTGACGCGTTGGCTTCAGAGTTGGAAATCCCGGCGCGTACCGGGATTGCAATGTTCCTGGACTGCTCAAAAAGTGAAGATTCGACTGCCCTGGTGGGTTGCACACTCGACATGCACGTGTTCGAGCTGGGTATTTGGGAACGTCCGATGGGTAGACGCGGGCAGGATTGGCTTGCTCCTCGTGAAGATGTCGACTCAACGGTTCGGTGGGCATTGTCGAACTACAAAGTGTTGTGGTTTGGTGTTGATCCTGGCCCGGCGAAAGACGAAGACCGTGAAGCTTTGTATTGGGCGCGCATGATCGACGAGTTGGACCGGGATTTCCGTGCCAAGCTGCCAATTTGGGCTTCTCCCGGTAGGGGCGGCTCTCCTGTGTTATTTGACATGCGACTGTCATCTTTGGGTGCTGCACGGCGAAATTTTGAGTTCACGAAAGCTGCCGAACTGGTTGAACAATGGGTTGACTCGGAAGGCGCAGATGGCCCGTTTCGTTGGGATGGCTCGCCCACGCTTCGTAGACATGTTCATAACGCGAAGGCTCGCCCTAACCAGTGGGGCACATCTTTGGGGAAAGTGACTAGGGATAGTTTCAAAGTGGTGGATGCTGCTACCGCAATGGTGGGTGCGGTGATGGGTGCCCGGATAGCGGCAACTTCGGGTAAAAAGAATTCTCCTACTAGGCCTGCTGGCCTGGGGCGTTGGGGATATTGATTTAAAAAGGGGGTGACAGTCATGGCACTTGCAGAGTGGCGACTCGTTGAAGAGCTAGTTAAACGTTTGGATGCGTATAGGGCGCGGAATGCGGAGAAGACTAGGCGCTACGAAGGCCAATACAAGCCGGGTAATGTTGGTTTGACTGTGCCGCCGAAAATGAAGGGCAATGTTCCCCGTTTGGGTTGGGCTGGTGTGATCGTTGACGCGTTGGAGGAGCGGCTCAACTTTTTGGGTTGGAATGATCCGTCTGGCAGCCTGGGTTTGGACCTGGTGTATAAACAGAACCGTTTACAGGTTGAGTCTGGTTTGGCTCATCTTGATGCGTTGATTTTCGGTACCGGGTTTGTGTCGGTGACGAAAGGCGCGGCGGGTGATCCTGATCCGCTTGTCACTATTGAACCTACGATGCGCACCACCGGCATTTGGGACCACCGTAAACGCCGTCTCGACTCAGCGCTTACTCTAAATGAATCAGCCGATGGGAAACAACTATCAGCAGGTGTTTTATGGCTTCCCGACACAACGATCGTAATTGAGCAGGTTGGCGGGACGTGGACTGAGGTGTCCAGAGACCAGCACCAGTTGGGTCGCGTCCCTGTTGTGATGCTGCCGAACCGCACCTCAGCTTCGATGCTTTTGGGTCATTCTGAAATTTCAGCGCCGGTGCGTGACATTGTTGATGAGGCTGCACGAGTGTTACTAGCGATGGCTGTGAATCGTGAGTTTTTTTCCGCACCACAACGTCTTGTTTTGGGTGCTGCTCCTGGCGATATCGACAAATGGCAAGCGTTGATGACAGGTATTTGGACTATTGAACCTGACGATGAGGGGAATCTGCCCACGGTCACTTCTTTCCCGGAGGTCAAGCCTGGCCCGTACATTGAGCAGCTTCGCGCACTCGCTGCCCAGTTGGCTACGGTTGCTGGCATTCCGGAAGCATATTTTGGTGTGAAACCGGATGCTAACCCAGCTTCGGCGGATGCGATTCGCGCTAGTGAAGTTCGGTTGATTAAAAAAGCAGAACGGCGCGCTTCCATGTTTGGTTTGGGTTGGCTCGATGTTGCCGAACTGATTCTGCTGGTTCGTGACGGGCGTGTACCTGAAGAGTTTGCAAATGTGTCGTGCCGGTGGGCTGACCCGGCCACACCAACATCGGCAGCGAAAGCTGACGAGGCAGCGAAACTGGTAGGTGCAGGGATTCTCCCTGCCGCGAGCCAAGTTACTTTGGATCGTGTTGGTTTGTCTCCTGCTGAACAGGCCATGGTGGTGGCTGACAGGGCAGCATATCCACCAATGGCTGACGTGTTTGCAGGCATGGCAGGTAGACATGGCGACGACCGATGAGGGCAGGGCGTTAACTGACGAGCATCGGCGGTGGCAAGCCCTTTTGGGTGCCACCACGGGGGGCATGGGTTTCGAGCTGGCGAAACTGATCGACCCAACTGACATTCGGGGCACTGTGGAGGGTTGGTTGGAGCAAACCGTCGCGGTGTTGGCGACTGCGGAAATAGCTAGTGCGAACAATGCCGCAAAATATGTGCAACAGTTCCGGGTGGCTGAACTGGGTGCATCCAAAGCAGCGTCTATGCCGGTTGTGAAACCAAAGTTTGATCTTCTCGAAGCTGACAATTCTGTCATTTGGGCACCGAGGATGGCTCAATCTGCCATAAATGAACACATGGACCCGCAAGCAGCTTGGGAGCAGGCTGTCGGTGCGTTAGTGGGCAGAATGATGCGCGAAGCATTAACTCCCGGTAGAGAAACAATTTTTGGTTCGGCTATGGCTGCCGGTTCGAGGTGGCGCAGGGTTAGTGACGGTAATCCGTGTTCGTGGTGTGCAATGCTTGTCGGTCGCGGCCCGGCGTACAGCTCGGAAGAAACCGCCAATGGTGTGATTTATCACAACTCTTGTGGGTGTACCGCTGAGGAATATTTCGGTGACCGGGATGATTGGATTCCGACTCCACGTGAGAAGGAATATGTCGATTTGGTTGATTCGGTTTATGAACCGGGTATGACCGATAGGCAGATCGCTGCGGCGATGCGCGAAAAAGGTCAAGGCATCATCAACGACGCGCACCATCCGGATATAGCAGCTAGTGGCGGAGGGAAAGAACCGCCGAAACCTCCGAAATCGGCTATATCGGGTTCTCATCCAGACGATGACCCAACCTGGTCTAGGCAAGAGCAAGCTATAACGGATTATCTGCGTGGTGTTGGTTATGTAGTCACCAAAGGTGGAACAACCCCTAAAGGTCGGATATACGACTTCACCTTGAATGATCTTGAGCCAGCCGACGGGAAAACCCCTCAACCTGGAGCTAGTTCCCAAACCATGGTGGACAGAGCAACAGCCTCTGTCAAGAAGGGAGGCCAGGCGCGGGTGCTCATTTTCGATATGAGAGGGACCGGAATATCCGAAGACGAAAAGGCTCGAGGTATCCGCAGGATTCGTGGTCTCTTTGGCGCTAGTGGAGTCCACGGCCACAAACTTGATAGAATCATAGTGATTCTTGATGAATCGTATTTGGAGGAGGTGTTGTAATGGACGAACATGGTGTTCTGATTCATGGCGATACCACCATTGAAGCACTGGTTGGTTTTCTCAGCGGCTTAAATCCTGGGGTTGGAGACCCTTACGAACATGGCCTCATGTTTGAGCGTGGTATACGTGTTATCGATTCTGCTATAAGCAATCTTTACTATGAGGACAGTCTAGGATTTCCACTGTCACAATACCGGTTTGAGATTGCGTCTAAGAGCGAAACCGCTCATGAGGATGCTGCGCGAATTTTCGAGATCCTTTCGGAAAAGACTGACTTGAACCTGTTGTGGCTGAAGAACGTTGAGACCGTTGAGGGTGAAAGAACCCTCACGCCAGTAATCTAGTCTGTCGGTACCAAACCGCCATTCATCTGGTAAGGAAAGATTGACGGCGGTTACGCTGTGGAATTTCCCCTGCATGCCGCCGTCACGGCAACTGTACCACACAGAGGGGCCTTAACAATCAAACCTGTTTTCCGTACCTTCACGGATATTTGAAGGGTTCGCTGACCAGAGCGCATCTGGGTTTACGTATTTCATCGGATAAGGAAGAAACGATTATGAGTACAACAAGTGGTGCTGCCGCGCCTGAAAACAGTCCAGAAACTCAAGGCCAGCCAGAAGCACCCGCTCCTGGGCCGGTCAAGGATGAACTGAAGTTCACCCAAACCGATTTAGACAAGATCATTGCTGGACGGATTGCACCGTTGCAAGCCAAGGCTGCCGAGTATGACAAGTTGGTGGAGGCGCAAAAAACTGATGCGCAACGCCAAGCCGACAAACTGGGCGCTTTACAAGCCAAATTGGAAGCCTATGAGGCTGCCGAGGCGAGGCGTGAGGCTGCTAAGGTGGCGAGTTTGCCACCGGAAGCACACGATCTGGTTACCGGTTCAACTCCGGAAGAAATTGGCGCGTCGGTAGCGAAAGTTGCTGCTCTGATCGCATCTATTGGTGCCCCCAGGACACCAGCCCCAGTCCCGGCTGCGGGACAGGGAACTACACATAAACCTGGCGCCGACTGGTTGAGAGACTTTGTTGGCCGTAAATAGATCACTCTTGAAAGGGAGCTAATCATGTCGTATGACCAAATAATCGGCACACCAGATGTGGCCGAAGAAATGATGCCAGCTAGCATCGCAACAGAAATTATTCAATCTGCTACCGAACAGTCGGTGGCGTTAACTCGTGCCCGCCGCACACCCATGTCGAGCCGGGTACATAAACAGCCTGTGCTCAACTCGCTGCCTGTGGCTTATTGGGTTAACGGGGACACGGGTATGAAGCAGGCCAGCAAAGCTGATTGGCGTGGTATCACGATCACCGCCGAGGAGGTCGCTACTATCATTCCGATCCCTGACGCGTTGGTTTCTGACAGTAACGTTCCGTTGTGGGACCAGGTGCGGCCACTTGTTGCTGAAGCTATCGGTTTGAAGATTGACCAGGCTGTGCTGTTTGGTGTTGATAAGCCTTCGAGCTGGCCTGCTGGTCTGGTTCCGGCTGCCACCGCCGCAGGGAACGTTGTTGAGGACACTGGCACAGACTTTTGGAAGTCTGTTTCGGAGTTGGCTGAGAAGATTGACACTAAAGGTTTCGCAATAAACGCGTTTGCTTGCCGTCCGGGTTTGTCGTGGCGTTTGCGTGGCGCTCGTGACGGTAACGGCAGACCAATTTTTGATTCCCAGTTGAACGAGTCTGGAAAGTTTTCACTGTTCGGGTTCCCGTTGGATGAAGTTCGTAACGGCGCGTGGGACCCCGAGGTGGCTGATTTGCTGGCTATTGACTGGTCGAAGGTGATCCTTGGTGTTCGCCAGGACATCACTTATGACATGTTCAGTGAGGGTGTCATTTCTGACGATGATGGCAAGGTTGTTTTGAATCTGATGCAGCAAGACACTAAAGCGTTGCGGGTTGTTACCCGTGTCGGCTATCAGGTTGCCGTGCCGATGACTCGCCTAGGTGATGGTTTCCCGGCAGGTTTGATTACTCCTGCTAGTGCAGGTGGTGGCGAGCCGTGAAATGGGTTTTAGGTTCTAGCGAACTTGAAGTTCCTGATGGTGTGCCAACTGGGCATCTTGTGAAGCTCGGTTGGCAGCCAGTCCGCAAGCCAGTGCGTGAAACTCCACCAGAAAAACCGGTGGAAAAAATCGCGCCTCGCAAACGCAAGTAGAGTGGAAAGGGTGCGGCATGTCGGTTGTGTTAACTCCAGAAGACTTAAAGGTTTTCGACCCGGATATTCCGTTAGCGAAAGCTGAGGAAATGATCGCTGACGCTTTGGCGCAAGCTAGCCTTGTCGCACCCTGCCTACTTGAAGAGGATTCTCTAAGCGAGAATCAAATTGCACAGTTTAAGTCTGTGCTCAGGAGCGTAGTTTTACGTTTCAATGAGCGTGGGCCGGAGAATGTGACCACTGAGCAGGCCAGCTTCGGACCTTACCAGCAGTCGATCACGGTCGATAACCGGCAAAGGCTGTCTGGCATGTTTTGGCCTTCCGAGAAGGATTTGTTGCGCGCTATTTGTGGTAGTGGTAAGCGTAGCGCCACCCACGATCTTGCAGGCCCTACAGAGCCGCCAAATCTGCTAGCTGGAGCCCAAATAAACGGGCCACTTGGTGTAGGTCCAGGTGGGCTATGAAACCGCGCCACACTGTAAAACACCAGGTGTACACACCTGGCGTGGATTCACACAATGCACCTGTTGATGCTTGGGCAGAGCCTACCCTGGTACAGGTGTATGCGTGGGCTCCCACTTCAATGACTCAAAACGTTGACGGTAACCGTCGCCCTGTTGTTGCCGATGTGGATTTGCTGGTCCCTGTAGGGGTGTGTGGAGCACCGAGGGATCGTTGGACACTGCTTGGGAAAGTGTTTGAGCAGGTTGGAGATTTTGAGGATTACACGACTGGTCCTTGGCCTGGGTCCCCTGGGGGACGTATCCGTTTGAAACGAGTCAAAGGATGAATTATGGCTCGTGGTGGAACTTCACGTCTGGGTAAAACTGGACGTATCGAGTGGGAGCTTGACTGGGAAGCCCGCGCAGGTGACGCCAGCGGTGCAGTTGACGCTCTGGCGTCTAGTATCGCGTCCCGTGCAGGTTCAGGCTATGAAGCTATCAGCACGCGGATTATTTCTGGCAGTGGCGGGTTGCGGGCTGCGGCTGCGGTTGTGGCCAGTGGTGCCGCCGCAAAACGTGAAGCGAAATATCACACGCTGGCAAACATGACATAGAGGGGCAAGCTGATGTGGGCTGATGTTGAAGCGATGTGTAAAACGTATCTTGATAATGCTGGTTTGGGTGTTCCTGTTGGGACAGTAATCCCAACAGACGTTGAACGGTTCGTTCGGTTACAACTGGGAGGTTCCCAGCGGCGAACCCTTGTCCATCGTGACTCGCTTGTAACTGTTGAATGCTGGTCTGTGGGTGAGCAAGACGCGGCACATTTAGCGGAGCTGGTTTACCACGTGTTGGACGAGTGGGAACTTGTGCCAGCTTTTGACGGATGGCGCTCCGGGCCGTATCCGCAACCTGATCCAGAAACCGGTATAAGCCGGTATGTGATGACCGTAATTATTAGACACCGAATGGAGGAATCGGTATGAAACTCGTACACCCGTTGACAGGAAGAGTTGTTGACGTAACTAGTGATGTTTACAAGTGGGAAGCGGCCGGATGGAAGCTAGAAACACCTGCTGAAACTGAAAAACAAGAGACGGAAAAACCTGCGCCGCAAACTAGCGGAGCTAGCAGAAAGAAGGAAGAAAAATGACTAACAAACAAAACGTGATGGCAGGAAAACCGAAGGTTGGCGGCGCTGTTTTTCGCGCCCCACTCGGTACGCCTGTCCCAACAGATGCAATCACACCGCTATCTGAAGAGTTCATTGAACTGGGCTATGTGTCAAGTGACGGTTGGGCACGCCAAATCAATAAAGCATTCGAGGCGATCAACGCGTGGGGTGGCGACGAGGTGTCTAAATCTCGCACCGAACATGGTGTTTCTTTTTCGACAGATTTGATCGAAAATTTGAACGTTGACACCCAGAAAGCCAAATGGGGTGAGGCTGCTGTCACATTCACGAACGCTGACGCTACTCACGGCAATTTGATTACTGTCGAATATTCTGGGGATGAGACTGACCCTGGCGTTTGGGTTTTCGACATGGATGACCAAAACAAGATTCAACGCACAGTGTTTTTCAACTGCCAAGATACTACTGAAAGTTTTGAGCAAACGTTCTCTGATTCTGATGTGGTTGCGTTGCCGTTTGAGGTGACTTGCTATAAGGACCCGGTGACTGGATTGTATTTCATTGACTACACCGACGATGGTAAGAAGGTCATGGCGTGAGTAAAAAAGGTAAGAAAAAGTCTGGCGGATACAAGCCGCGCCCTGTGGCACCTTCTTCGCTGCAAGTCCAGGTGCAGGGCATGACTTTGACGGTTGATGGCGAATCGCTTAACGATATTGAACTTTTTGACATGTTGAACCAGTTTGGCGGTAACGAAGCGACAGGTTTGATGCTGGTACCGAAACTGATTCGCGCTTTCGTTGGCGACGAACAGTATCCGCAAGTGATGGACCGTTTGCGCGGCACAAATGGCCGGGTCGGGTTTGATGCTGCGGAGCGGTTCTTGATGGAATTGTTGCAGGCTATAAACCCAAACTCGTCACGCTCGCCGTCATTGCCGGACAGTACGGCGAGCAACTCGCAGCCGATTTCCAACACCATTACCACAACTCTCCCCGCCGTCTCATAGCTGACGGGTACACGTTGGTAGAAGTGGCAGCCATGGTCATGTGGTTGCCACGCGACTCGGCAACAATGTTGAGTGTCAACCCGCCCACTGAATACGACTTTTGGGTCGATTATCGCCTAGGTGGGGGTGCACATGTCCCTATTTTGGCTGACATTCGGGACGTTTTGATTGGCGCGAATTGGCAACGTTCAGGAAAAAAGGGCGGCAAGCCGAAACCGGTGAAACGACCTAAAGATTTACGTACCAAAAAGCGTGAACGTTTCATTGGTCACGAGTCTGCCGAAGATTTCGCGCAGTGGTATCAGAGCCAACCTGGTGGACGAAAACTAACACAGTAGAGGAGGCAACATGTCTACACATCTTGGCACAGCCTATTTGTCTATTGTGGCCGAAGCCTCCAAGATTGCTCCCGAGTTGAAGAAAACTTTTGGTGCCGCTGGGGATGCTGCCGGAAAGGAGGCCGGAAAAAAAGGCGGGCTGACGCTGCAAAAAGGGTTGAAACTTGTCGCCGGTGCAGCATCAGTTTTGGGCATAGGCAGCCTTATTGGCACCGCCATTTCTGGCGGCATGGCGCGGGCGATCAACATTGAGAACGCTCAAGCGAAACTTTCCGGTCTTGGACATTCGGCTGATTCTGTGGCACAGATCATGGATTCGGCGTTGAAGTCGGTTTCTGGCACAGCATATGGCCTTGGGGATGCCGCGTCGGTGGCGGCTGTCATGTCTGCTTCTGGTATCAAAAACGGTGAAGCGATGACCCAAACACTGAAAACTGTTGCCGACACTGCCGCCATTTCGGGAAGGTCGCTGGGCGAAATTGGCGCCATTTTTTCTAAAGTTGCCGCTAAGGGAAAACTTGACGGCCAGTCGTTGAATCAGTTGATGGGTTCAGGTATCCCAGTTTTGGAGCAACTCGGGCGGCATTTGGGTAAAACTCAAGAAGAAGTCGGTGCGATGGTTTCTGCTGGAAAGATCGATTTTGAAACTTTCCAAGCGGCGATGCAGGGCGCTATGGGCGGCGCTGCTTTGAAAACTGGCGAAACCTACCAGGGCGCGCTGGCTAACGTGAAGGCTGCTTTGGGTCGCCTCGGTGCAACATTTATGACACCAGCTTTACAAGCAGCAAAATCGCTTTTTAACGCGGCCATTCCTGCTATCGATTCGATAACTTCAAAAATTAAACCTTTAATAAATGCTTTCACTGAACTCGGTAGCGGAAAGTCTTTATCTGAAATTTTTGGTGAAGGCAGCAAAATAGCGGCATTTATCCAACCAATAGTCACATTGATGGGTTTAATGAACCCACTCGGAATGTTGTTTAAAACTATTGCCACTGCCAGTAAAAACTCTGGTGAAGGTATGGAAGGATTTTTTAAAAGAATCCCTGACTACATAAACCAAATAGCTGCACAAATCCCTAAAATCATTGACGGCCCCGACGATGCTCTTCTCAAAACATCAACTC
>Ga0082212_10013978_pt1 | contig 10018 bp, 11 predicted proteins | sample TergutNt197P3_FD_71548 | JGI IMG/M metagenome (GOLD analysis project Ga0082212, IMG submission 71548) | Neocapritermes taracua P3 segment gut microbial communities from Petit-Saut dam, French Guiana - Nt197 P3 | ecosystem: Host-associated > Arthropoda: Insects > Digestive system > Gut ... | reverse complement strand
CAAAAACTGCAAAAACGTGAAGCAATAAGGCTTGAATTATCGGTAAAACAGGCAATTGAACTCGGCGGTAAGGAAATCTGCGCTTTTCTGCATTATCCGCCGATTTACGGTAATTTTGAAAATTACGAAATCATTGACGTTCTGCAAAAATATAAAATCAAGCGTTGTTTTTACGGGCATCTGCATGGCGCGGCGCATAAATACGCGGTTTCAGGTATTCACTACGGTATTGAATTTACACTTGTTTCAGCAGATTTTGTCGGATTTAAACCAATAAAAGTTAAAAATTCATAAAAAACACTGGAAATTATTTTTTTCTTATGATATAATAATTATTGATACATAAAACAGAGGAAACAAGTTTGAAAGATAAATCTTTCAAACAGGAATTGCGCTTTTCGGTCAAAGACCGAAATTTGCTTCGCAAAATCGCACAATTCCGGAGAGGAAGGGACATATAAATGGAGATTACTAAAAACGTAAAAGAGCAGAACACAGTAACGGCGGAATTTAAAGTAGATGCTGTTGTGTTTGAAAAAGCACTTGAAGCCGCTTACCACAAAAAGAAAAATAACATATCCGTGCCCGGCTTCAGAAAGGGCAAAGCTTCCCGCAATATGGTCGAAAAGCAGTACGGCGAAAATATATTTTACGAAGACGCGGTGAATAACCTGTATCAGAGAGCCATTGCCGATGTTATCGAAGAACTTAAAATTGATGTGGTTGACGTGCCAGACATAGAGGTTCTTTCGGTTGAAAGAGCAACCGGCGTTGAATTCAAAGCCGCGTTCACGGTAAAACCGGAAGTCAGCATAAGCGGATACTTAGGTTTAGAGGTGGAAGAGCATATACATGAAGTCGGCGAAGAGGACATTGACGCAAGGCTCAAGGAAATGCAGTTACGGGGTGCGCGGATTATCGATATAACAGACCGTCCGGCGGAAATCGGCGATACCGTTACGTTTGATTTCAAAGGCTTCTGCGAAGATAAAGCCTTTGAAGGCGGCGAAGCAACGAATTTCAACCTTGAACTCGGAAGCGGCAGATTTATCCCCGGGTTTGAAGAGCAGGTCGCCGGTAAGACTATAGGAGAAGATTTTGACGTAAACGTCACTTTCCCCGAGGATTATCAAGCAAAGGAGCTTGCGGGCAAGGAAGCGGTTTTCAAATGTAAAATCAACGGGATTAAGGGCAAAGAATTGACTGAAATTGACGACGAATTTGCTAAGGACGTCAGCGAATACGACACGCTTGACGAACTCAAAGCCGATATAAAAGAAAAACTGATTGAAGCCGAAAAGCAACATTCCGAAGAACATTTTGAACACGCGCTGTCGGAAAAGTTAGTGAATATGATGGAAGCCGATGTACCGCCTGTTATGTTTGAAAACCGGATTGATGATTTAATCCGCGACTGGGAATTTAAAAATAAACAGCAGGGCATGACCATACAGATGTATCTGCAATATTCCAATTCAACCATGGAGCAATTCCGTGAAATGTTCCGCGATGTAGCACAGAAGCAGGTTAAAATGAGATTGGTGCTTGAAAAAATTTCCGCGCTTGAAAAAATCGAAGTACCGGAAGCCGACGTGGAAGCCGAATACGAAAAGCTTTCCGTATTATATAAAATGACCGCAGAAAAGGTCAGGGAGCTGATTGATAACGATTCGTTGGAGCGGGATTTAAAAGCCGAAAAAGCACTTGAAATTGTAAAAGAAAATGCAAAAAAAATAAAACCGACAGGAGACAAATAATGTACGATAATTACGCGCATTGCGCAAACCATATGAGCGGCTTACCGTTACCGACGGGAAGCCTTGTTCCCACCGTAATTGAACAAACCGGCAGGGGAGAGCGGGCTTACGATATTTATTCACGGCTGTTAAATGACCGAATCGTCATGCTCCATGAGGATGTGAACCACGTTACGTCAAGCTTGATTGTGGCACAGCTTCTTTTCCTTGAGGGGCAAGACCCGGACAAGGACATCTTTCTTTATATAAACAGCCCGGGCGGTTCAATCACCGACGGTATGGCGATTTATGACACGATGCAGTATATCAAGTGTGAGGTTTCAACGATTTGTTTAGGCATGGCGGCTTCTATGGGTGCGTTTTTGCTTGCGGCAGGGCAGAAAGGCAAGCGGTACGCGCTTCCGAACAGCGAAGTGATGATTCATCAGCCTTTAATTCAAGGCGGTTTATCAGGTCAGGCAAGTGATATACAAATCCGCTCCAACCACATCGTAAAAATCAAGGAAAAAATGAATCAAATGCTTTCGGATATGACCGGACAGCCGCTTGACATTATCCGCCGCGACACCGACAGGGATAATTTTATGACCGCTGAGGAAGCGCGGATTTACGGGCTGATTGACAAGGTTATGGAGTCGAAGAAATAAAATAATAACGAGGAAGAAAACTATGCTTAGATGCAGTTTTTGCGGTAAAACAGAAAATCAGGTTATGCGTATGCTGTTCGGTGCGAGCGGCTGTATTTGTGATGATTGCGTAATCACCTCTTATCAAATGCTGCTTGACGAGGGTGACATAGAACCCGATTACGCGCCGCCGCCGCGCAAACACGCCGAAGATGAAACGTTTAATTTAATCGCGCCTACCGAAATCAAGAAAATCCTTGATATGTATATCATCGGTCAGGAACGGGCGAAAAGAACGCTCTGCGTTTCGGTTTATAATCATTATAAACGTACATCGGGCATGAGCGGTATGAAAACGAACGGCGAAGAAAGCGGCGTTGAGCTTCAAAAAAGCAACGTACTTTTAATGGGACCTACCGGCGTCGGTAAAACCATGCTTGCGCAAACGCTTGCTAAGATTCTGCGCGTACCTTTTGCTATTGCAGACGCTACGACTTTAACGCAAGCGGGTTATGTCGGCGAGGACGTGGAAAATGTGCTTCTGCGCCTGATTCAAGCCGCCGATTATGATATAGAAGCCGCCGAGCAGGGCATTATCTATATTGATGAAATTGATAAGATTTCACGGCGTTCCGAAAATACCTCAATTACCCGTGACGTCAGCGGTGAGGGCGTTCAGCAGGCCTTGCTTAAAATTATAGAGGGCACGGTTTCCAATGTTCCCCCGCAGGGCGGGCGTAAGCATCCTCATCAGGAGTTTATCCAAATAGACACGCGGAACATTTTATTTATCTGCGGCGGTGCATTCGACGGCATTGAAAAGACCATTGCAAAAAGGATTCATTCGTCGGCAATGGGTTTCGGCGCGGAAGTAAAATCGCAGAAAGAAAAAGAAGACGCCGCGATTATGCACAGTGCTGTTCCGGACGATTTGGTGAAATACGGGCTGATTCCGGAGCTTGTGGGGCGGTTGCCCGTGCTTGCGGTGCTTGACGAGCTTGACGCGGACGCGCTTGTAAAAATTCTTGCAGAACCGAAGAACGCGCTGATTAAGCAGTATAAATATCTGTTTGAGCTTGACGGAATCGAACTTGAGGTTGAGGAAGCCGCGCTCGGCAAAATCGCTGAAAAAACCCTTGAACGTAAAACAGGCGCGCGCGGACTGCGCTCCGTTATGGAGAATATCCTTTCAGACGTGATGTTTACATCACCCGGGGACGAAACGGTGAATAAAGTAACCGTTACAGCCGCAAGCGCGGAAGGTACAGAACAACCGCTTGTGGAATATGGTCAGCCGCGTAAAAGAATAACACAGCAAAAAAAGAAGCAAAAAAGAAAAATCGGTTGACAAAGTTTAAAAACTATGCTATACTATTCACATTGTGTGAAAAACATAATATAAACCAAAAACTTGGCTTTGCGGCGTACGCCTTGCAGGACTTTCCGTCCTGCAAAGGAAAAGCACTATTTGCCCTTTGCTATGTTTTATAGTAAATTAATCTGAAAATTAATTTACTGCCGGTTAAATTTAAAAGGAGTGTAATCAAACATGTTACTCAAAGACGAAAAAAGCGCGGTAATTGAAGCGAACCGCACGCATGAGAACGATACGGGTTCACCGGAGGTTCAAATTGCGATTTTGACCAAAAGAATCAACGACCTGACCGAGCACTTAAAAGAGCATAAAAAAGACCATCATTCAAGACGCGGGCTTTTAAAAATGGTAGGTCACAGGCGCAATCTTCTCAATTATCTGATGAAGAAGGATATTGAACGTTACAGGGCGATTATCGCAAAACTCGGTATACGTAAATAAAATTGTCTTTGTAGGGGCGGTTTGGTACGATGTTAAATCATCGTACTTCCCGCCCTTATAAGTATAAATTAAGAGATAACAGGTTTTTTAGCATTAAATTGAGCCGGCGTGCCGCCGGTGTCAATATCGCTTCTCCTTTAATAAGTTTAATAAATTTAATAATTAAATTTAAACAGCTATTTAAAATAGCACCGATATTGCCCGCCAGTGCAACTGGCTGAATTTATTGCTAAAGCTGTTTTCTCCAAAACAGAAAGGAAATTTTAAAATGTTCGGAAACCAAAAAACTTTTAAAACAACATTTGCCGGCAGAGAATTAACTGTAGAAACCGGTAAGATGTGCGAGCTTTCCAACGGCTCGTGCTGGGTTCGCTACGGCGAAACCGTAGTCATGGTAAACGTCGCCGCAAGCGAAAAACCACGCGACGGAATTGACTTTTTCCCGCTTGCGGTGGATTATGAGGAAAGACTCTACTCTGTAGGTAAAATCCCCGGCGGCTTTTTAAAGCGTGAGGGCAGACCCAGCGAAAAAGCAGTACTGACTTCAAGGGTTGTTGACAGACCGGTACGTCCGCTTTTCCCAAAAGATATGCGCAACGATGTAACGGTGATTATGACCGTTTTGGCGGTAGACCCCGATTGTTCCCCTGAAATTATCGGCATGATTGGCGCGTCTATTGCGCTTTCTATTTCCGATATTCCGTGGAACGGACCAATCGGCGGAATTGCCGTAGGGCTTGTGGACGGTGAAATTATATTAATGCCGAACGCTGAACAGCGCGCAAAATCAGATTTACAGCTTACAGTGGCTTCAAGCGCGGAAAAAGTAGTGATGATTGAAGCGGGCGCGAACGAAGTTCCCGATGATGTTATGCTGAAAGCAATTGACATGGCGCATAAGGAAATTTCAAGCGTAATCATTCCTTTTATTAACGACATGAAAGCACAAATCGGCAAAAAGAAATTCGAGTTCCCGTCCATGGATGTTGATAAGGAGCTGTATGAAGCGATTCGTCAGTTTGCGGAAGAAAAAGTAAAGCACGCGCTTGATACAGATGACAAGAATATCCGCGAAGAACGCTTACAGCCCGTCAAGGACGAAGTTCATGCAAAGTTTGATAATTTTTACGAAAACGCAGAAGACAGTATTGCGTCCGCAGGCTCTGCAGTTGATGAGTGCATATATAAACTGCAAAAGCAGGTTGTCCGTAACTGGTTGCTTGAGGGCAAACGCGTTGACGGCAGAAAGCTTGACCAAATCCGTCCGCTTGCCGCGGAGGTTGATTTATTGCCGCGTGTACACGGTTCAGGTTTATTCACGAGAGGGCAAACGCAGGTGCTGACCGTTACTACCTTAGGTCCAATCAGCGATTCACAGCGCATTGACGGGCTTGACGACGAAGATTCAAAACGTTATATGCACCATTACAATTTCCCCGCTTATTCGGTGGGCGAAGCGAAAACAAGCAGAGGACCCGGACGGCGCGAAATAGGGCACGGCGCGCTTGCAGAACGCGCACTTGAACCGGTGATTCCGCCGGTTGAAGACTTCCCGTACGCTATTAGATTAGTTTCTGAAATTCTGTCGTCAAACGGCTCAACGTCGCAGGGTTCGATTTGCGGCTCAACGCTTGCGCTTATGGACGCGGGTGTGCCTATAAAAGCACCTGTTGCGGGTATTTCCTGCGGGCTGATAACTGAGGGTGAACGATGGATGACTATGATTGACATTCAAGGCGTTGAGGACTTCTTCGGCGATATGGATTTTAAAGTCGCGGGAACGCACAAAGGCATTACTGCGATTCAAATGGACTTAAAAATTGACGGCTTAACACCGGAAATTATCAAGGAAGCAATTGAAACAACGCACAAAGCGCGCATTTATATTTTAGATGAAATCATGCTTAAAGCAATCGACAAACCCCGTCCCACTGTCAACAAGTACGCGCCTAAAATGCTTAACACTAAAGTGCCTGTGGATAAAATCCGTGAAATTATCGGAACGGGCGGTAAGGTTATACAGAAGCTTTGCGCCGATTATGAAGTTAAAATTGACGTTGATGAAGACGGCAATGTATTTGTCTGCGGCAACGACGGCGATAAAGCCGCGGCTTGTATCGAAATGATTGACGCAATCGTCGCGGAACCGGAAATGGGCGCAATTTACAAAGGCAAGGTTGTCCGCGTAACAGGATTCGGCGCGTTCGTGGAATTCGCACCGGGCAAAGAGGGCATGGTGCATGTTTCGGAACTTGAAAACCGCAGGGTTGACAAGGTTGAGGACGTCTGTAATGTCGGCGATATGATAATTGTAAAGATTATAAAAATAGACCCGACAAACGGAAAAATCGGACTTTCAAGAAAAGAAGCATTGGCTGACATTGAAAAGAAAAAAGCAGAAAAAGAGCAGGGAACGATATAAGTTAAATAAAAAGCGGCAGAAATGCCGCTTTATTTTTCAAAAGAATAAAAATTTTTATAAGTTTTAAAATATGTTTTCGGGTCAGTCATGCAAGGAATCACATTATTTTTCGGCAGATTATCCTTTTCTTGCCTTACAGCTTTCTGTATAGTTTCTTCCGGCATATAAAAAATATCATGTTCGCTGATGATTGAGTGAATAACCATGTTCTTACTGCTCCTTTTCCTTTTCTTTTTCTTGATTAGCCTTTGCTTCTTTATCTTCCTCAATTAAGCTGTAAAGGCAGTTCACGGCTTCCGACAATCCGCCCAAGCTGTCAATAATCCCTTCTTTTACAGCGGTTTCTCCGTCAAGCACCGCGCCTACGTCCATGACTAATTCATCTTTTTTCATCATCAGTTCCTTGAAGCGGTCGGGTTGAATGTTGCTGTTTCTGCTGACAAAGCAGATAATCCGCTCCTGCATACGCTCAAAATAAGATAAAGTCTGCGGAATCCCAAGCATAACCCCGTTCATGCGGACAGGGTGAACGGTCATGGTGGCACTGGGGACGATAAAACTTTTACGCGCGCTGACGGCAAGAGGCACGCCGATTGAATGACCGCCGCCGACTACGATTGAAACCGTGGGGGTTGACAGACCGGAGATAAGCTCTGAAATCGCCAGCCCTGCCTCAACGTCCCCGCCGACCGTATTCAAAATAATCAAAAGCCCTTCAATGCTCATATCCTGCTCGATGGCAACCAAAGCAGGAATGATATGCTCATATTTGGTGGTTTTATTTTGCGGCGGGAGGATAAAATGCCCCTCCACCTGCCCGATAATGACTAAAACTCTTATATTATAAGGCGCGTTCTGCACCTCAACAATACCGGTGTCCGTAATGCCGCGCTGTTCCGGTAATTCTTCGTTGTTTTCTTCACAGGGAAACTCAGTTTCTTCATTTAATTCGCTTGTGTTTGTAAAATCGTTTTGCATGTAAAAAATACCTCGTTGCCTTTTTGAAATATTGTTTACCGAAAAACATGGAATATTCGGACGGCAACGCGAAAACAACTCTATTTATTATTTCGTATAAGGGTGATAATAAGCGTCAAAGTCAGATTTTACCATTCATGGAATTAAAAAGCAAAGGTTTTTTTCCATTTTTAATTGAAATTGTAAAAAATTTATGTTATACTGTAAATATAGAATCGTTTAACTCTAAAACTGCTTTAAAAAGAAGGTAAAAGGATTAAATGAAAACAGCCTTAATCGACAGAAGTCTTGCGGGCGTAAGCTTTAAGGAAACAACAAGTAAAACAGATGTTTATTTTTATGCGCAGTCGCTGATTGAAGCGGGCGCGGATTATATTGAGATTGACTTGCAGGCTTTAATGCGCTTGCCTGAACCTAACGGTTCGGAAAATTACATATTCCGCATAAAACGCGCCGAAGAATATAAACTTGCTAATTTACTGCCGTTTTCTTATGTTGTGCTTCCGCTTAAATTTTCATATTTAATAGAAAAAATCGAACTTCCGATTATTCTTGAAATTAAAACCGGCGACGCCGATATTTGCGCTTTATTGAAAATCGTTTCGGAAAGTATTAACCTTACGAATGTTGCGCTGCTCAGATTGGTGGGTGAATTTAAAAAAACACCGGAAGAATTTATTTCAATCCTGAACAGAATCAGAATGAAATATGCTGTACCGATTGATATTTGCCCGCTCAACGTGAGCTTAGGCGCGCTGTCGGCAGCGGTGACAGCATACGGTGCGCAGATTGATTCGCTGACACTCTCTTTCGGGAACAGCCATGATTATACGTCGCTTGACGAGTTTTTAATTTCAATGGCAACCGTACATAAAACCATTATTACTAAAAGTTATATATCAGGCATATGCAAGGCGGCAGTAATGTCTTCCGTTATCAGCGATATTGAAACCTTGAATTTGAAGATGCTGATGAAACGGTATCGTTTATCGCCGCAAAAAGTGGAAAAAGCAGATGATTTACCGCTTCAAAGAAATATTTATTATAAAAAAGCGCGCCGGTTATCGTTGGTGGAGCGCAGATTGAACGGTTTGGAAGTTGAAGAAGAACTAACGGATGAAATCATTGATAAATTAAAAAAATACGGTATGGATTCTTATTCATCGGTTCAGAAAGACGATTGCCTTAATTGACATGAGGAGTACAACATGAGAAACAAATTTGAAAAACAGTTAAACGAACTGCACAATCATTTAATCGAAATGGGTGCTTTAATTGAGCGTTCTATTTCAACCGCAGTGGAAGCCCTGCTTACGCAGAACGCCGAACTTGCGGCGGCGGTTGAAGAAGACGAACGGCTGAGCGACCAAAAAGAAAAGCAAATCGAGGCGTTATGCCTTGAATTGCTTTTGCGTCATCAGCCTGTGGCAACCGATTTACGTATAATTTCAGCCGCTTTAAAAATGGTGACGGATATGGAAAGAATCGCCGACCAGGCGGAGGATATTGCGGAAATCACCAAATACCTTGCCGGCAAACCGTACATCAAACAGCCCGAAGACATCGCTAAAATGGCAGAAGCCACAAAGAAAATGCTGAAAGAAAGTATAGATTCCTTTGTAAAGCGGGACTTGGAGCTTGCGAACGCAGTGCTTCGGCATGATGATATTGTAGACGAGCTTTTCAGGAAAACCAGAAACGACCTGATAGAGCTTATCAGGGAGAATCACGTAAACGGTGAACAGGCATTGGATTTAATGATGATTGCGAAGTATTTCGAGCGAATCGGCGACCACGCGTCCAATATCGCGGAGTGGGTTATTTTTATGATAACAGGCACGCATAAGAGCGGGGATAATATTTATATTGAATAGAAAAATAATTCAATGTAGAGGCGGCATTTTACGTTAAACGTTTGACACAATCCAAAAACCATGATATAATAATCAAAGAGTGGGTGATATTTAGTTGAATATCAAAACAATGCAAGACTTGTGTTCTGATATAAATAATATTGTTATGACCTACCATGTTTCGGAACGAATACGTAAGAGAGGTATAATAAGCAAAGATATTATAAACGCAATAACGAACGGTGAAATAATCGAAAGCTATCCTGATGACTACCCATACCCAAGTGCTTTAGTTATTGGTTGCAGTATGGATAATAAAATCATTCATGTTGTTGCCGGTGTCGGAAATGGTATGTTATGGATTATTACATCGTATTTTCCGAGTGAAGAAAAGTGGGAAAATGATTTCAAGATAAGAAAGGCGGTTAAATAATGAACGAAAAAATATGTTTTTATTGTAAAGGCGATATGGAATCGAGTCAACATACGCACTTTTCTGAGTTAGACAATTGTATGGTGATTATTAAAAATGTACCGTGCTTCAAATGTTCTCAATGTGGAGAAGT
>Ga0082212_10013977_pt1 | contig 10018 bp, 7 predicted proteins | sample TergutNt197P3_FD_71548 | JGI IMG/M metagenome (GOLD analysis project Ga0082212, IMG submission 71548) | Neocapritermes taracua P3 segment gut microbial communities from Petit-Saut dam, French Guiana - Nt197 P3 | ecosystem: Host-associated > Arthropoda: Insects > Digestive system > Gut ... | reverse complement strand
GCCTGCAAATCATGGCCGTTTGTTGTTCATAGGCGGGCTTGGCTCGCCGTTAAGTGAACAACAAAAACGTAAATAGCTATAGTATCAATTCCGCCATTTTTTTTCACTCCTCCAAAGGGCAAAAAGCAACATGGCAGCAAGAACAGCAAGCGAAAAATAGCGTATGAATAACATATATCCTATCTCCCCCTCTTCGTTCTAATGGTAAATTATGCTCAATTGGCACCACCTACACCTGGGATACCGGGTTGCGGGCCAGATATCCATCAATAAGTTCCATGGCTGCATCAAAATCTGAAATCAGGACGTTGTGTGATATTTGTTCCATCAGGCTGGATATCTGGCTCTTTTCCAGGTGGTGGATTATCTCATCTGCGGCCCCTATGTCAAAGTTCATAAGTGCGGTTTTCAGAGAGCTTAATTTTTCGTGTATGGCGGACATGTCCACCACACCTTCTGGTTCGGCCTTACTCTTGTCCTTCAATATGAGTGCAGAGATGTCCTGCATTATTATTTTCAGGTCTCTCAAAAACTCGCCTGTATGTTTTTCGAGATAGACTATGTCTCTGCAGTTTCCTGCATTTTCGAGGTTCATTGCCTTTTCTGAAAGTTGATTGGCACCGATGTATGCCGAGGCACTCTTCAGTGCATGAACACATGTTATATACATTCGTAAATCTTTTTCTTCCAGGGCCAGCGGTATTTGCTTGAGCTTTTCTTCCCCATCTTTGCGATAAAGGCTTAATGCTTTAACATAACTGGCAACCTTCCCGCCCATACTGGCCACGCCAGCATTTACATCAATACCTTCAATTTCAAATGTGGCCTTTTCAGCCTCAGTATCGAATTCGGATGATTTTATCTGCTTTTCTTTGGGTATCCAGGAACTTAGCATGGAGTGGAGCTTGGATATTTCCACCGGCTTGGATATAAAGTCGCTGAATCCCTGTGAGAGGAGCATTTCCTTAACTCCCCTGACAGCATTAGCTGTCTGGGCAATAATTGGGACAGTTGTATACTCTCCGCCCAGTGTTCTAATCCTTTTTGTGGCTTCTATGCCATCTATGCCTGGCATCATCTGATCCATGAAAACGATGTCATACTCTTTGTTTTGAACCATTTGTATGGCTTTTTCGCCGGAAAAACAAATATCTACCTGCATTTTATATGGGGCCAAAAGACCTTCCATCACTTTCAAGTTTGTGGAAATATCGTCTACTACCAGGATTTTGGCATGGGGCGCGATGAAATATTCAAATTTGCCCTTCTTTTGCGCTTGATCCTGGGAATCCTCACGGTTGAATGCATTCGCAACAGAAATACAGCTCAATGGCATAGGCAGCGAGCGTAAGTTCTGAGCGGCAGCAGTTTCGTTATATTCAAGCAAAACAAAAATTTCCGCACTCGGCTTGAGGCGTACCAGGATGTCCTTTATTTCTCCATACAAGTAATTCGGAAGTATAGCGTATTGGTATTTACCGCTGCCTAATTCGTTGCAAAAATCTGACTGCAAAGTCACAGCTTTGTATGAAACTCCCAGGTTTTCGAGCGTAGAGACGATAGAACCCAAGTACATGTGACGCTGCTCATATACCAGAGTGTGTGACACTTCAGGTTCCTTTAACTTTGCCAGCTCTGTCTCATCCCTGATTTCCTGCGGCACGGTAATAGTAAAATTCGAGCCTTCGCCGTACATGCTGGTAACTTCTATGTCTCCACCCATCATCAAACACAGATTTTTTGCTATGGAAAGGCCCAGGCCCGTCCCTTCGATACTTCGGTTCTTATTGGTGTCAAATCGAGTGAACTTACCGAACAGCTTTGACAAATCCTCTTCTTTTATCCCAAGCCCCGTGTCTCGCACAGATATTGAGAGCAATAGCACAGAGCCATCCTTTTTGCCATTTATCGAAAGGGCTACATGCCCCTTCTTGGTATATTTGACAGCATTATTCAATATATTCAGGACAACCTGCCTTATCCTTATCTCATCTCCGTACAGCTTACATGGCAGGTTACTGTCTATAAAGGCAGTAAACAGTAGCTTATCGTCTATCCTTGTCTTGGAAATATTGCAGACATCATTAAACATTGACGATATTTCATACTCATAGGGCTGAATTTCCAACTTGCCTGATTCTATCTTTGAAAAATCCAGGATGTCATTAATGATTGCCAATAAGTTGTTCCCGGCCTGCTTGATAGCCATTACGTTTTCAGACACGCGCTGTGGCAAATCTTCCCTGAGGACAAGCTCAGACATGCCTATAATTGCGTTCATAGGAGTGCGGATTTCATGGCTCATGTTGGCCAAAAACTCGCTCTTTGACTTAGAGGCCAGCTCTGCCTGCACAGAAAGCTCAGCAATTTCACGAAAATCATCGTCACTCTGGGCAATCATTTCTGCCAGCTTTTTCTCTTTTTGCCAGGATTGATGCCTCAATCTGTGCTGGCTGTGCGAAAAAATGAGGCAAAGGATAAATGAAATCAGGAATTCGTAGATACTATACTTAATTTTGGCATCTGAATAGTCAAAGTCAAAAAAAGAACTTACAAAGAAAAATGTGGAAAGTACCACCACAGTATGAAAAATCTTGAATGAAAATGGGAAGGGAGCAAAGACGGGAATCATCAAAACAAAGGTTAGGGTACCCATGTATATTGGAAGATGTTCACCAGATGTAGCAGTAATATATGTGAACGAAAGATATAGGCTGCCAACCAGAATCATCAATGACACCATCGGCTTATGCCTAAAGTGTTTTGTGAATCTCAGAAAAAGCAGACCGATACAAATAGTGCTAAACAGCAGCCTCATATTGATCGCTATCTCTGATTGAGGATGCAATTTAACATCAAGAGGAATAAGGGGCAGCATCGCAATAAGGGAGGTAATCAGCAAAATAAAAAACAGCTTGCCTGATTCGTAGTTCAGCTCACCCCTGAAGGTGTCCCTTGTTTCCTCGCCCCCATAGGCTTCATAAAAGGTCACAGCCTTCTTAAAACCCAACCTTACCTTCCCGAGCATTTAGATCACCTTCTTGGAAATTTCGTGGAACTCGTCTGAAATTTCTTCGAATAGCTCGACCAGTAGGGGATCAAATTGGGTACCCTTTCCCTGGAGTATTATCCCTACGGCAATGTCGTGTTCGAAGGGAGGTTTGTATGGCCTCTCTGAGACCAGAGCATCGTAAACATCGGAAATGGCCATCAACCTGCCCTGAATAGGTATATCTTCGCCGGCAAGACCCAAGGGGTACCCGTACCCGTCCCACCTCTCGTGGTGGCTATACGCCATAATCTGAGCATGAGCTAAAAATTCTGACTCCTCCACCTTGTCCACTATCTTTTCTATGGCCTCTTTGCCCATGGTGGTGTGGCGTTTCATTATTTCAAACTCCTCATCAGTCAGCCTCCCACGCTTGTTGAGAATATGGTCGGGTATATTGATCTTGCCGACATCATGGAGTTGGGCGGACTGTACCAGCAAATTTATGTCTTTTTGCTCTATGGTCCCCGGGTAATAATTCCTTTCGATCATTTTTTCTGCAAGTGCCTTGAGATATAGCTGAGTCCTGACGATATGCCCTCCCGTGGCTTCGTCACGGAACTCGACTAACTCAGAAAAGGTAGTAATAAAAATATCCTGGAGTCTAACAATCTTACCTGCCTTTTCATCCACCATACCTTGCAGGTTCTTGTTGAAGTCCAACAGGAGAGTATTCTGCTCAGCCAGGCGAATTTTCTGATCCTGAACCAAAAGGTGAAGTTCAATCCGCTTTTGCAGCAGAGGAGGAGAAAAAGGCTTGTGGATATAGTCAACCGCACCCAGTGAAAGACCATCCAACTCACTACTGGCATCACTCCTCGCCGTAAGGAAGATAACCGGAATTTGGGCGGCTTCTTCATTGAGTGACTTTATCAACTTGATGGTCTCGTAGCCGTCCATGCCAGGCATGTCAACGTCCAGCAAAATCAAGTCTGGCAACATCTTGCCGAGAATCTGTAAACCCCTTTCACCCGAATTTACCGTCAGAACATCGTAATTGTCCTGCAGCGCACTCTTGCCCACCGCCAGGTTGGTGGTATTGTCATCAACTATCATTATCTTTTTTTTCATGGCGGGACAGCACCTTATCGAGGATGGACAATAGATGCCAACTAACCTTCAATTGGCATTTAATGCAAAACACTAAATATCAAAGTGCAATCGTTTGATCACAACCTGGCACTAGCTGGCAACCTGTGCCACCGAGATACAAGATAACAGTTATATCCCAAAACCGCAACCGTATCAGGTTACTTTTTCCTTTTTCCTGGTCAGACAGGCATTGATAAAAGCTACAAAGAGTGGGTGGGGATTCAATGGCTTTGACTTAAATTCAGGGTGGAACTGGCAACCAAGGAAAAATGGATGATCTAGTACTTCGACTATTTCGACGAAGGTATTATCTGGACTCATCCCTGTAAAGGCCATCCCAGCGTCTTCAAGTCTTTTCTTGTATTCGTTTTGGTTAAATTCATAGGTATGGCGGTGGCGTTCATGAATTTTTTCACATTGGTATGCCCGTGCTGCAAGGCTGCCGCTCTGAAGGAAACAAGGATTGCTCCCCAGCCGCCTTGTCCCGCCTGGCTCTTCAACATCAACGACTTCTCCCAATTTGCAGATAACTCGATGGCGAGGGTTTTCGTCAAATTCTGTCGAATCGGCTCCCTCCAGACTGGCGGCATTGCGCGCAAATTCCACAGTAGCCATCTGCATCCCCAGTCCTATCCCAAAAAATGGGATGCTTTTTTCCCGAGCATACTGGGCGGCCAAAATCATGCCCTTCATGCCACGCGTACCAGAGCCTCCTGGAACCAGAATTCCCTGACAGTCACCCAGTGGGCCTTCCAACGGTTGAGATTCCAGCTTTTCGGATTCAACCCAATTAATGTCAACCTTTGTCTCAAGCCCGTAACCGGCATGGTTTATGGCCTCTTCCAGGCTTTTGTAACTCTCTTTGAAATCAACGTACTTGCCGATGACGGCTACCTTTACATTATCAGTCGGGTTGCGGATACGGCTAATCAGGTCTGTCCAGGGCTTTAGGTTGGGCGAGGAATCAGAAAGCCCAAGCAAGGCTGCCACTTTTTGGTCTAAACCCTCCTCATGGAGCAACAAGGGAACTTCATATATTAAGTCAGCATCTCTGGCACTAAATACAGCATCCGATGTCACCGAGCAAAAGAGGGCGATTTTGTCCTTCATATCCTTGGGAATCTCCTGATCTGCCCTGCACAGCAAAATATCGGGCTGGAGGCCCAGAGACCGCAATTCTTTAACACTGTGCTGGGTTGGCTTGGATTTTAATTCCCCTGCCACGCCAATGTAAGGTACGTATGTGACGTGGACGTTTATTGCGTTGTTAGGGCCGCTGGCCAGCTTGTGCTGTCGGATTGCTTCCAGATATGGCTGACTCTCAATATCCCCGACAGTCCCTCCTATTTCAACAATTACAATATCAACGTCTTTTGCAACTTTTTTAATGGCAACACGGATTTCATCTGTTACATGCGGGATAACCTGCACCGTCTTGCCGATGTAATCTCCTTTGCGTTCCTTATCTAGCACGGTGTTATATATTTTGCCCGTGGTCACAGTATTGTTTTTACTCATCGAAACATTGGTGAACCGCTCGTAATGTCCAAGGTCCAGGTCTGTCTCTGCACCATCGTCCGTGACAAATACCTCACCGTGCTGAAGCGAACTAATCATTCCAGGAAAAAGGTTTAGATATGGGTCCATTTTTATTAAAGTTACCTTGAGGCCTCTTGCCTCCAGCAGCGCACCCAGGGATGCGGCTGTTACCCCCTTTCCTACGCTGGATAGAACCCCGCCTGTCACGAATACATATTTAGTCATTTAGTTTCTCCATCATTGTCATTTTTAACTGTATTTTGGAACATTACATTTCCTCTGGTGCCCTGATGCCCATAAGCCATAGTCCCTGTCTTATAGCCCGTGCGGTCGCAACACATAAATATAATCGAGAAATTTGCACACTATCTGCATTTTTATTTGTTAAAATTGGACAATTTGTATAAAAACTACTAAAAGCTCTTGCGATTGTGATTAATTGTCTTGCGAGGGCTGTCGCCATATTCTCGCGCTGTGCATTGCGAATCGAGTCATGAAGCCCAGCCAGCTCGTACAGAAGTGCCTGGGCAGATGGCTCTGCCAAACCGCTGATGTCAGTCGGCATCACTGTCTCTCCGAATGGGATAGTTGAAACATCCGGTACCAGACTGCAAGTAGGCCTTACGTGCTGTATCCAGTCCCCGCCAGCCTTTCGCAATACTGAGCAAATCCTGGCATGAGCATATTGGACGTATGGCCCTGTGTCACCCTCCAGCGCAATAACCCTATCCCAGGTAAACGTAATAGGTTTGACCCTGTCATTCAGCGCATCAAAGAAAATTACCGCCCCGATACCCAGCATTTCAGCAATTTGAAGTTTGTTTTCAACGCCTGGGTTTTTTTCTTCAATTATAGTAAGCACTCTGTTTACTGCCTCGTCCAATACATCTTCCAGGAAGATGACATTGCCCTGACGAGTACTCATCTTGCCTTCCGGCAACTTGACCATGCCGAATGGGGTATGGAACATGCGTCCCTTAAACCATGGGTCGAGTTTATTCAACACTGCAAAGACTTGCTGGAAGTGAAGTACCTGGTCTGACCCAACGACATATATGCACTGATTAAAGTTATAGCTGGACTTTCGGTACAAGGCAGCGGCAATATCTCTGGTGGCATATATGCTGGCACCATCGCCCTTCAGTACTATACATGGAGTCTGTATGCCAACGTCCTCCAGTGGAATGATGCGGCTTCCCCCCTCCCCAGTTTCCAGCAATCCTGAGTCTGTGAGCATTTCGATGGTGGAGGAAAGTTTATCGGTGTAAAATGATTCTCCGTCCATACTGTCAAAAGATACGCCAAGTCTGTCATAAATACGCTGGAACTCCGCAAGACTTATTTCTCTGAACCATTCCCAAAGCAGCCGAGCCTCGCTGTCACCAGCCTCAAGACGCTTGAACCAGCCGCGTGCCTCTTCTCTGAGTGCTTCATTTTTCTGCTCTTCATTATGAAACCTGACGTATAGCTGAAATAGCCGAAAAAGCGGTGTGCGCCTGTTTTCAGGAATTGACCTTGCCCATGGAAAATCATTGTCAAGTTTTGGGTTGTCTGACTCGGCCCACATCTTATAGGCAGCCAATAGGGTACCGAACTGTGTACCCCAGTCTCCCAAGTGGTTAAGACGGATGATTTTGCAGCCCAGGTACTTGTTTACCTGTGCAAGCGTATGGCCAATCATGGTAGAACGGAGATGTCCGATAGTAAACAGCTTGGCAATGTTGGGGCTACTGTATTCAACTAAAACAGTCTGGGGACTGTCAGAATCATTCACATCTGCACAGACAGTCTTCCCTAAAATGCTGCTCAGGACTATTCTGGCCCTGTTTTCGGCACCCAGTTTGAGGTTAAGGTAGGGGCCAGAGGCGACTAATTCCGCACCCTGTGGTAAGGGCATGGCCAACGATTTTGCCAATTGTTCAGCAAGTTGGGCAGGATTGAGTCCAAGCACCTTTGCGGCCCTGAAGCAAGGGAAGGCTAAGTCTCCCATCTCCTGTGACTTTGGGCGCTCGATGCCTATTTCCAAACCGGAAAGTTTGCCCTCAAAGGCTGTATCCAGCGCACTTGCAAAGGATTTTTTTAACCGCTCCATGCCTAAACACCCTATCCTTAACCTTGGGGCCAGAGCCTTAGACAGAATGACACGTTAGGATGGAGTTTGGAAGAGGCAAATCGCATTTGTAAAAACTACAATTTTGTGATTGCCTGACTTTTTTGTTGACTTATTATTGATTTTTGGTAATATCTTTCCTTGCCTGTCATGGCATTTTGTTGGATAAAGTTTGGAGTAACAATTATATGGCCAATCATAAGTCAGCCGCAAAAAAAGCCCGCCACGATGCCGCCGTGCGCCTGCGCAACCGATCTAACCGCAGTGCCATGAAGACCGCTATTAAGCGATTCCTGGGTGTCATCGCAACAGGTGATAAGGTTGCGGCTTCCACACTCTTGCCACAGACACTCGGCATCGTTGACAAGGCATGCCGTAAGGGTGTCCTCCATAAAAATGCCGCTAACAGGCATAAGAGCCGCCTAACCATTAAGGTGAACGCGCTGGCGTAAATTTTGATATATTAGTCAGTTGCGCACTCCCGCAGGGTACGATTTTTTGTCAATTCTCCACCAGTACTGGTACACTCAAGCCATCTGGAGTTTCTAATGGGCGCACTCGCTTGGTTGATTTTGGCTGTAGTCCTGCTGTTGGTAGAGATGCTGACTCCTGGCATATTTTTCTTTGCCTGTTTCAGTGTAGGCGCGTTTGTCACTACGGCTGTAGCGTTGTTAGGCGTATCTGCCTGGGTTGAGTGGACTGTTTTTTTTGCTACTTCCCTGCTGTCTATTTTCCTGGTGGCCCCACTTGCTCGGCGATGGATGAAAAAAATCCCGCAGACTCCGGTCGGCCTGGACAGCCTGGAAGGACAAAAGGCGCATGTAGTGGAGTCTATTGACCCTGCCAGTGGCAAGGGACAGATCAGGCTCACAAATGGTGCAATCTGGCGGGCTGTGAGCGACCAATCAATCAATGAAGGAACAATGGTAGAGATTGCGTCTGTGGTAGGCACTAGACTCAAAGTCAATCTGTATTCAGAGACAAATTCGTCTGAACCTGTTTAGGAGCGATCATGAACATAACCGGAAATGAAGCAACTGTCATAGTCATTCTGGGATTCTTTCTGCTAATTCTGGCATCGAAAGCCCTCAGAATCATCAGACCATTCGAGAAGGGCATAGTCGAGACTTTAGGGAAGTACTCGGCCCCTCCCAGATCGCCCGGCTTGACCGTTATCATTCCATTCTTTCAAATCCTCTTAAAAATAGACACTCGTGAGCAGGTTATTGACGTGCCTCCCCAGGAAGTTATTACGAGGGATAATGCTGCAGTTACAGTCGATGCGGTTATATATTTCAGGGTTACAGATCCAGTACGGGTCATCTACAACATCGCTAACTTCCAATATGCTGCTGTCAAGCTGGCCCAGACCAATTTGAGGAATATCGTAGGCGAAATGGAGTTGGATCAGACTCTCTCAAGCCGCGAAAAGATAAACTCCCAATTAAGGCAGGTGTTAGACGAGGCAACAGATGAGTGGGGTGTCAAGGTAGTTCGCGTAGAAATCCAGAAAATTGAACCTCCGTCAGACATAACCAATGCTATGTCCAAGCAGATGAAGGCAGAGCGCGAAAAACGCGCTGCCATTCTCGAATCAGAAGGCTTTAAGCAGAGTGCCATTCTCAAGGCCGAAGGGGAAAGAGAGAGCCAGATACTAAGAGCTGAGGGCGAGCGTAAGAGCGCAATCGTTAAAGCCGAGGGACAGGCACAAGCTGTCCGCACACTGGCCGATGCAGAAAAATTCAGGATTGAAACCGTATTTAATGCAATTCATGCCGGAAACCCGGACCCTGGCCTCATAGCAATCCGAAGCCTCGAAGCTTTGGAGAAGGTGGCCGACGGCAAAGCGACAAAGATATTCCTGCCCACAGAAGCAGCATCTGCCCTGAGTTCATTGGGTGCTGTTGCAGAATTGTTCCGAGGTGAGGGGCATGAGAGCCCAATTTCATCAGCAGGACAAAGGACTCCTGTACAAGCACCCCCAACTCATGGAAACCCGCAAAAGCTACACTAAAGTGACGGCAACTTAGTAACCTGATATCGAGGGCGGCTGGTATTGTCTGTTTTTCTCTCAGAACACATAATTTTTACTTTTCCAATCATTTGATTTAGGCGATAATGTATACCGAGTCGCAATCAAAAGATTGCACCTCGGTATTAGGTGACGCGAAAGCGGCACCCGCAAGTTTTTGAAAATACGGGCTTTGCTCGTGTTTGAAAAAACTTTG
>Ga0082212_10013976_pt1 | contig 10018 bp, 8 predicted proteins | sample TergutNt197P3_FD_71548 | JGI IMG/M metagenome (GOLD analysis project Ga0082212, IMG submission 71548) | Neocapritermes taracua P3 segment gut microbial communities from Petit-Saut dam, French Guiana - Nt197 P3 | ecosystem: Host-associated > Arthropoda: Insects > Digestive system > Gut ... | reverse complement strand
ATTAATAGTAGAAAAGAACAGAGTGATATTGGACACTGTAGCTACTAATCAAGATGGTGATGTGGTAATAACTGGTACAGCTACAATTATGCCGGTAAAAGGAGAATAGGATGTTTGATTTAGATGAAAAACAATTATTAGCACAGAAACTTTTTCGGGAGTTTTCGGAGAAAGAAGTAAAACCTTTAGCTGCGGAAATTGATGAAGAAGAACGTTTTCCTAAAGAAACTGTAGAGAAAATGCATCGATATGGAATGATGGGTATTCCTTTTAATAAAGAGTTTCAAGGTGCAGGAGCTGATTACTTAACTTATATTCTCTGTGTTGAAGAATTAAGTAAAGTTTGTGCGACAACAGGAGTTATAGTTTCAGCTCATACTTCCTTATGTTCAGCACCTATTGAGTATTGGGGAAATGATGAACAAAAAGAAAAGTATCTAATACCTTTAAATACTAAAGTGACTGGAGCTTTTGGTTTAACAGAACCAAATGCAGGAACTGACGCGGCTGAACAACAAACAACAGCGGTAAAAGATGGTGATTATTATCTTCTTAATGGATCAAAAATATTTATCACCAACTCTCAAGAAGCGGAAACTTATGTGATTATGGCAATGACTGACAAAAGTCAAGGCACAAGAGGGATTTCAGCCTTTATCGTGGAAAAAGATATGCCAGGTTTTACTTTTGGTATTAGTGAAAAGAAAATGGGTATAAGAGGGTCAAGTACTCATGAATTGATATTTACTGATGTAAAAGTCCCTGTTGCTAATCTTTTAGGAAAAGAAGGGCAAGGTTTTAAAATTGCAATGCATACTTTAGATGGTGGCCGTATTGGGATTGCTGCTCAAGCTTTAGGGATTGCACAAGGATCACTTAATGAAGCTATTAAGTATGTGGGAGAGCGTAAACAATTTGGCAGAACAATCTCCGCTTTCCAAAATACTCAGTTTACCTTAGCAGATATGCAAACTCAAATTGATGCTGCTCGTTTGCTTGTTTATCGAGCTGCCTTATGTAAACAAAATGGTAAACCTTATGCGGTAGAAGCAGCGATGGCAAAACTATTTGCTTCTGAGACTGCCATGAGTGTAACTACTAAAGTTGTTCAACTTTTTGGTGGTTATGGTTATATGCGTGATTTCCCAGTTGAGCGAATGATGCGCGATGCTAAAATTACAGAGATTTATGAAGGCACTTCCGAAGTTCAAAAGATGGTTATCAGTGCTGCTATATTAAAGGGAGGAAAATAGTCATGGATATTATTGTCTTGGTTAAACAAGTTCCAGACACAACTGAAATGGAAATTGATAAAGTTACAGGAACTTTAATGCGGGAAAAGGCTGCAGCTATTACTAATCCTGATGACCTCTCAGCGATTGAAGCTGCTTTACAGCTAAAGGAGAAACATGGAGGTAAAGTAACTGCTTTAACAATGGGCCCTCCTCAAGCAAAAAATATGCTAAGGGAACTATTGGCTATGGGTTGTGATGAAGGAATCCTTATTAGTGATATCAAATTTGCAGGAGCCGATACTTGGGCAACTAGTAATACCTTAGTTGGCGCTTTGAAAAAAATGAATTATGATTTGATAATTGCTGGTCGACAAGCAATTGATGGAGATACAGCGCAAGTTGGACCACAAACTGCAGAAAAACTTGGTGTTCCTCAAATTACTTATGTTATTGAAATTCAAGAAGTAACCGATAAAACTATTACAGTTAAAAAGATGTGGGAAAAAAGTTTTGAAGTTTTACAAGCTCCATTACCTTGCCTAATAACTGTACTAGGTGATATGAATACTCCAAGATACATGAATGTTGGAAGTATTTGGGATAGTTTTGATAAGGAAATTAGAGTTATCACTGCTGAAGAATTAAATCTTGATGCTAGTTTAATTGGTTTAAAAGGATCACCAACTAATGTAAAAGCTACTTTTGTAAAAGAAGTTGCTTCAAATTGTGAAGTTCATGATTTACCAGAAGATGAAGCTGCTCAAATGTTATTTGACTTGTTGAAAGAAAAACAAGTCATAACCCACTAGGAGGAACTTATGAATAAAGATATCTATGTATTTATTGAACAAAGAGAAGGTAAGATCCAAGAAGTGAGTTTAGAGTTATTAGGTAAAGCCGCTGAACTTGCTAAAGAAATGGCTTTTGCTGATTTTGAAGTATTTGGAGTGTTACTTGGTTTAGATTTAAAAGATCAAGCTTCAACATTATTTGGTTATGGAGCTAATAAGGTTATTCTATGTGATCACCCTAGTCTATATAACTACTCTACTGAATTATATACTGATATTTTCTGTGAAGTAATTAAGAAATATCAACCAGATTCAGTATTAGTAGGTGCTTCAACTTTAGGAAGAGATTTAGCTCCGCGTGTTGCTGCTCGTTTAGATACCGGATTGACAGCTGATGCGACAAAAATTGAAGTAGACAAAGAAACAGAGAATTCAACTTTATTGCTGGTAACTAGACCAGCCTTTGGTGGTAACCTATTTGGCACAATTATTTGTCCAGACTCACATCCACAAATGGCTACTATTCGTCCAAAAGTATTTGATGTACCAAAATTTGATGAGAAAGCAACTGGAGAAGTAATTGAGTTTCCTGTAGAAATTACAGCAGAAGCGGTTGTAAAATCATTAAAAATTGAAAAACTAATCCGTAAAGAACTAGATATAACTGAAGCTACAGTAATTGTATCAGCTGGTCGAGGTGCTAAAGACGCCTTAGAATTAGTTGGTGAATTAGCAAGTGAATTGGGTGGAGTTATGGGTTCTAGTAGAGCACTTGTTGATGCGGGTATTACTAAAAAGGATATTCAAGTAGGTCAAACGGGAAAAACAGTTAGACCAATGATTTATATTGCCTGTGGTATATCTGGTGCTGTTCAGCATTTAGCTGGTATGGAAAAATCTGATTATATTATTGCCATCAATACTGATCCTGATGCTTCTATATTTAAGGTAGCTAATATTGGTATTGTTGGCGATGTTAAAAAAGTTATCCCTGCTTTATTAGATAAAATTAAAACTAATAAACAACCAGAATAAGATAATAAGATGTGTAAAATCACATCTTTTTATTCTAGTAGGTATTTATAAATAATCTATTGAATAAATAATGATATAATTTGTACACTACAATAAATTTAAATAAAGATGAAATACTATTTAAAAGATATCCCAACAACCTTAAAAGAACTGAAAACAAAAACCAGTGGATTAAGTTTTGTTGAAGCTGAAAAGAGACTAAAAGAAAATGGATTAAATGAACTGAAAGAAACTCCTAAAAAGAGTTTATTTCAAAGTTTTATTGAACAATTAACTAATCCTATGATTGTAGTTTTAATAATCGCAGCTGTGGTTTCTATAGCTATTGGGTTTTTTAGTGAAGATAGTTATCACGATTATATTGAAGCTTCCATAATATTAATAGTAGTTATGGTAAATAGTATTTTAGGAGTTTTTCAGGAAAGCAAAGCAGAAAGAGCCATTGAAGCTTTGAAAAAGATGAATGCGGCTACTGCTAAAGTAAGAAGAGAAAATAGAGTTTTGACTATTCCTGCCAAGGAAATTGTAATAGGGGATATAATTTTACTTGAAGCAGGTGATATTATACCAGCCGATATGCGTCTTACTGTTTCAGCAAGTCTTCAAATTGAAGAAGCAACTTTAACTGGTGAATCAATACCTGTTGAAAAACAGATAGAAGTTTTGAAAGAAGAAAAAGACAGGAAAATATCCTTGGGTGACAGGATAAATATGGCTTATTTAGGTTCTACAGTTATTTATGGTAGAGGAGAAGGTATTGCTTGTGCTTGTGGAATGGAAAGCGAGATGGGAAAAATCGCTGATATGATGCAAAATGTACAAGAAGGAGAAACACCTTTACAAAAAAGATTAGAAGTTCTTAGTAAAAATCTGAGTATTATTGTTTTAGTCATCTGTGCTATTATCTTTGTTGCTTCTTTATTAACTACTTCAGAAAATGAAACATCGTATATAGAAAGTTTCTTAATAGCTATATCTTTAGCGGTGGCAGCTATTCCTGAAGGTTTAGCTGCTGTTGTCACAATTATTCTTTCCCTTGGAGTAACAAATATGGCTAAAAAAGGGGCAATAATCAGAAAACTTAGTGCCGTAGAAACTTTAGGCAATGCTCAAGTTATATGTTCTGATAAAACTGGGACTTTAACCCAAAATAAGATGTCAGTGATTGAATACTATGGCGATTTAGATGAATTGATTAAAGCTTTAGTTTTATGTAACGATTCTAAAATATCCTTTGAAGGTGATATTATTGGTGATCCAACTGAGAATGCGTTGATTGATTTTGCCTTAAGTCAGGGGATTAATGCAAATGATTTGAATAAAGAATATCCTCGTGTAAACGAAGTTCCTTTTGATAGTAAAAGGAAAATGATGACAACTATCAACAAAACGAAGAAAGGTTTTGTTCAGTATACAAAAGGAGCTTTAGATGAAGTTCTTAATATCTCTACTCATACTCTAGTTAAGGGGAAAGTAGTAAAACTAGATAATAAACAAAAAGATACAATATTAAAAAACAATTTCCAACAAACAAAAAAAGGTCTTAGAGTATTAGCTTGTAGTTATAAAATATTAGATATATTACCAAAAGAAAGTAAATCAAAGGAACTAGAACAAGATATGATATTTATTGGTTTAGTTGCCATGAGCGATCCTATACGTTTAGAGGTCTTTCAAGCTGTTAATTCCTGTAAAAGTGCGGGAATCAAGGTTGTGATGATAACCGGAGATCATCTAGATACTGCAGTAACAATCGCCACCGAGTTAGGTTTAATAAAAGATAAACAAGAAGCTATGACAGGGCAAGAGTTAGATTTATTAAATGATTCAGAGTTTAGTGAGTGTTTTGAAAATATTTTTGTTTATGCTCGAGTTCAACCGGATCATAAAGTTAGAATAGTTAATATGTGGAAAGAAAATGGGTTTGTGACAGCTATGACTGGTGATGGGGCTAATGATGCGCCGGCCATTAAATTAGGTGATATTGGTGTTGGTATGGGAATAACAGGAACTGATGTCACAAAGAATGTCGCTGATATGGTTTTAGTTGATGATAATTTCGCAACTATTGTCTCTGCTGTAGAAGAAGGAAGAAGAATATATGATAATATAAAAAAGACAATTCAATTTCTTTTGTCTTCTAATACGAGTGAAGTTATTGCGGTTTTCTTAGCTTCTTTATCAGGTTTTATTCTATTTAAACCTGTTCATCTACTGTTCATCAATCTAATAACTGATAGTGTTCCTGCTATTGCTCTTGGTGTTGAGGCAGCTCAACCCGATATTATGAGTAGACCACCAATAGATAAAAAAGACGGTATTTTTTCTAAGGGAGTAATATTTGATGTAATCTATCAAGGATTATTAATATCCTTATTGACATTAACTGCTTATTTTATTATCGATATCAATCATAATCATGAATATGCTATGACAGCTGCTTTTTTGACAATGTCAATGTGTGAGATATTCCATGCTTATAATATGCGATCGCAAAAACAAAGTATTTTTACATTAAAAACTCACAATTTAATTCTGTGGGGCGCAATGATAATTTCTTTTTTGCTTTCTGTTTTAATAATTTATGTCCCAGTATTAGCAAATGCTTTTTCTTTAAAACCTTTAGCTATTAAAGAAGTTTTGTTTTCTATGTTTTTAGCATTTTCTATTATTCCCTTAGTGGAGATAATAAAATTTCTCCAAAGAAAGTTTAAGTTTTAAACCAAGAATTATCTGTAGGATTATCTCTAAAAGCTAAGAGACTTTCTATATCTTTTGCTTGAATATAACCTTTTTCTTCAGCGACTTCAATAAGAGTATCATAATCAGTTACTGAGATATTTTTAATCTTAGCTTCTTCAAATTTATCTAAGGCTGTTTTCATGTTATAAGTAAATAATGAGGCAACTCCTAAAACTTCCGCATTTTCTTTTCTTAATGTTTCTACAACATCAAGACAAGATGAAGCAGTAGATATCAAATCTTCTACTACTACAACTTTTGTACCCAATTCAAGTTTACCTTCGATTTTATTTTGACGGCCATGATCTTTACTTGAGGTTCTAACATAACCCATTGGTAAGTTTAAAATAGTTGAGACAATCGCCGCATGAGGAATACCAGCTGTACTTGTACCCATTAAAGTCTGGCATTGTGGAAAGTTTTGATGAATCAATCTGGCTAAAGCTATTTCTATATCTTGTCTTATTTTAGGATAAGAAAGAATAAGGCGATTATCACAATATACAGGTGATTTAATACCACTAACCCAAGTAAAAGGTTCTTCAGGACGAAGAAAGACAGCTTTGATTTCTAGTAAATATTCAGCAATTTTCCTATCCATATTATTAACCTATAAACTCTTTACATATCTGCTTATACATAAAAACAGGATCTTTCGCTTGAGTTATTGGTCTACCAACTACTATATAGTCTGACATTAATTGCTTTGCCATTATAGGATTGGTAACTCTTTTTTGATCATCACTTTCTTCATTGTAACGAATACCTGGGGTTATAGCTAGAAAATCAAGTCCACATTCTTCCTTAATCATCATTGTTTCCAAAGGTGAACATATAACTCCATCTAATCCAGATAACTTAGCATTTTTAGCATAGAATCTTACAGTTTCTTCCATATTAGTGCTGACTAACAATTCATTCTTTAAGGAACTTTCTAAAGTGCTGGTTAATTGGGTAACCCCTAAAACTTTAGTAGAATTATTGGAGTTTCCATCTTTTAAACCAGTTACTACCGCTTTCATCATCTCTACTGTGCCGGCAACGTGACAATTAATCATCTCGACATTTAAATCAGAGAGTTTTCTAGCGGTTCGATATACAGTGTTAGGAATATCATGTAATTTGATATCTAAAAAAATGCGATGACCAGAATCTAGTAGTTTATAAATAATTTCTTTACCTTCACTATAAAATAGTTCAATTCCAACTTTTACAAATGGTTTTTCTTCTTTAAACTGTTTTAAAAAATCCAAACTCTCTTCACTTGTTGGAAAATCTAAGGCAATTATTACATCTTTACCCATTATAAGCCCTCCCTATTATTTCTGAAATTTGAGTAATGTTATATTTTTCCATTGTCTTTGGCAATTCTTCAATTATCTCCTTACAGATGTAAGGATTAATAAGATTTGCTGAGCCTATTTGAACTAATGAAGCTCCAGCCATCATCATTTCTAAAACATCTTTAGTATTGCTAATACCACCAACTCCAATGATCGGTATTTTTACGTTTTGATAAACCTGATAAACCATTCTTAAAGCTAGTGGCAAAATTGCGGGGCCACTTAAACCTCCTGTAATATTAGCGAGTAAAGGTTTACCAGTTTTAAGATCAATGCGCATAGCTAATACCGTGTTTATCAAGCTAATACCATCAGCTCCACCCAATTCAACAGCTTTTGCTATCTCAACAATATCCGTTACATTAGGTGAAAGTTTAATGATTATTTGTTTATTACTAACTTGTTTAATAGCTCTTGTTATTTCTTCCACGACTATTGGGTCTGTACCAAAAGCTAAACCTCCATGAGCTACGTTAGGACAACTTAAGTTTATTTCAATAATATTGATTGTCTCAACAGTATTTAGTTTTCTCACACAGTCTATATATTCATCAAGAGAAAAACCAGCGATATTTATAATAGCTTTTTTCTTATAAATCTTAGCTAATTCTTTTAGTTGGTGATTAATAACATTATCAATTCCCGGATTTTCTAAACCAATAGAATTTAACATTCCCATTTTTGCTTCTGCAATTCTGGGGGTGGAATTGCCACTAACAGGATTTAATGTTGTCGCTTTGGTTACTAATGATCCTAAAATATTAATATCATAGTAAACAGAAAATTCGTAACCATAACCAAAAGTACCACTGGCAGGAATAATCGGATTATCAAATTCATAATTGAATAATTTAACTTTTAATTGTTCCACTCTAGCTCCTTGGAATAAAACATAGGTCCATCTTTACATACCTGTTTGTTTCCTTTTTTAGTTTTAATACTACATCCTTTACAAATTCCAAAACCACAACCCATTCTTTCTTCTAATAATAACTGGCCTTCGCTTTCATTTAAAAAGTGAATAGCCTTCATCATAGCGATAGGCCCACAACAAAAATAGGGTAATTCTAAAAACTTATACTTAATCAAAGCATCGCTAACTAATCCTTTTTCACCTAGCGTTCCATCTTCACAATAGATGATAGGTTCTTTAAATCTTTCATAATAAAAAGCAGATTCTTTAGATTTATAGCCTATCACTGTATGATATTTGATAGACTTAGTATCTAGTTCTTTGGTTAATTGAACTAAGGGTGCTATTCCTAAACCACCACCAATTACTACTACCTCTTTAGTTGGAATATTTGTAACATCAAAACCTCGACATTCACTAATTAGACAAGATAGTTTATGTTTAGTAGAAAGTTGGCTTAAGGAAGCAGTTCCTTCCCCAACCACTTGGTAGATAATAGTTAGATTGGAAGCATTATAGTGGCTAACACTGAAAGGGCGACGAAGATAGAAATTTGGTAATCTAATATTAACAAATTGACCAGAAGTTTTTAAAAGACTTGTATCTCCAAATAATACTAATTCAAAGATACCAGGGACTAATTCTTCATTCTTTTGGATAGTATAAATTATTTCTTTCATATAATCTTTCTATTGATTAATTAAGGAGACACCAACAGTCATCGTCTCTAAGACATCTAATAATACTCTTACTGTATCTAAGGATGTAAATAAAGGAATGTTATTTTCAATCGCTGCTCGACGTATATAATAACCGTCTTCTTTAGTGGTATTTTGATTTGGGGTAATTGTGTTAATAACATAGGTAACTGCTCCTTCACTAATCGCATTAACTATCTCTTTTGATCCTTCGGATATTTTCTTGAGTACTCGAGTTTTTATTCCCTTTTCTTTAAGCATTTTTGCAGTACCACCAGTTGCCTCAATATTAAAACCTAATTGATAAAATCTCTTAACTAAAGGTAAAGCTCTTTCTTTATCAGAATCAGAAATAGTAACAAACAAAGTTCCATAATTCTTGAGATCAATATTTGAGGCCTGTAAAGCTTTATATAAAGCGAAATTTAAATTGTCATCATAACCAATTACTTCTCCTGTTGATTTCATTTCTGGAGAGAGGTAACTTTCCGCTCCTTGAAGTTGGGCAAAGGAGAAGACAGGAGCTTTTACATAATAACGTTTTTGTTTCTTTAAAACTCCACTTTGATAACCCTGTTCTTTTAAACTCTTTTCTAACATGACATTAGTTGCGATTTTAGCTAACGGAATTTGGGTAGCTTTAGATAGGAAAGGAACTGTTCTACTACTACGAGGATTAACTTCAATAATAAAGACATTATCGTTTACATCAACAATGTACTGGACATTAAACAAACCAACTATACCAATGCCTTTACCTAAGGCAATTGTATAGTTTTCAATATCTTTTATTACTGCATTGGATATAGAAAAACTTGGATAAACACTTATAGAGTCACCAGAGTGGACTCCAGTTTCTTCTATCAATTCCATAATTCCTGGAATAAAGACATCCTTTCCATCACAGATAGCATCTACTTCAATTTCTTTGCCATAAATGTATTTATTAATAAGGATAGGTTTATCAGCACTTATTTCAATTGCTTGATTTAAATAATAATCCATTTCATAGTCATTATGAACTAACTGCATTGCTCTACCACCTAAAACAAAAGAAGGGCGAACTAATACAGGATAACCCATTTGATTAGCTATATTTTTACCATTTTCAATATCAATAGCAACTCCACTTACTGGTTGCGGTACATTTAAGGATTTAGCTATTTTAGAGAAATTCTCTCTATTTTCTACTGATTCAATGGCTTTAACAGGAGTTCCTATCACTTTGACACCATAATGTTGTAGTTGGGTGGCTAGATTA
>Ga0082212_10013975_pt1 | contig 10019 bp, 2 predicted proteins | sample TergutNt197P3_FD_71548 | JGI IMG/M metagenome (GOLD analysis project Ga0082212, IMG submission 71548) | Neocapritermes taracua P3 segment gut microbial communities from Petit-Saut dam, French Guiana - Nt197 P3 | ecosystem: Host-associated > Arthropoda: Insects > Digestive system > Gut ... | reverse complement strand
GTCTTGTTGGTTTCCGCGCCGTTCACGACGGCATGATTCAGTATAAGGTTATCCCTGAGTATGCCGTCGTCGTCCAACACGTCGAGGCGCACCTGGGCCGAGAAGCTGAACGTCATCGTCCCGTTAGCCGGGATCGTGGCGCGCCAGGCGACGGTCTCCGTCGTACCGTCATAACCCATGCTCAAATCACCGAAGCCGTCACATCCGATGTAGTCCGCGGCTATCCCCGTGGGGGGCTTGACCAGCTTCGCGTCCGGGACGTCCGTGACGGTGAGGAAGGTAGCCGCGCCGGTATCGTTGGTTACTTGGATCGTATAATCAATGATATCGCCCCGTTGCACTTTCGTACCGGTAACCGGGACTGATGATTTCCGTATGGTAAGGCTCTCCGCCGGGGCATAGTGGATCACTTCGTTGGATACCCGCCCGCCGACGATGGCTGCCTGATTGACGATGCGGGAGCCGGTGGTAAAGCTATCCTTCACCTTGACCGCAAAGCTGATCGTCAGGTATCCGCCGGGCGCCACCGTGACGTCTTCCCAGGTCAGTTTACTGTCGGCGACGACGGGGATTATGCCGGGCATGGCGGTCTCGATGCCGGCGTAATCCGTCAGCGCGACCGCCGATGAACCGGCGATGTAATCGACAAAGGCGTCGACGGTATCCGTCACGCTGACCGTCCCTTCCAGGTCGCCGATATTGTCGACCCGTATCGTATAGACGATCGTTTCCCCGCATATCACCGTGGACCCGGGCGCCGGATCGGAGGTTTTTTCTATCTTATATATGGGCAGGATGATCTCGTGGACGGTCTCTTCGGAAGCCTTGCCGTTGACCTTGGCCTGATTGATGATCAGCCTGTCCAGACCGGGCAGGATATCTCCGTTCGCGTCCTGTACGGACAGCAGTATATCCATCCGCACCGGGGCGGTGAAGGTGAAGGCCATAGTCCCGTAAGCCGGGATTACGCCGCTCCATGTGATGGTCCGCGTGCCACTGTTATAACCCGAGGTCACGCCGTCGGCGGACGCCCTGAGATCGCCGGTCACCGTCCATGCCTTGATATCCGAAGGCGTCAGAAGCTTCGCGTCAAGGACGTCCGTTACGGTAAACATGGCCGCCGCGCCCGCTTCGTTTGTGACCAGTATCTCATATTCGATATCCTGGCCCCGGGCTACTTGCGAACCGCTCGCCGGCTCGGAAGTTTTCTGAATGGCAAAACTTTCCGGGGGCGCCGGATGTATGACTTCATTGGATACCGGCCCGCCCGCGATGGCGGCCGTGTTTCTGATCACGCCGCCCACGGGGAAGGCTTCGTTTACCCTGGCGTGAAACGCGAGGGTTACCGATTCTCCCGGATCGGCGGCTACGTTCGACCAGCTGAGGGCGCGCCCGGCCTCGGTATGGGAAACGCCGTCGACCGGTACAAATGAAATAAAATCCAGATAAGGGCTCAGCGTATCCGTCACGGCGACTTTGCCGGGGGCGTCCCCGATGTTCGTTACCTTGACGGCGTAGTCGATCGTTTGCCCAAAGGCCACCGTTTTGCCCGACTCCGGTACGGAAGACTTGACGATGGCAAAGACGGGCATCAGCAGGGTGTGGACAACCTGGTTGCTCTCGCATCTGTGGAGCGCGGGTACGCCGTCGGGTCCGGGAAACATACTCGCAGCGGCAGCCTGATTGACGATCTCATAGCCGTCGCCAAGGGGATAACTCAACATATCGGGGTCGGCCACGACCGCTTTAACGATGAGCGCCGTATGGAGATAAGCGCCCCCGTCGCCGGTCCTGGGGAGCAGGACGTCCTTCCACGTCACCGTATTTCCAACGACGCTGAACGTGACTTCCCTGGCATTGAGTCCCGAGCCCATCAGATCGCCGCTTTTATACTCCGTTTCTTTCCCGCCTTTGTTCGTGACGACAAGGCGGGGCGCCTCGCCCGTGGGTTTGACCCCCGGCGGAAGCGCGTCCGTGACGGTCACCCGGGAGCGGCTGCTCTCCGACGTCAGGAGTATCGTATACTCGATGACCTGGCCCACCGACACATACTGCGACTCAGCCGGCGCATAGCCCCCGATCAGCGCCCGATACTCGGGGGCAAGGTCCGCGTAACCCGGTATCAGGCCCATGGCGTTTGATTTCTTTACGATACCCACCTTCGGTATGGGCGTATAGTGATAGATCGTCTGGGACCTGAGCTTGTTTACCCAGGCCGTCTCCTCGATCCGCAAGCCGTCCAGAATCCTGTCGCTGACGGTCACGTCGAAGGACAAGCGCCATACGGACCCGGCTTCCACTTCCATCGGAAAGGCGATACCGTCAACCGGTTTCAGGTTTTTATCCTTGAAGCTGAAAAACGCGTCTTTGTCGTCGATCTTCTTTCGCGTGCCTTCGACGGGCTTCCCTTCGGCGTCTAGCTCCTCGATCCATATGCTCTCTTTATTGTAGTCCGTATAAGCCGGTATCTGGCTGTAGACGGTGGCGATCCCCCGGTCATGGCCGGAGTTGGTCACGTCGATATGATAAGTAATCTTCTCCCCTTCTTCCACGCCGGCGCCTACGTTGATGGATTTCTGGTCTTCGGGAAAGGAACTGAGCCTGAAGCTGAAGATAGGCCGGATCACCGTATGCCAGACGGAGTTGGTAAACTGATCGTTTTTGCCGTCCAGTATGTCCCTGACCACGCCGTAGTTCAGGATCTGCTCCGTGTCGTTGATATCCACGCCTTCCAGGTCGAGCTTCGTTTTATCCCTTTGGTCAACATCATTTAAATTGAAGTTTTCATCCGCGGGCCCGTCCCCTTCGCCTGTATAATGCTCAGCCTGAAGCGCCTGCAGCGCCTCATGGGAGTAGACCATCACGGTGAACTCCAGCTTCACCGGGTCCACGCCCGAACCCGCTACGCCCGCTTTGGCCGGAACAGGTACGGAAGCCCACAGCAGGTCAGTCCTTCCGGCGAAGGATGACGCCTGAGTCGGCTTAAGCAGGGAAGTCGTCTCGACGTATGTGACGCCCGGCGGCAGCTGATCGGTGACGCTCACCAGCCCGTCGGCCCAACCATAGTTAGTCAGGGTGATGGTATAGTATATCTTTTCGCCCAGGCTGACCATCTGGGATTTGTCCTGCATAACGCCCTGCTTCTTTTCCGTCTCAGCCGATTTCTCAGCCCTGATATCCGTCTCCGGCAGCTTCAGGGTGACGGTATTTGTACTGTTTTCCCCCACCGCCGCGGCGTTGGGGATCTCGTATCCGTTTCTCAGTCCGGCGTTGACCGTGACCGTGAAGCTGAGGGTAAGCGTCTGGCACGCCCGCACAAATAAATCGCTCCATGTCAACACTCCGCCCGAGAGGGTCGCTCCGTCCGGGATCGCGCTTAACGTAGTTCCCACAGGGACCCTGTCGGTGACGGTCACCCTGCCATGGCCGTCGCCGATGTTTCTCACCTTGATCGTATAGGTGACCTTGTCTCCGACGAATACTATGGGCGCGGCTGACGTATACGCCCCTATGGTCTTTTTCGGCCAGACAGCGTCTTTCTCCTGCAGGAATCGCGGCAGAGGGGTATTGTGATACACCGTCTGCGTCCTGAGCTTGTTGACGTAGGTGGTCTCTTCTATGCGCTCGCCGTCGCAGACGTCGTCCTCCAATTTCACCGTGAACGTGAGGACGACCTGGCCGTTTGCCGGGACTTCCTTCTCCCGGGTAATGACGCCTTTATCCGTGTCGTAGGCTTCGTCGCTTACCGGCTCGTTGTCCAGCCGTATGGAGCCGGGTACCAATTTAGCGCGTTTCGGCACGGTACTTACGATGAGGGCGTTTTCCGCGTCGGAACCCGTATTGGTCACGGTGACGATATAGGTGATCGTGCCGTTGGGATTGACTACCGTATCCGTCGCCGTCGTGCTTGGCGCCGGGTCGGCGGTAAGGGTAAAATCAAGGCTCGACGCGTTTACGATATGGGTGACCACGTTTGAGTCTTTTTCGCTGCCTTCAATGGTTAACGTGGCGAAATTGTTGATTTTCTCACCGTCGGTGAGTACCGCGCCCTCTGTGACGAACTGATTGACAGTAGCGGAGAATGTGAGTTCGGCCTCGCCCCCCGCCGGGATAAACACGTCGTTCCACTCGATAATGGCCCCCGTCCTCCTGGGCGTGGGCGCGCCTTCCGTCCAACTGACGAAGTTGGAAAAGCTGACGCCCGCGGGTATCGTGTCCCGCACGTCGACCAGCGCGTGGCCTTCGCCTGTGTTGGTCAGCGTCAGGGTATAGGTAATCCGTTCGCCCAGCTTGATGTGATTACCTTCGAGCCCGTTTTCCGCGACCGCGGATTTAACGATCCCCACCTCGGCTTCCGGCGTGGTAAACTCCACGATATTGGTCGCGACGCTGTTCGCGTAAGCGATATTGCCTATCTTACGGCCATTTGCCGCGTCATCCCTGACCCTGACGGTGAAGCTGACTTCCGCCGAGCCGTCAGTTTCGCCGGCCCGTGCCGGTACGAACAGGTCCCAGGTCAGCTTTCCGCCGCTCAATACGGCGCCGCCGGGATTGGTTTCGGGGTCGTACAGGCCGCCCGCAGCGCTGACGAATTCCGTATACGGCGGTATGTCGTCGGTGATGAGGGCCCTGCCGTGGCCCAGGCCCTTGTTTGTCGCCGCGACGGTATAGGTGATCAGGTCCCCCGCTTCCACGAGGCCCGACTCCCGCTCCGCGCCGTTGACGACGGCGGCCTTCAGGAAGGTCAAACTGGCCAGTTCTGTTTTATGGGAAACAACTAACGTGCTCTGTCCGTTGACTTCCGCCTGGTTCCTGATATCATGGTCGCCCAGCAGGTCGTCGTCTACCTTCACCGTGAGCTTCAGGGTTTTTGTTTCCAGCCCTTCGATATGCAATCCTTCCCATTTGACCGCCAGAGCCCCTTCCAGTCCCGCCATAGTCAGCGTTCCCGGCGGCGTCGACGATACATAAGTCGTCCCCGCGGGTATAGGGTCGGTGGCGTCGACAGTGACGTCGCCGAAGCCGCTGTTGGCGATGGTGATCTCGTATTCAATCTCCTGTCCGGCCAGTACCGGGCTTGGGGTGTCGGAGCCCTTTCCGACGCTGATCTTCGCTTCGAGGGCTGTGATCATCGTGCTTACGCCCGCTTCGCTGCCCTCTATATCCCCTGTCAGTGAGACGGCGGTGAAGGCGGCTTCATTTTCGATGACCCCCTTGTACTTGACGGTTTCAGAACCGTCCACGTACCTTTCTTCCGTTTGATTGAGTTTTTGTATGTCAACTACCAGATTAGCCCCGTGGAGCGTCACGGCCAGATCCAGATTCGGCATCTCGCTCAGCGGCGCTCCCTCTTCCGTGACCCAGGGGTTGACCCTGGTCAGCTCCAGCTCAAATCCCGTCACGTGGCCGCTATCGTCCGTCAACGGCGTGATCTTCGTGTCGGAGTCCCCCGCGGTGATTACCGGATCACCTTCGGCAGGCCAGACGCCGTAAGCGACTCCCGCGCCCGCGTCTTCGACGTACACGCCGTTGGGAAGGGTCAGGATATCCGTGATCGTATACCGCTCGGTGAAGATCGTACCTTCGTCGTGATTATTGAGGGAAGTCGCCAGTATCTGATAATGGATATCCTTCCCCAGCGTCCCAAATAATGTACCGCTTGAGGTATCCACAGGGACGATGGTCAGATCCACGTTCTTTTCCACGGCGTTCCAGCCGAATCCGGCTTCCACGTCCAGGGTCAGGCCCTGCAGATTCGAATAATCGGGATACTGTTCCGCGAAATCGCTTTCCGGCATGAGCTCGATAGCGTCGCTCTTTGTGATACCGTTTGGAAATTCGAAGCGGAACTTGACCACGGCGGTGGAACCTGTGGGTATATCGTATTCAATGTACCTGTCGAAGGTCCCGTCTTCCCCGAAGAGCTTATACTCCTGTACCGTGTTTGATATGGCGTCGTAGAACGAGATGACTCTGACCCTGACGCCGTCGATCTCCCTCTCGTCCGCGTTGATAAAGCTGTTGATACGTACCGTATCGCTGGGGATGGGTATCCTGACCGTGGCGAACAGTATGGCCTCAGGAGGGTAGGCGAACTCCGTCCTGACATTGACGCCGATCTCCACGCCTGTCTTCGGCGAATAATTATCGGAGGTCATGATCACTCTCAGGCTGAAATCTTCCCCCTCGGCGGAAAAGAGGCCGAAGTCCGAAAAAGCTTCGCCGGAAGCCGTATCCTCTCCTGAGGCGCCGTCAGATCCGGGAGAGCCGGATCCTTCCGCCTGCTCCGCGTATCCTGCGCCTTCGCCTGCGCCGGGGGGCTCGCCGCCGTCTTCCCCGGTTAGGGCGAGCAAACTCCCGCCCGCCACCTGAAACAGCATGAGGACAGCCATTAAGGCCGCCAGAAATTTGTTACCTCTTCGAATGTACATAAAAAAACCCCCTTTGATAAAATTCCGCCGTCGCGAGGCTCGCTAATGTAGTATTTGAGAATGAGGAATCAGTTATCCGTATTAGTTATTATTACTGATATATTTAAATTATATAATTTCTTATTTAATAAAACAAGCGACACCTGCCCTCATTCAGGTCTCATTTCGGTTTCATTCTGATTTCATAGACATGAAAAAGGGCGTAAAAAAAGCCGCATTGACCCCCGCGGCTTGTCTGTGCTATCCTTATTACATTACAACGGAAGTAAAAATCAGATGAAATCAAGGAGGGGTTTTTGATGGCGGCAGTAGAAACGTTTCTGAACATAGAACCGATGGACTTATCAAGCACATGTATTAAGCGGGATTCCCTCAAAGGCGAGGTGGCGGTAGTCACGGGCAGTACGAGTAACGTAGGTTTAGGTTATGTGCGCGCCATCGCCTGGGCCGGCGGAAAGGTGGTCGTCTCCGGCAGAAACGAGAAAGCAGGCGAGGAGATCGTACGGGTGATCGACGCTGAAAACGCCCCCGGCACGGCGTTTTTCGTGAAATGCGACGTGACGCGGGAAGAGGATGTAAAAAATCTGGCCAAGGCGGCTATCGGGAAGTTCGGCAAGGTCGATATACTTGTCAACAACGCGATGAATCTCGGGCTGAACGGTCCCGTGCTGGGGTCGCCGGTGAGCGACCTTGAGTCGTCCTACGCCATATCGGGGCGCGGCACGATGCTCACGATCAAGGAATTCGTCCCCGCCATGCTCGAACGCAAACACGGCGTAGTCGTATACAGCACTACGCAGTTCCACTATTCCCCGCCCATGATCGGCGGCGCGATGTATACCGCGGGCAAGGCGGCGGCGACGTCCATCACCATGTCCCTCGCCAATGAGATCGGGCCTTACGAGAAGACAGGCGTCGGCGTGTTCTGCATGATACCCGCCGGCGTAGGGCGCTTCGACCCGTCCAGGGCCCCCGTCTCGCCGGACGGCAGGACAAGGCCCAGTAACCCACCTTCAAGCACCGGATTTGCCGGTCCTATCCCTCCGGAGGCTAACGCCGCGGGTCTGGTCTACGCCATCATGAACGCGGGCAAGCTGCACTGCTCCGGCATCAGCGTCATCGACGCGTTTCACGAGATGAAGTACCCCTTCCCTCATCCGGAAGCGGCAAAGCCAAGCGACATGAGACGCATCAACGACCGCGAGCTCACGCTGGTATTCCGCAATATGGGTCCGGGGTTTGGGGCTGATACCGGAAGGGGATACCCGGTATAAACTAATTGTATTAAGCGTCCATATCCAGCAGAGGGGTGGGAGCAGCCGGTTGATCCGATGTTTCCGCCCCTGTTGTTATTTTCGTTTCTTCGACATCCAACCCGTCGCCGCCGGGCGCTTCCCTATTGATTATGCTCCCGACGTTTTTTTCATCTATGGCCAGATAATTAATTCGGGTTTTTGTCTTGACCTTCCCCTTCCTTTCCACCGCTTCTTCAATGGTCAGATAGTACGGTTCCGCGACGGAACCCTGGGGCGGCTGATAAAAAGTTAAGCTCAAATAATTCGATCTGTCCGTTTTGCCTTCCGCGGCGAGCCGCAGCAATTCCGCGTAGACGCCGTTTTCCATCCCGCCTACCAGAGAAGCGAAGTCCCCGGGCGTACCCGCCTCGGCTTTTTCTTTCATTTCTTCATACCAGGCGCCGGATTTCTCCGAGAAGGGGCGCCCCGGCTGATCCCAGGAGGACACGACGGCGGCGCAGATCATGATCAAAAACTCGAATATCCATACGATACACAGCGCGAGACCGGTAACGATACGCGATTTGCCGAAACCCCAAACTCCGTATTCGTTGACGATACGCGCGGCGACGATCACGTCTCCCGGCCTTTTAAAATAAAACACTGATTCGGCGAAGCGCTCCCCCAGAGTCATGGGAAAGCCGTATACGTCGGATACCACGAGGGGGATGTATACGCACCATTGGATGTATTTGAGTACGCACACGGCGATCAGGACGAGAATCAGGACGACAAGCGGGTTTCTGCATTTCCCGGCCTTCACGATCCGGTTCATCATCAACCCCACCAGCAGGCCGCATCCGACGGTGAATACAATATTAATGTATACAAAAGGTAAGAAGTGGACGATATAAATGTATGCGTTGCTTAATATGGGGAGGCTTACGCCCATGACTAATAAGTAGTATAGAAAAAACTCTATGGCGCTTTTGCCGGATGGCCTGTAATACGATGCCAGCATGCTGATCCCTCCGTAATACCGACTATATCATCACGGCGTTATAATATCAATAGTTAGTTGAAGCCGCGCGGGACAGTCCCCACCGCGGCTAAAATGTGGTATAATCTACTGGGCAGAGCCCCATCGAACATCCAGCCAAGGCTTCGCCACTTTGGGCTATGGGCGAAGCTCATCTTAGAAAGCCCCACTTTAGTTTTTCAAGCTCAAGCGGGGTTTTTTCTTGGCTTTTGGCCTCAGACCGGCGGTTTTGGGCATGGATATATTCCGGCGGAAGCTTGACTTTTTTTATTCAATGTAATACCATTTTTTATTATCGGATTTTACAAGAATAAATCCCGTCATGGCAGGGGGGTAAATAATGGAACGACAGCAGTACCTGGAAGGGTTTACGCCCTATTTACCTGAGATTATTGAGGAATACACGGCCAAAGGCTGGTGGGGAACACAAACGATAGGTGATTGCTTTGACGATCTGGTTGCCCGTAAACCTGACAAAATCGCGCTCATCGACGAGGGCAAGTCCATTACATTTAAAGAATACAAAAGGTTGGCGGATTCTTTCGCCATCGCTTTGACCGGTATTGGAATAAAAAGGCACGACAGGGTCTTGATCCAGATCCCGAACCGGCATGAGTTCATCGTCGCTTATCTGGGCGCTGTGAAAATCGGCGCGGTGCCGGTGCTTGCCGTGGCCTCGATGGGCAAGGTGGAGATTTCCTATATCCTGGAGCTGACGGAGCCGACGGCCTGGATCGTCGCGGAAAAGGACGGCAGCAAGGAGTTCCCCCATATCGTCAAACCGCTGACCGAGTCTGCCAAAACGCCGATGAAAGTCGTGTATTTAATGGAAAGCGGCGATCCGGTCACAAATTATGGATCGGCGGACGATACATTTTCTTTTCACGATTTGCTTAGCGCTGTCAAGCTGGACAGTTACCCTGCAGATTATTTGGAGAAATACCGGCCCGATCCAAACGACGCCGCCCATCTGCTCATCACAGGCGGGACCACGGGCCTATCCAAGGCGGTGCCTCGGACGCACAATAGTTATCTCGCAAATGTGCGCGCTACAAACGAGAGGTTTGGCGCCGACAGTATCTTTTCCCTATGTACTCCGATAGGGCATTCTATGGCGTTGGACGGGGCGATCGGCGGAAATATCTGGCAGGGAAATACATTGGTCATTACCAGGAAGTACAAAGTAATCGATATCTTGACGGCGATAAGCGAAAAGAAGGTGTCCGTACTTAGGGTAGTGCCCACGCAGTTTATCGGGATGCTTGATTTTCCGGAACTATATACTTTTGACCTCAGTTCGCTGAAAGCTTTCAT
>Ga0082212_10013974_pt1 | contig 10019 bp, 8 predicted proteins | sample TergutNt197P3_FD_71548 | JGI IMG/M metagenome (GOLD analysis project Ga0082212, IMG submission 71548) | Neocapritermes taracua P3 segment gut microbial communities from Petit-Saut dam, French Guiana - Nt197 P3 | ecosystem: Host-associated > Arthropoda: Insects > Digestive system > Gut ... | reverse complement strand
CGAGTGGCTGAGGTTGCGCCAGGGAGTCGAGTGGCTGAGGTTGCGCCAGGGAGTCAAGTGGCTGAGGTTGCGCCAGGGAGTCGGACAAAGAGGGGGTAACAACAGAATCAATAGAGGGCTTTCTTTGCCTTAGGGAGTTGAGGGGGTTGACGGCTGTAGCAACTTCATCGTCGGGTGGTATGTTGGCGCCTTGAGAAGAGGTGTCTTGAGGGGGAGTTGGCAAAGGAGGAAGGAGTTGGCGGAGTCGGGTCCGAGCGGCTGCTGCTTCTGCACTGTCTACCTTATGCCTGGGCAAGGTCACCAAACGCAGGGTGTCGCCCCGAACATAGGAGGTATCCATGACGTTGTTGTCGTCTAAGCCGTAGGTAATAAAAACTGGATCCTTAGTCAGCAATACCTTTTGGGGGTTTTGCTCAAAATGACCTTCATCGCCCAAGAGTATAATCGCCTGAGTGGTGTCTAATACCTGAATATTCCCGTAAAGAGAACCTTTGGTATGCATCCGGTCAAAAAAAAGGGTGTCTGCCCAAACCTCCTGATTATCAGTTTGTACGTACACATTTTTGAAAAAACGAAAAAATTCTCGATCGCGTTCGTACCGGCTCTGTTCAGACCTGAGGTAGCCGTCTGTATGCCAGGCATGCACCCGCCCGGTGAGGGAAACCACACGGGTATCTGTTTGGTACTGAGCAAAATCGGCCTTAATCAGCACGGTGTCGGTAAACATTTCTACCATCTGATTAAATTCAAAGCGTTTTTCTTTGGAATAATAGTGTCCGTTCCGGCTTTCCAACACATTTCCATCGCTGTCTACCATGCTCCCACCGTTATAAAAAATGCCGATACTGTCTTTGGTGTTAAAGTCTAAGTATTTGGTGCGTAATCGATTACCGTCACTGTCAAAGAGCTCTACCAATGGGCCGCGTACCTGAGCCAGGTTGTCGTTACCCATGTAGTGCAGGGTCTCTCCCTTTAACTGGGTTTGATCCTGTATCACCTGCACATGACCTTTGGCATCCACAATATTGTCTTGCTGATTCCAAATGGCCGTATCGCAAAGAATATAAGTATTGTTATGTAGGAACTTAGCGCCGCCGCTGATCATGCGAAAGGAGGCGCCGTCTTTTGGAAATATCTCAAATTTATGGGCAGAGATAAGGAGAACACGGTTTTCTTCCTGGTTTTGCTGGTTTTGCCGGTTTTGCTGTTGGCGGGCAAAGCCGCTTACTAAAGCCAAAAGAGAGAGCACACTGATGTATAGAAAACCTGATCCTTTCATTCGTATCTTATTTTACCCAGCCGGAACGTAGAAAAGGACACTCCTCAAAAAGGGGATCAATCCGGATATAGGTATTTTTTTGCTTTTGGGTAATAAAATCTTCTACTACTTTCTCAAATCGCTGGTTGTTGGCAAAATCAAGGATCACCTGATAATCATCTTTGAGGTTAGCGGGATGAGCCGGAATAATTTTCTCTAACTGGATGATTTTATATATGGTATTTCCCGATGTTCCGTCGTTGGGGCGTCCGGGAGTTAATCCCGAGTCGGTGGTTTCGTACGGGTCGGAGATTTGAAAGGGCCGGAGGTTGCGCAGGGCGACCCGTGGGGATTCCGCCATCAGTTTAATATTGCCGACAGCGGATTTGGTTCGCGCGGCCCGCGGGTGCAAAACGACCGTGCTGGCGAAGTGGGGCGCACCCTCAACGTGAAAGATTTCGATTTGGAGCGTATCTTCGGGAAAGAGGGCGTTCAGGTTGTTCACCTTTCGGGGCTCATTGGCGCACTCTCGCCGCAGACCAGTGAGTTTTGCCTTCATTTGGCGCGATTTGCTAAAAAATACGACACGCGCATCTCATTCGATCTCAACTACAGAGCTTCCTTTTGGAAAGGCCGCGAAAAAGAACTGCACGACATTTTCACCGAAATAGCTTCCGTGGCCGATATTCTCATCGGCAATGAAGAAGACTTCCAACTATGCCTCGGCATTAAAGGCCCCGACGCAGGAGGAAAAAGTATCACTTCCGAAATAGACGGCTTCAGGGAGATGATAGCGAGGGTGAAGCAACAGTTCGACAACGCATCGGTGTTTGCCACCACGCTACGGCAGGTTATCAGCGCCAATGAGCACCTGTGGGGCGCCATCATGTTGGAAAACGAGAACTGGCATGTGGTTGAACCGCGCAAGATAAATGTGCTTGACCGTATTGGCGGCGGCGACGGTTTTGTCGGCGGGCTGCTCTACGGGATTCTTAAAGGCTGGGAACCCGGAAAATGGCCGCAGTTCGGATGGGCTACAGGCGCTCTGGCAACCACTTTCCTCACAGACTACGCCCAACCTGCCGACGAAGAGATGGTGTGGAGCATATGGAAAGGAAATGCACGCGTGAAAAGATAAAATTCGCGAATCCGTAAAATAAAAAAATCACTGGAAGATGTTATACTACGAAAACGGCTCGCCTGTTCACAACCTTTCTGCCGCCGATTTGAAAAGCGGTTTGCAACAGGCTTTCAACCGTGTGGGAAAAAGAAGCAAGGTTTTGGCAATCCCGCCCGACTATACGCGGTTCCCGTCGCGTGCCGGCGAAATCACCCGGATGGCTTGGGAATACTACGGCGATAAACTCACCGATATTCTTCCCGCTTTGGGCACCCATTCACCCATGACCGGTGAACAAATTTTGCATATGTTCGGGAAAACACCGCAAAGCCTTTTCCGCATCCACGACTGGCGCAACGATGTGGTCACATTGGGAACGGTTCCTGCCGAGTTTGTCAGGGAAGTTTCGGAAGGAAGCGTAGATTATTTCTGGCCGGCGCAGGTGAACAAACTGCTGGTTGATGGCAGATTCGACCTGATTTTGTCCATTGGGCAGGTGGTACCCCACGAGGTGGTGGGAATGGCAAATTACAACAAAAATATTTTTGTGGGTACCGGTGGAGCCGAGGGCATCAACAAAAGCCATTTTATAGGCGCCGCCTATGGAATGGAAAAAATGATGGGGCGTGCCGACACGCCCGTCAGGAAAATTTTCAATTATGCGTCGGAGAATTTTGCCGCTCATTTGCCCATTCTCTACGTTCAAACTGTTGTGGGCCTCAACAAGGAAGGAAAGCTCCAAACTTACGGTTTGTTTATTGGTGACGACTTCGAAGTTTTCGACAAAGCGGCAAAACTGTCGTTGCAGGTTAATTTCGAAATGGTGGAAAAGCCGCTGCAAAAAGTGGTGGTTTGGCTCGACCCTACGGAGTTTAAAAGCACTTGGCTGGGGAACAAGTCGATTTACCGCACCCGTATGGCCATTGCCGACGGTGGAGAACTGATTGTGCTGGCGCCCGCTCTCAGGGAGTTCGGCGAAGATAAGGAAATAGACAGGCTGATTCGTAAATATGGCTACATGGGAACGCCCGCAACTTTGAAAGCTACTTCGGAAAACGAAGAACTGCAAAGCAATCTGGGAGCGGCGGCGCATCTCATTCATGGCTCTTCCGAGGGGCGGTTTACCATTACGTACTGCCCCGGAAAAAAAACCGATAACCTCAGCAAAACCGAAATCGAAAGCGTAGGATTTCGGTGGGGCGATTATGACGAAATGGCAGCCCGCTACGATCCTGAAGAACTGATGGATGGCTTCAATACGCTCCCCGACGGCGAGGAATTTTTTTACATTTCCAATCCTGCTTTGGGGTTGTGGGCATACAAAGACCGGTTTGAATTTTAGACGATGAAAACTATCAACTGGGGCATTATCGGCGTCGGCAATGTGACCGAAATGAAAAGCGGCCCGGCTTTCAACAAAGTCCCTGGGTCGCGGTTAGTTGCCGTTATGCGCCGCGATGCGTCGAAAGCCGAAGATTATGCCCGCCGCCACAACGTACCCCGATGGTATGACGACGCCGACGATTTGCTGAACGACAAGGAGGTAGATGCGGTTTATGTGGCTACGCCTCCCGATAAACATGCCGAATATGCCATCCGCGCCATGCGCGCAAGTAAGCCGGTTTATGTGGAAAAACCCATGGCGATGAACCATCGGCAGTGTATGGAAATGCTCGATGTTTCGCGCGATACGGGAATGCCCATGTTTGTAGCCTATTATCGCCGCACTTTGCCGGCGTTTGTGAAGGTGAAAGAGTTGCTGGAAGCAGGCGAAATAGGTAAACCGCTCACTTTCAACATCCGTTTATACAGGGAGGCCGCCGAACGAAACATGAAACCCAGAGAGATGAGTTGGCATGTGAATCCCCAAATTGGCGGCGGCGGCCGTTTTTTCGATTTGGCGTCGCACCAGATCGATTATCTCAATTTTCTGTTCGGGAAAATAGCTGATGTGAAAGGTTTTGCCGCCAATGGCGCAGCGCTTTACCCTGCAGAAGATACCGTTTCCGGAATCTTTAATTTTGAAAGCGGAGTTACCGGCACGGGGAGTTGGTGCTTTGCTGCACACAAATCGTGTGTCGTCGATACTTTTGAAATCATCGGCGACGAAGGAATGATAACGCTTTCATTTTTTATTCATGGCGAAGTGGTGATGCAAAACCGAACCGGCATCCGGAAATTCAGGTTTCAAAATCCTGAAAACATACAGTTTTACCTTATACGGCAGGTAGTGGAAGCGTTGCAAAACAACACGCCATGCGTCAGTACGGGTGAGACCGCCGCGCAAACCAGCGCCATTCTCGACGAAATGGTCAAAAACTATTATCAAAATCAACATATCGGAATATGAAACAGGGAGGCCGGAAGTCGACGATATTAAAAAAGGGGAAGACGGTTTTTCCGCGTGTTTCAAACGTCCGTTATAAATTAACAATTGAGTATGAAAATCATCATCGATAACAAAATTCCATACATAAAAGGAGCGCTTGAGCCTTTTGCCGACGTGGTTTACCTCCCCGTAGGCAAAACCACCGCTGCTGATGTGAAAGACGCCGATGCGATAATCACTCGCACGCGCACCCTCTGCAACGAGGAGTTGCTGGCCGGTTCGAAGGTGAAATTCATTGCCACGGCCACCATCGGTTTCGATCACATCGACGCTGAATATTGCCGGAAAGCCGGCATTGTGTGGGCTAACGCGCCCGGCTGCAATGCCCGGAGCGTGGAGCAATATATTGCTTCTGCGCTGTTTACTTGGGCGTTGAACCGTCGCCAACGTCTGGAGGGTAAAACCATCGGAATTGTGGGCGTGGGAAATGTGGGAAAGAATATCGCCCGCTTTTGCGAAAACATCGGGATGCGGGTTTTGCTCAACGACCCGCCGCGCGAAAGAGCGGAAGGCGGAGACGCTTTTGGGACACTGAGAACCATTCAGGATGAGGCTGATATCATCACTTTTCATGTTCCTCTCAGTCGCAGCGGCCGCGATGCCACATTCCATATGGGGAGCGATGATTTTATTTCGGGGCTGGTGCGTAAACCGCTGCTGATAAACTCCTGCCGCGGCGAAGTTTTCGACACAAATGCCATTATCGCCGCTTTGAAAAATGGAAAAATCGACGATGTCATCATTGATTGCTGGGAAAATGAACCCCTCATCGATATGGAATTGCTCGATCTGGCTTTTGAAGCGACGCCGCACATTGCCGGCTATTCCAAAGACGGAAAAGCCAACGGCACTGCCATGAGCGTACAGGCCCTCAGCCGTTTTTTCAAGCTGGGAATCGACAGTTGGCAGCCTGAAAATGTGGAGTTGCCCGATTCGACAATCATCGAACTGGACGGCGAACAACGCAGCGATGAAGCGCTGATAGCCGAAGCTGTCCTCACGACTTACAACATCGATGCGGACGACGAGGCCCTACGCAACAATCCGGCGGATTTCGAAATGCTGCGTGGCGATTATCCCGTCAGGAGAGAATTTCCAGCATATACGGTTCGGATCAGAAATGCAAACAACAGCGTCGTCGAAAAACTGATAAATATGGGATTCAGGATTGAAGAAGTATAAAACGGCAAGTTAGCAGCAACCGGCGGGCGACAGTGTGTATTGACAAAGAAGGCAATTAGACAATGAATAGAAAAATGAAACATCTAAAATTACTCTTTCTGCTTTTAGTTTTAAGCAGTAATGCTGTTTTTGCGCAGCAAGTTAATTACAGCCAAGCATTAGCAGATTTAATTTCCACAAAAAAATGGTTTGAAATTGAGGATTATTATCAACAACACAAAGACAGTGTTGATAAAGAGTTCGTAGAACTTTGGTATATTGCAGAAACAGGAAAGGTTTTTAATCGTCCTTTTGAATCAATCAATGCTTATGAACAATTGATTGATAAGAATCCGCTCAATATGGATATGCCAACCTTGATAGATTTATTTTGGCAGCCTTTATTGCAACTATGTGCTGATGTGCAAGAACACGCAAAAGCGAAAGAGCTATGTCAAAAAGCGATAACTCTTTTAGAAAATGACGCCATTGTTGATTCTGAAATGCGTTTATCATATATTCAGGAATTTACACAGGCAATTGAAAGTTTTATGCAATTTGAAAAATTATATTTAAAATCATCTATCACTAAAAAAGGCGATAAGGCAAAAGAAGTAAAATTAATCAAAAACGATTCGAGTAACGGCATTTTTTTTAACGCAAAATGGAACGGAAATAAACTGAAAACTTTTTTTGATACAGGCGCAGGAGCTTCTTATATCTACAATAGAACAATTGCAGAAAAAATCGGAGTAAAATTAAATGAATCTGATACTATAATTATGAATAATGGAACCATACGTGGCTTTATGGGAGTAGTGGACAGTCTCGAATTAGGCGATTTTTGTATAAAAAATGTATCTGTTTTCGTTAATATTGAAACAATTGACCCTACCGACTCAAATCAAGTATTATGCGATTCTATTTTGAATTTGATGTTTGATATTGTACTTGGATTTTCAATTATCAGACAATCAGGCATTATTGAATTTGATTTCGGAAATAATACAATGTCATTTCCTCAAAAGGCACCCCTTACCAATAAGAAAAATCTCTACATTGATAAAAAACTCTATCTAAATATGGAAATCTGTAATACAAATTTCTTGTGTTTTTTTGATACAGGCGGAGAAACGGGACTGACAATCAACACCGACTTTTACGGGAAAAACAAAGATTGTATTCCCGTAGAAGAACAAACATACAAATCAGGTGGATATAGTGGCGCTTGTAATCAGGCAAGTTTTATTCTTAGTAACGGATATGATTGCCCGCAGATAGACATTAGTATAAATGACCAAATAATAACGATGATAAACGATTGTTCGGTGGCTAAAGACCAAGAAAGCGATACTAAATTTAGCACAGAAGAGAGTGGTTTTTTGGGCAATGCTATTTTCAAATATTGCAAAAAAGCGACTTTTGATTTCGTCAATATGGTATTTAGTGTGGAGAAATGAACAAAAGCGTAATAAACTTCAAATCGGCTGCTGCTAAAGGTCGGTTTTGCGCAAGGGCGGCAGTAACTCCGCAGAAAGAAACAAAGTAACGAGCGTTTGACAATTTTTTATATCTTTGCCTTTTTATTCTTTTTCAGGTACGGGTCATTTATGAAAAATGTAATATTATGCGTTTTATTTTTCTCGTCGGTTGTCGCCGCTTATGCGCAGCAACCGGCACAGGTCAGGAAAATAGAAATCACGAACTCAGAGTTCATCGAACTTAATCCTCCCGATTTACAAAGAGTCATCGGCAACGTTGAATTTCAGCACGAAGGCATGACTATGACCTGCGACAGCGCTTATTATTACGACCGTCAAAATTCGCTCGACGCCTTTGGAAATGTACATATTACCAATGCGGAACAAAGCGTTACCATTGATGGAGATTTTGCCAAATATCAAGGCAACGCCAAACTTGCGGAAATTTGGGATCATGTAGTCCTTGTGGATTCGAATGCTGTGTTGAAAACCCAACACCTGTATTACGAAATGAATACCAACATCGCCTATTATAACGTCGGCGCGGAAATTACCAATCAGGACAACATCATGGTCAGCAAACTGGGAAATTATCACCGCAACACCGACATGTTCTATTTCAAGAAGGATGTGGTGCTTACCACGCCCGACTATACTATTGATACCGATACGCTGAATTACAACGTCAAAACAAAGATAGCCGACTTTGTGGGTCCGACTTTCATCCAAAACGAAAAAGATACTATTTTTTGCGAACGGGGATGGTACAACACCAACGACACTGTGGCGCTTTTCCGCCGCAATGCGTGGATCAAAAGCGGCAGCACAACCGTTAATGCCGATACTTTATTTTACGAAAGTCAAACAGGCAACGGACGGGCTTTCGGCAATATTGTCATAGTGGACACTACCAACAACGTGATTCTCAAAGGTCATAAAGGCGCTTTCAACAATCCTACGGAAAGGGCATGGCTTACCAACCGCGCTCTGCTGATCATGGCGGAAGAAAAGGATTCGCTTTTCCTTCATGCCGATACCCTGCGTTCGGACGTGGATACATCGGGTTTCAAGGTGATGAAGGCATACAACCGTGCGCGATTTTTCAGCAACGATATGCAGGGCAAATGCGATTCATTGGTTATGTCGTTGCAGGATTCGGTCATCCACATGTTCCGGCTTCCCGTGCTTTGGGCGCAAAACAACCAGATGACCGCCGAGCATATCGAAATAGAAACCGAAAACCAGAAACCCAAGCGGATGAATCTGCTCAACAAGGCATTTATTGTTCAGGAAGATCCGTCGGGTTTTAACCAGATCAAAAGCCGTAGAATTGTGGGCTTGTTCCGCGATAACGAGTTATACCGCGTAAACGGTTTCGACGACAGCGAAACCGTGTATTATCTTTATGACGGCGCTGATGTAACGGGAGTTAACAAAATGAAAAGTACCAATATCGTCATACTTATTGAAGACAGGAAAGCGCAGGAGGTTAAAAATTACGTAAACATTGAGGGAGAGATGATTCCGATCAACGAATTTGACGCAGATGAACTGACTTTACTCGGTTTTAAATGGCAAATCAAACTGAAACCGACGGACAAAGACGACGTTTACGAATGGCGGGAGGACGCCGAACAACCCGTCAAAGAGACTGTCGCTGCCGACGCTGCAAAAGACAGGTCAGCCGGCACAAAGACGACGCCGACAACCGGCAGCGCAAGAGAAAGACCGGCAAACACGGCGCCAACAACGAATAATACAACCGAAAGACCGGCAAACGCGAGACCCAATGCTCCGACGGGCGGAAGGACGCAATTACAGCGCACTGATCAAAAATAACCATCATTTTATGTTACCGTATCATATCATTGAAAATAGAATGCTGTTTCTTTGCGCAGGTTTTGTTGACTGGCTCGAAAAAAGGCAGGCGCCTTGTTTCTACAAATCGGCGTTTGGGGTGGAATGTCCCGGATGCGGTATGCAACGCGCGTTCATCGCGTTGTTGCGCGGCGATTTGCTCGACAGCCTCAAACTGTATCCCGCTTTGATACCCACCATCATCCTGATGGCGTTTCTTGCGGCGCATATCATTTTCAAACTGAAAAACGGAGCAAAAATTCTCCTGTACATGTTCATCATCAATGCAGTAATCATTGTTATCTCATATTTATATAAATTAATCTTTTAATCTTTCTTTATGGAAAATCTTGATCAAAACAACAAATTGGAATTGCCGGGCGCCACAAGTTCGTTAGTGCTGGGAATTTTGTCCATCTCCATGTGTTATTGCTGGGGCACGATAGGTCTTGTGCTGTCAATTATCGGACTTTCGTCGGGCGTAAAAGCCATCAGCGCCTACACTGCCAATCCGGGCGTTTATACTGAGGGTTCATTCAAAAATGCCAACTCAGGAAAAGTATGTTCCATTATCGGACTTATTTTGAGCGTTCTGTCGTTACTTACGACAATATTCACATGGTCATCAACCATAGCCTGGATCAAAACGCTGCAAGGACTTGGTGGCTTCAATTTCTGAAATAGAACAGGGATAAAACAGATACCCGTGTGAAATATATACTTCACGCGGGTAATATTTGTGCATTTTTATAA
>Ga0082212_10013973_pt1 | contig 10019 bp, 5 predicted proteins | sample TergutNt197P3_FD_71548 | JGI IMG/M metagenome (GOLD analysis project Ga0082212, IMG submission 71548) | Neocapritermes taracua P3 segment gut microbial communities from Petit-Saut dam, French Guiana - Nt197 P3 | ecosystem: Host-associated > Arthropoda: Insects > Digestive system > Gut ... | reverse complement strand
TTTTTAACCAAATAGGAATATATATAATTTTTTTCATAGTTTTTTATTTTAAATAAATATATTTACGTTATTTATTATATCAACTAATTATTTCCTATGTCTTTTGCACTATTTCTTTGAATTAACATTTCGGTAATAGCAAGCAATAATGCAATTAAAACAAACAAACGCCATAACTCTGTGCCAGACCTTGTATATTCTATTCGTTTTTTTATATTATCATTATTACTTATTAGTTCTATTTTAGTTTTATCTTCAAATCTTTCTTGTAATTTTTTCAATAATTGAGCGTCTGTATATTTAGTAAAATCTGATTCCGAACTTTGTAAATTAAGAGCAACTAATGCTACAACATTATTATTAGAATTATATACCGTATATAATCCAGGCAAGTTCATATCATTAAAATCAAGCATTGCACCGCTTGGAAGTAGCACTGCTTGTCGCAAGAATTCATTTCCATTAGGGTCAATAATTTTAAAATTATTACTTGTTGCATACTTTTTTAATATTTGAATAGTAGAGTTCTTACCTATTTCAAAGTTATATGATAGTTCAGGATGTGAACCTAAATATGCAATACTACGAATTACAATAGTAGGAAATATACCCGTTACAGGCAATGTACTCCATTCTAAAATAGGTGCAACAGCACAATATAGAACCTTGCCGTCACCGATAATATTTTCTGCTAAAAAACTTCCATCACCAATATCTATTAAACTTTGCCCATCTAATGCAGGCATTACTTTATATATTTTAGGAGATTCAATTACACTTCTTGAGTCATTATCTACCTTGAACACTCCTTCAAATAATGGATGCATTTTATCTGTTGTAGTAAATTGTGTAGGATGTTGTTTGGAATATTCTTTTAGTTTGACATTACCAAAACCAAACTCAAACATAGCAGCAGAAAATACAGATTGTTCTGTTTGAGTATTAGCAAATATTAAAGCCGCACCACCATTATTTATATAATCCTTTATCAACTTATAATCAGATGAACTATAAATTCCATTTGTAACAATTATTAAATCAAATTGCGATAAATTAGCACTTGCTATTTGATTGCTCGAAAAATAATTCACATTTGCAAAGCCACCATTTCCTGTCAAAGTTATCGCAGTATGAACAAAATTAGTATTTATATTATCATTACTAAACAGTGCTACTGTTGGCTTATCAGGAATTATAAACCCAAAATATTTTTTATTGTCTTCTATAAATGCATCATTTTCTAATTCAATATATGCACTAACTACTCCTGAATTTATCGCTGTTGCACCGATGGAGATGTTTTTTGTTTGTTGTGATTGAATATTAAAAGTTCGTTGGGCTACATTGTTACCATTGAAATAAAGTTTCATTATAGTGCCATCTACATCTCCACCACTATTTCTGACGATTCCTTCTAACTCAACTGATTTGTTAATTTGAAATATACGAGATAAAATATTTATACTATCTATTGAAAGATTTTTTATATTTGAATTATTTGCATTTCCAATAGGGATTACATATATATTAGTATGTTTGGTTTTTATTTTTTTTATATCTGATTGTTCGAAAATATTTGCTTGACAATCGGATATAATAAAAATATTTTTATTAATATGATTAGAGTTTTCTAAAATTTTTGCTGTTAGTTGCAATCCTTTATCTAAATCTGCGGGTTGGTATGAAATCTGTAATTTACTTAAATTATCTTTCAAATAATCAATATTTCTACTAAATTCATATATTTTAAATTCATTTATATTTGCTAATTCTATAATTGTTGCTTCTTCACCTTCCTTCATATTATCTATAATTTCATTAATAATTTTCTTTGATTGGATAAAACGATTGCCGTTTTCATCAGAAAAATCAAGTGAAAAAGAGTTATCTATTAGTATGACAGAACTGGATTTAGCAAAACTTTCTAATCCTGCTATAGGTCTGTCTATAGTAGGTCTTGCAAATGCAAGAACTATTGTTATTATTAATAAAGTTCTAATTATTAATAATATTATTTGTTTTAATTTAAGCCGTCTTATTTTATTTTTTTGCATTTCTTTTAGAAATTGCAAAGATGAGAATTCTATTGTTTTTAGTTTTCGTAAGTTTAATATATGTAATAGAATTGGCAATGATGCTGCTATTAATCCGAATAATACTGCAGGATTTAAAAACGTCATATTATAATTTTTTATTTATTATTATTTACAAAAATAATTAAAAATAATTAAAAAAATACATATATAAATATACATTTTATGTAAAAAAATATCTATTTTTGCAAAATGAAAATTATAAAGTAGGCGAATCATCAAAAATATCTATTTTTTTTTTAATAATTAAAAGTTATAAAAATGTCTGATAACAATAAAACAATCCTTTGGGTTGATGATGAAATTGAATTATTAAAACCACATATAATACTTTTAAAACAACGTGGTTATAATGTAGATACCTGCACTAATGGGTCCGATGCTATTGAACTTGTCAAGCAAAATAATTATAAACTTATCTTTCTTGATGAAATGATGGTTGGTATGACGGGTTTAGAAACACTTTTCGCTATCAAAGAATATGACCCTACGATACATATCGTTATGGCTACTAAAAGCGAAGAAGAAACACTAATGGAAGAAGCAATAGGGAGAAAAATTAGTGATTATCTTACCAAGCCAATTAATCCTGCTCAAGTATTATTAGTATGCAAAAAGTTTTTGGATAGTGATAGAATAAATAAAGAAGTATTTACTCAAGATTATATTTCAGGTTTTGCGGAGTTATCATCGCAACTTTTTCTTATACAAGATTGGAAGAGTTGGGTGGATACTTATAAAAAAATAGTTGCCTGGAGTTTAGAAATAGATAAAATAAAAGATGAAGGTCTTAAAGAAACTCTGCAAGGAAAGTGGGCTGAATGCAACCAAGAGTTTTGCCGTTTTGTAGAAAAAAATTATTTTAACTGGATTAACCATCCCGATAACAAGCGTGATGACAATAACCCTATTATGTCGCCGCATATATTAGATAATTACCTTCTACCTGTTTTAAAACAACAATCGGAACACATTTATCTTATAGTAATTGATTGCTTACGATACGACCAATGGCTCGTATTACAGGATGTTTTATCACCATATTTCTCTTTTAAAACTAATTTATATAGTTCTATATTGCCGACTGCAACTCCATATTCAAGGAATTCTATATTTGCAGGGCTATATCCAGTAGAGATAAAAAACCATTATCCACAATTTTGGAATGTAAGTACAAATTCTGAAGAACATAAACAAAACGCTTACGAAAAAGATTTATTAGAAGCATATCTTACAAGAAGACGAATGGACCATAAAAATAAAATGTCATTTATTAAAATTTTTGATGCTGACTTTGGAAAGAAAATAGAAAGAGAGTTTGAAAAATATATGAAGAATTCACTAAACGCTATTGTTATTAATGCGGTTGATATGATTTCTCATTCAAGAAGTGATTCTGCTATTCTTAAAGAAATTGTTCCAAATGAAGCAGCATATAGACAATTAACGAAAGTTTGGTTTTTAAACTCAAGTTTGTTAGGAATAATGAAACAAATAGCACAGCAAAAAGATGCTAAAATAATCATTACTACCGATCATGGGTCTATTCGTTGTTTAAGAGGAGTTAAGGTATTAGGAGATAAAGATACATCTACTAATTTAAGATATAAGTTTGGTAAAAATGTTAACTCCGACCTGAAATGTTCTTTACAATTTGAAGAACCAACAGATTTTAAATTACCTAAATATTATCTTACAGTAAATAATTTGATAGCGAAAGAAGATTACTATTTTGTATATCCAACTGACTATCATCATTATTTAGCGAAATTCAGAGATAGTTTTCAACATGGTGGTATATCATTAGAAGAGATGATGATACCTGTTGTTGAATGCGAACCCAAATAGATATAACATTTTATTATTAGCAACTGCAGCGACTGCTTTTCGCAGTCGCTTTTTATTTATAGGAAACTAATTATTTCATAAAATATATACATAATTATATTCAGTTTAGCAAAACTAGATATAATTTTTGTTAACTAAAATTCATAATTATATACTTTTTATACCAATTTATGTAAGTTGTTTATTTCAATTAAATTACTTATTTATTCTTATGGAAACAGCAATTTTTCATCTATTTATTTATATTGCCGAAAGTAATAAATATTGATTTTATATCTAAAAATTACATAAATTAACACTTTTTCTGCGAATCCGCACCGTTATTGATTAAAAAGAAGTCGCATTTACTTTATTAGGACTATAAATTATCTTCATAGGACTATATCTTTATCTTCTAGGACTATAAATTATCTTCATAGGACTATATCATTTACTTCGAGGACTATATCGACCTCTTTGAATACTATATCTACCTCTTAATAGCACTATAATTTATCAGATGTTTCATTGTAATTATGGTCTTTGTTATGTGGTTCTGCGTGCAGATATATTTCACAGCGAGGTATTTTATTTGCAATCTCTTTTTCTATTTTATCGCAAGTTTTATGAACTTCTTCTAAACTTAAATTTGGTTCAAGATGAATATTTACTTTAACAAATGTATCTGCTCCAGCCATTCTAATTTTTAAACTATGATATTTTTTTATTTCACTAAAACTTTCTAATGTTTGAGTAATTATACCATTTAGTCCTTTTGGTGCTTTATCAATAAGAACATCTATTGCCTTTTTACCTAAACGAAATGAAACAAATAATATAATTATAGAAACAATTAGTGCAGCAATAGAATCAACAAATAAAAAACCAAAATCAACACACAACAACCCTAATAAAACTACCACAGAGGACCAAATATCAGACGAAAAATGTAAAGCATCGGCTTCTAATGCTTGACTATTGTGCTTCTTTGCTACTTTATATAAGGCACGAGAACGTGTAATATCTACAATTATAGAAGTAATAACTACTACATAAGACCAAGCATTTACATCTACATTTGTATTACTATTTACTAATCTGTTAATTGCTTCATAGATAATCCATACACAAGTTATAAGCAATAAAATCGTTTGAATAAGGGCAGAAAGGTTTTCTATCTTGCCGTGTCCGTAATTATGTTCTTTATCTGCAGGTTTGTCAGAAACTCTTACAGAAAAATAAGTTATAAATGTAGCCAAAAGGTCAATACCTGAGTGCAGTGCTTCCGCTATAATACCTAAACTACCTGTAATTATTCCAACTACAATTTTAGAACTCGTCAATAATATTGCTGCAAATATAGAATTAATTGCTACTCGTTGCTTTTCTTTTATCATACATTATACTTTTAATATTAAAATAGTTTTACTATAAATAGTATTATTTTGGGGACATCACACTACGTTGTTTGTTCATCAAACTACGTCACATTATTGTTTTATTGAATATTTATATTTTTATCTCTGTGTGAGAAAACTCCGCATTCTATAAAACAATTTAATTCTACCTTTCCTGTTTCGCCATTACGGTGTTTCTCTAAAACGATTTGAGCAAGATTTTTCAAACTATGTTTGTCTATTTTATCCTCTTTTTCTGGGTCGTTTTTTAGCACTGCTTCAGGTCTATGAATAAACATAACAACATCGGCATCTTGTTCTATACTACCAGATTCACGTAAATCAGATAAAACAGGAGTTTTAAAAAAATCAATATCCTTCCCACCATGTATCCGTGATTCAAATAGACGATTAAGTTGTGCTAATGCAAGCACAGGCACATCTAACTCTCTTGCTATTTGTTTCAAAGTAGATGATATTATAGCAATTTCTCTTTCGCGTGTTTCTGCTTTAGCACTTCTAATTAATTGCAAATAATCAACTATAATAAGCCCTATTTTCTTTTCTGCTTTCATTCTTCTACATTTTGCACGTAATTCCATTATAGAAATAGCAGCAGTATCATCTATATATATTGGTAAATTTGGTAATGATTTAGTCGCTGATTCAATAAATTGTTTATCAGCATTTCTTGTTGTGTCTGTTGCTTGTTTTATTGCAGATTGAACTGTTCGCATTTGGCTTTCTGCTTTACCTGTGTTTATATCCATATTAATTAATCTAACAACAAGTTGCCTTGCACTCATTTCTAATGAAAAGAACCCCACAGGAATTCCTTTCTTAGCAACATTATATGCAATAGCAAGTGAAAATGCTGTTTTTCCCATAGACGGACGTGATGCAAGTATTATTAAATCTGACTTATGAAGACCACCATTTAATTTATTATCTAAATACCTATAAGTTGTTGGAACTGCTGTTGTATTTTGTGTATCCATTAGTTGTTTTAATAAATCCTGAGAGGTTTCTTCATATAAAACATTCATATCCTTATATGTATTATTTAATCGTGACTCTGATATTCTAAAAAACTCCGCTTCTGCTTCATCTATTGCATCAAAAGCATCTACTGTTTCTTCTTGCGAATTATATAATACTTTATTTGCTGCTTCTATAAGGCAACGCTTAAAATAATATTCTTGTACTATTCTAGAATGATTCTGATAATAAGAATATGTTGGGGTCTTATTGTTTATTTCAAGTATATAATGCGTGCCGCCTGCATCATCTAATGTTCCTAATTTACGTAGTTTGTCTGTAAGAGAAATTATATCAGAACTAATATTTTCATTAAATAATTCTACTATTCCTGCATATATCAATCTATGACGAGGGTCATAAAATACATTTGAACCTTCTGATGTTTTTATATTATCTTTAGAAAATTGTGAAATAACACTTGCTGTTGCTTCATTACTTAATAACATTGAACCTAAAACCGCAACTTCTGATTCTATAGAATGGGGTGGAATTATTCCTGCTGTATATAACTTACTTTTTTTTGATTCTTTTGCCATAATATTATTTATTAATCACAAATATAATAATTTCTATCTATAAAATTATTGTAGTGAATATTTTTTTTAATATATAAACTTCCGTTAAGTAGTTGTAATTTTTTATAAATTATAAAGAGACAATATTTGAAGTAAAAAAATGTATATAATCACAAATAATAATATAATTCTTATAATTCTTTTATTTTTTTTTAGTATATTTGTAAATCAATGTTAAACAAAATTATTAAAATGTAAAAATATTCTTAAAATTAATGGGTAATAAAAATGATTACATTCTATAAAAATACTTCCAATCAAGGTCTCACTATTTTAGATAAATGGGAAAATAATTGCTGGACTAACGTCACAACCCCAACCCAAAATGAAATAGATTATCTTGTTAATAGATTACAAGTTCCATTAGATTTTCTTAACGATATAGAAGATATTGACGAAAGACCACGTTTAGAAAATGAAGATGGTTGGACACTTGTTATTATGCGAATTCCTATTAAGCACGAGAAAGATGTGGAGTTCGGAACGGCACCACTTGGTATTATCATTAATGGGGATATGGTTATTTCTGTTTGTTTTCATTCTAATGAAATTATGTCTGATTTTATACTATTTACTAAAAGAAAGGGTATTATTATAAATAGTAATATTGATTTTTTGTTACGCCTTATTTTATCTTCGTCAGTGTGGTATCAAAAATATTTAAAACATATAAATGCCAGAACTAAAATAGCTGAAAAAGAGTTAGAAAAATCTATAAAAAACGATGAATTACATACTTTATTAAACATAGAAAAAGTTCTTGTATATTTTATTACTTCATTACGAGGAAATGATTTGCTACTTTATAAACTTAAAAATTATTACAAAAATAGCGAAATAGACATAGAACTACTTGAAGATGTGGAAATAGAAATAAAACAGGCAATAGCAACAACTAATGTTCATTCAGGTATATTGTCAGGTTTGATGGATGCCTATGCTTCAATTATTTCTAACAATGTTAATGAAATTGTAAAAAAATTAACAGTCATTACAATAATAATTACTATTCCGAATGTTGTTAGTGGTTTTTTTGGAATGAATCTTTTAAATTATTTAGAGGAGCATCAATATGCTTTTTTTATAGTTGTGTTTTTAACATTCGCTATTGGTGGAGTTGTATTATTCCTATTCAAGAAAAACAAGTTCTTTTAATATAGAATTAATATTTTGTTATACCGAACCTATTTTGACATTTCTTTTTTTTAATAATACATTATTTTCTGAACAAATATTTTATTTTTATTATTACTATTTATTCTAACCCAGTAAACACCATATAAAAAATTAGAAATATTAATGTCAATGCTTTCAGAATTAATGTTTTTTACCAACATTTTTTTTCCTTCGTTATCGTAGATTTCTAATGTATAATTATCAGATTCTGTTTTTATATTTAATATTCCGTTATCTAATTTTAACTGATATTCTTTATTATTATTGTTTGCTATACTTACAAATTCGCTTTTTGCACATTCAATTAACGTATTAGCAAGTTCAATTCTTGTCTTTCCATAGCCCGTGCATATAATACATTCCATAGAGTCATTAGGTGGTATCTCATTATAATATTTCATCCCAACAATACATTCTATATCTGTAATATCATCTGTCTGATAATCTATACCATAATTAATTGCTTTATAAATTTCTTGATAATTATGTAAATAATTGCCCCCTGCAGCTATTGGAATCGTAGTATTAACAATATTAGGGAACTTATCTTTATTAACAAAGGCAAGTGAACCAATGAAAACAGATTCGTGTATGTCGGTAACTATTTGGGCTGCTGCTATATTTTTATCTAAAAAAGAAGGTATTCCTTCTTCAAAATATTCAGTTTTATTATAAACATAATTATTTATATCCCAATCAAACAATTTACCGAGTGCAAGGTCTTTAATAGTTGCATCCTGTAGGTTAAAAAAAGTTATTTTAGTTTTTAAAGCAGAGGAAGTGTCTGTAGGAAAACTATATTCGCTTTTAATTAGAACAGATTTATTATTATCTGTTAATGATATTTTTAATGGCGAATATGTTGTTTCTTGGTTATTTAAATTAGTTACTATCTTGTCATCAAAAAAAACAATTAAAAAAGAATTTTCTAAAAAAGCACCATATTTTTTATGAGTTAGTCCAAAATTATTATAAATATTAGTTACAGGTTCATTGTCTTTAATTTCGCCCTCGTCATTAATAGTAACAATCATATTTTCATTTTCAATTGTATTTAATTTAGTTATTGCTTGAATATAGAAATTAAAATTGTCTTTGAAACTTGTTCCTTGTTTATTTTCTCCTGCCATATTCAATTTATAATATGCTCCTTTTATTGAATTAGTGAAGTCAATTTTTATTTTCATTTTAATTTCTATTTCATTGTTTTTTTTTAATTCTGCTAAAAAATAAGTGCTGTCTAACAAATTAAATGCCGTTTCATTTCCTACTGACATTTTTACCAAAGATATATTTACATTCTTGGCATCACCAAGTATATTTTTAATTTTTAGGACTAGATAGAATGTATCGTTAGGTGTCCATTTTTTCAAATCAATTTTATCTATTCGTTCAGCATCTAATGTTTCATAGTATTTTTCTTTTAATATAATACTTGGAGTTAAATTTTCATCAGTAGTTAATGCTCTATACATATTAACTCTATTTGGCACAAAGCCACCACTACCTAAAATGGAATCAGCGGTGACTCGTGCTAATTCTATTGCTTCCTGTGGTGAAAGTTCGGGCTTATATGAACGTAATATTCCTAATACACCTGTTACTACAGGTGCTGAGAAAGAAGTACCCCCTCCGACACTTACTATTTGATTATTGCCACTACCTAATGACATATTTCCGTTTGCTTGTGCCAATATGCGTGTTCCTGGTCCCCAAATATAAGCATTTGGGCTTAATTCTGGCTCATCACCTGGCTTGCATCCCCCTACTCCTAATACACCATAATAACTTGCAGGATAATGTATACTGAATGGGTTAATTACACCTGATGTTATATTTCCACCTGCTACTATAATGGCAACATCACAAGCCATAGCATAATCTATTATAGATTGATCTATAACAGAAAA
>Ga0082212_10013972_pt1 | contig 10020 bp, 7 predicted proteins | sample TergutNt197P3_FD_71548 | JGI IMG/M metagenome (GOLD analysis project Ga0082212, IMG submission 71548) | Neocapritermes taracua P3 segment gut microbial communities from Petit-Saut dam, French Guiana - Nt197 P3 | ecosystem: Host-associated > Arthropoda: Insects > Digestive system > Gut ... | reverse complement strand
GAGAGGGGAAAGCGAAAAAGAGTGCGAAAAAGGAAAATGGGGGGTGTTTGCCCGAGTGCTTTTCAGAAAAAAGGGTTCCCCCCCCCCCCCCCCCCGTTGGAGGTGTTAAGAATGGCGATGTTTTGCATAGTTGAGTCTCCTGATTGTTAGGGATTTGAGTGGATGCCACTAGCACGACATCCCGATTGTACTAAACGAAAGGAGCAGAGTCAATAGATGTGCCAAATCTTCAAACTGTTTGATTCTTTGCCATGACTTTTATTCTCTGCCAGTCCTCGTCGTTGGTATTATACCTTACTTTTTTCCAAATGCAAGCATCTAAATGCGAGCAAAAGAATACAAAAAATTGCTCTGGTGCGTTCAAATTTACATAGAGGCATCGAATGGAGTAATTTGCCCTGACAGGGCAAAAAATCGAAACCACCAGGGGGATAGATACTACGTCCCTTCGGGACGGAAGAACGGCATACAAGCGTCCGCACAAATTCGGAGATACTCGTTCACCACTCTGGAATTTTCAAATGGATCTGGGTATAATTCCATATAATCGCTCCCGAATGGGACACACACCTACCCCTCCCAGCCATGTACAAAAAAATACTGTTCTTTTTCGTTATTTGCATCACGGCACCGGTAATCGGTGCTGAAATTCCGTTGGACGAGTCCAAAATGCGGGAAGGCGACTGGGGATACCGACCCGATAATGGTCAAATCGTTGCCGTTACGCCGCCGGGATTCACTTGGAAACCAACAAAAGATGTCGTCCGCTGGGAAGTGGAAATCCAAAGCGGAACACAAACCGTGAACAAAGCCGAAGGACTAACGCTCAGCGTTTGGACACCCTCCAAAGTGTTGGCACCCGGCAATTATCAATGGCGGTATCGCGGCTTCGACAACAAAGGCAACACAACCCCGTGGAGTACCGTCCGCTCCTTTACCGTTCCGAATGATGCCCATCCCATGCCGCTGCCGGAACGAGATGAATTACTGCAACGTGTTCCCAAACAACATCCGCGACTGTTTGTTCGTCCCGAAGGTGTTGAGGAACTTCGGAAGTTAGCCCAAACAACGTTGAATGCCGAATACAAGGAATTGGTCAAACGCTGTGAAGCACTGCTGAAAAATCCGCCGGACAGTTCCGAACCGCCGCTGTATAAAGCCGGAAGACGAAACGAGGCAGAACTCGATATTTGGTGGGGCAACCGTGTGCGAACAATTAACGTTTTAGAGAACGCCGCTCTGCTCGCCTTCGTCTGGACATTGGACGGCAACGAACAGTTCGCCGCTTTGTCGAAAAAACTATTGCTCGATGCGGCACAGTGGGACCCGCTTGGGGCAACCGGATTTCGTTACAACGACGAAGCCGGAATGCCGTACAATTATCATTTTGCCCGAACATACACGTTGTTGAACAGCCTGCTTTCGGAATCGGAAAAACAACGTTGCCGGGAGATTTTCAAGATTCGCGGCGAAGAAATGTATAAAAATCTTTGCCCCCGGATTTTATGGACACCTTACGAATCGCATGCGAATCGGGCTTGGCATTTTCTCGGTGAATTGGGTATCGTGTTTCACGGCGAAATTCCCGAAGCCGATGATTGGCTCTGGTTTGCGATGAATAAATTTTCGGCATCGTATCCGGTGTGGAGTGATGACGACGGCGGCTGGCACGAAGGAGTCTCCTATTGGAGTTCGTACCAAATTCGTTTCTGCTGGTGGGCGGATATTATTCGGACGACGTTTAACATCAATGCCTTTGACAAGCCGTATTATTCTCAAATCGGGTATTATCCGATGTACATGATGCCGCCCGGTAAAATCGGCGGCAACTTCGGTGATTTGACCAAGGATACGCGGTCGTCTTCCGTGTTGGAGTTGACCGATATTGTGGCGATGCAATCCGGCAATCCGTATTGGCGTTGGTACGTTGATGTCCACGGCTCGTATCGTCCGAAAACGGACTATTACACATTTCTGCGGAAAGCGGCGGCGTTGCAACGTGACACATCATTACAAGGCAAAGCCCCGACGGATTTACCACCGTCGAAACTGTTCCGTGGTATCGGACAAGCCTATCTGAATACGAATCTGCTCAATACGGAAGACAATGTCCAAGTGCAATTCAAATGTGCCCCCGCTCCGTTCGGTAGTCATTCACACGGTTACGATGCGTCGAACTCGTTTATCTTTTCGGCGTGGAATGAAAATCTGCTCATCAACACAGGTCGGCGGGATTTCTACGGCAGTCCGCATCACAAAGATTGGATGTGGACAACAAGGTCGGAAAATAATATCAGCATTGACGGTGTGGGTTCCTTGAAACGTAGCAATCGGGCAATCGGCGAGATTCTGCGTTTCGACAGTTCAAAACTGGCGGATGGAACGGAATATGACCTTATCATCGGCGAAGCCGCAGAGGGATTCCGACTCGAAAACGATGCACCGGAATCGTTGAAACAAAAATATCCTGACGGGAAATTGCTGAAATCGTTCCGCCGTTCGGTCGTGTTCTTGAAACCGGATGTGTTGGTGGTCTATGATAACATTACGCCGGTTAAATCGGCAACGTTCGAATATCATTTGCACGCCAAGAATCCATTCCAGCCTTTGGAGACGTACTTTCCCGGCGGTAAATCGCAGGCAAATGATAAAGTGTTTGCGGAATACTTGAAACAGCGGCTCGGTAACGTTGCATTGACGGCACCGGAAGCGGCGACATTGTTTGCGCCGATTGAAGACCAGCACAACATCGCACTCCGGGTCGAAAAAGCCGCATGCCGACTTGATTTGCTCTTGCCGGAGAAGTTAACGTTCACGCAAACGAATCAATACGATCCGATGCCGCAGGATAAAATCAAAATCCGCGAGTGGCATTTGACGGCAAACCCGCCGGGAGAAACGCAGGGAATTGAATTCCTTCTTCTTGCTCAACCGTGGAAGGTTGCCGGTCAAGAAAACATCCCGCAGCGGGAAGCACAGATTACCCGTAGCGGCAAGGATTTGACGTTGCAATTAGGAGAAACGCAGGGAATTGAATTCCTTCTTCTTGCTCAACCGTGGAAGGTTGCCGGTCAAGAAAACATCCCGCAGCGGGAAGCACAGATTACCCGTAGCGGCAAGGATTTGACGTTGCAATTAAACGTTGACGGCAAAAAACGGAGTATCACTTTTGCCGATGATGTGGCGAAAACGTCGGTGAAGTAATGCCGAAAACGGGAACGAATTGCTCCTTTGCGTCTTTGCGGTAATTTTTTGAACCGCAAAGGACGCAAAGGTTTTTTCAGAAAACATCGTTTTCTCGCCATTGTGATATTACGTCATTCCCTCCTTAGGTGCGTGAAAATAGAATCGTGTGTTTCGCACAAAGGCACAAAGCACACGGAGAAAACGATGTCACAAAATTCACTTTGCTAACGCACTACAGCCTTGTCGATTAAGGAATCAACGGCGATTATCCGAAGAAACTCACTCCGACGCTTTCACCGACCTTGAGGAGATGGTCTCGGCAACGGTCGTACTCTTCGGCACCCTGCATGTGTTCGATCATTACCGGTGCATCCTGCGGCAGTTTTGCCATCCGGGTAAGGTACGTGCCGAAGTCGATGTCCCCTTCGCCAATCACACATTCGACAAAATGGATGTTCATTTCCGGTTCCCAGCGAAGGTCCTTAAAGTGAGCACTCACAATCATCGGACCGAGTTTGTCGAACGTCTCGTCAATCAGACGTGTGGTATTCCAAAACTTGTCCGGCGAGTTGACCATGTTGGCAATGTCGAGATGCACGCCGAAGCCGGGTCGGTCAATCGCTTTGATGAGCCGCAGATAACTGTCCGCCGTGTCGGGAATTGCCCAGCCCATCATTTCGTAGGAAAACTTTGCCCGCTTCGGTTTTACGGCATCAATAATTTTCCGTGCGTTTTCGACGGCGAGGTCGAAAAATTCTTTGCTGACATTTTTCGGATGCGGACCCGACCAATGTTCCTTGTTGAAACTTCCGGCAGTGTCCACGCAGCATTTTGCACCGAGTTCGTCTGCCAAAGCGAGACCGTCCGTAACGGTTTGCAGATTCTGTGCCCGCTTTGCGGAGTCGGCATCCATCAGATTGACCCAGCGACCGACTTCCGCAAAAATGATGTCCCGCTTCTGAACAGCGGCGATGAACGCCTTGATGCGGTCTTTGTCGTCGAGTTTTACGTTGGGCGCATTTACTGCCCGAAACTTGCGGTCTAACGCTTTCTGTGCCCAGGCTTCCGGGTCGCTGTCCGGTGTATGCAGGGAAGCCACTCCCATCCGCAGGGGATGCAATGTTGAGGAACGACCCGCTCGCCGACGGCGCAGTGGTCCGCGTCCTTGTGGAGATTCTTGGGCGGCAAGTGAACTAGCGGACGCACCGATGGCACCCAACGTAAATGTTTTCAAGAGGTTTCTACGATTCATCGTCGATAAAAAAAAGAGGGGATGATTGTCTCATTTTAGCCGTCCATCGATAAGTTGGCAAGGTAGTGAAAATATCAACAATAGAGAACGGGTGCGTAAATTTTCGATTGCAAGTTTGGCAAAACGGTCAAAACAGGAAGACGTTGGGAGGTTGCCGACCTCCGGGCGGCAACGTGCGGTACTCCGCACTGAAACCACGTTCATGCCTCCAGTCGGCTCTCGACGACGCAATCGCCCGGAGGTCGATTGCCTACCACTTTTCGCCAATTGTTGCCGAAATAACTGCACAAATTATCATATACCACCATTTGAACGGATTAAAAACGTTACTGTGTCAACATGCACAGGCACAACTGTTGCAAAACAATACACATTTTGCAAAATAATGCACCGATTGTTGCAAAATAACGCATTAAAGTTATGCAATCCCAACACACTTTTTGAAAATGCAAGCGGTCAAGTCTTTGAATTTGTAGCATTTTGCACAAAATTTGAAAAATTTAGAAAATTGGCATAGAAATTGCTCGTTAGATACATCACAAGGCAGGTGTTCCTGTCGCAGAAAAAGGCGAAACATTGCTGGTAACAACGATTTTGCCGATTAACCCGGAAACTGAGAGAAAAGCAAAAAAACATTAAGTAATCAGAGCCGCAATCGTAAGATTGCACTCATTACCATAACGCTGTCGAAATCCCTTGCTGTGTTGGCAAGGACAAAAATGCCGACAGTTTTTCACACCCCCTTTTTTAATGAAAGGAAACAATTATGAGCAAAAAGATTTTTGCAATTCTGTCAGTGTTCGCACTGGTCGCCTTCATGTCCTCGGTCGCAATGGCTGGACTTATCAGTACGAAAAATGCATGGTCGTACTTCGCAGAGGAAACCGGCACGGTAACATACGCTGACAACAAAAGTGTATGGTCAAAGGAAGTTGAAGCAGGTCAAACATACGACCTGGGACTTCAGAGCGGGTTCAAGGGACAACTGAAACTCGTCAATTTTGAGCCAGCTGGATTCACCGGTTGGGTTGAAGAGACACAGGAAGTGACCTGCTCGGTAGATGGATGGACAAGAGATGCCTACTATGAAAAAGGCGAATTGATCTGGGCTGGTAATTATGTGTACGACCCGGCTTATGGACATTGGGGAGATGACGCAACCATAACTTGGGATGGTTTTGGTTGGCACTACAACTGTTGCGAAGAGTGCGGTTGGGCTGGCTACCTCAGTTATGATCCTAACTTTTTCGCGACTGAACCCACCCTGTGGGACGAATTTTGGGCGGCACGCGATTTCGTGTACTGGACTTACTTTGACGGAATGGATCCTTGTTTCTACTCCACCTATTGGTGCCCTGCACTCGATTGCCTTGATTGCGTCGAGGGACTCTGCTATCTTTATGGTGCTGGTTGTGCTGACACAGTAACAGAGGAAACTCTCCTTTACTACATCGACATTTTGAACAACTATGCGCCTTGTGAAGGTTGCGAATTGTGCGATCTCGGTGATGGCGGTGACTTTGGTGTTTTTGGTGATGGATCCGATGAGCCCGGCACCGCTGGCGATGACGATGACGATGACGATGACGACCAAGGCAAAAACAACAACAGCCAAGGTAAGAAAGGCAAAGGTGATGGTAATCAACAATAAGTTGTTGCATCATTACTTTCGTGCATCGAATTTCGGTCGAGGACTGAGATTTGGTTAACCAGAAAGGGGGGACGACGCAAGTCGTCTCCCCTTTTTTGCGTTTTGTGGGCAATAGCGCATGAGCGGGGGGCGTAAGCCCCCCGGTTTGCGTGTCTGGTAAAGGCTTGCCGGGTGAAGGCTCACCGGGGGGCTTACGCCCCACCGCTCTTGGCGTGGTTGCTTGCGTGTTTGGTGAAGGCTCACCGGGGGGCTTACGCCCCACCGCTCTTGGCGTGGTTGCTTGCGTGTTTGATGAAGGCTCACCGGGGGGCTTACGCCCCACCGCTCTTGGCGTGGTTGCTTGCGTGTTTGATGAAGGCTCGCCGGGGGGCTTACGCCCCACCGCTCTTGGCGTGGTTGCTTGCGTGTTTGATGAAGGCTCGCCGGGGGGCTTACGCCCCACCGCTCTTGTGATTATGCCCCGCCGCTCTTTTCGCTTGTTTCATTCGATGTCGTATTCGGGGGCGATCCAAATGAGCAGAGGATTACGCTGATTCTTAATGTACTTTATCACTTGAGGAATCGCCTCGGCTTGCTTGCGGCGAATCGAACTGCCTCGCGTCCACCACGTTTCCGAAGTTGGTTTGCCAAAGACCTGATTGAGCCGACGACTACCGTAACTTTTCAAGTCTCTCGCCACCGCTTCCGGTTCCGTGTCATCACTCGTTTCAAGCAGAACGTGAACATGGTTCATCATCACTGCCGTTCCACACAATTTCCAATGTCGATGAGCAATCGTTTCTTGAAATTGCTCAAAGAGAACCTGTGCTTGTTCACGATTCAAACAGACCGGCTCTCCCCTGAGATGCTCTGTCGTATATTTTTTGAGCCAATCGACATTCGAGTCGATGGGGGTGCCGTATTCATTGTGAATTTCGGAATCGACTCTACTGACAAATCCTCGTTCGTCTCCCGGCAACCACTGGGCATACGTCGTCGAAGTGATGAAAAGATACATGTCTGTCATTGTATCCCCCAAGAGCGGGGGGCGTAAGCCTCCCGGTAGCAGTGAGCGGTAATCTGACAACACAAAATGCGAAAGTTGTGTCGATCATTCCTTTTGTTCCTGCCTGTTACGTTGAAAATACGACTTTTTTTTGAAAATTGCTGTTTTTGCCGAACCAATTACGACGAGTCCCTGTATCATACAGCGCGTTTTTTGCCTCGCACAGGGTGAGGCAACGTGGCAAACAGGTAAGTAGGTAATTTCTCAAACAGAAAGGAAAAAAATGACAAAAAAATTACAGGTTCTCAAAATGGGTGGAGTTCGATTTCACGGTCTCATCTTTATCGCTGCGCTCTGCGTTGCGATGTCAGCCAAGGCAGATCTCATCGTAGTGAACGATTGGGAACTGGCCCCTCTTCTCCAGTACAGTTTTGATGGAACAACGCCGAAGGTTACGGCGATTGTGGAGGGGCTAGGCGGCAACGAGGGACGTGAACTTTTTAACTGGGACTTGCAGGTAGGAACCATAAGGAGTATCAATGAGTTCCGAAACATTTTAGAGTCTTGGTCGGTAGGAGCAGGAACTCTGTATAGCGATTATGCCGTATCGCTGAACGGCATCGATGTTGCTAATCTGACCATCAATAGCAGTCCAGCGACTGACTTTCTTAGTTATGTGGATGGCAACGAGACTTATTTTTTCGCTCTCGGCGATGTGTTAAATCGAGAGGGCTACTTCGAGTTTAAGTTTGACGGCGGAATCAATCAGGCTTTCGTGTTTACTCTTTATGGAGCAAACGAAGCCGCCGTTCCCGAACCGGCGACGCTTGTGGTACTGGGATTGGGTCTTGCAGGACTCGGATGGGCGGCACGACGCAAACGAAGCCGAAATCTTTAAGAGGGGACGCAGCAATTCAGTTCGACAGCGCAATGGCTGGTCATTTCGACCAACGGGAGAAATCACCAGCCCCGATGGAGTCTCAAATTGCCGCTCTTTCGGTTTGGTGATTTCTCCCTGCGCATTGCGGAGCCTGCCCCGAAGCAATTGAGGGGGTCGAAATGACCGCCTATTTGAGAAACATGCAAACGGACTGACGGTACTCCCGGTGCATCGACACACCGGCTTGATTTTTTTGGCATGTCGGCGTACAATTTTTTGTTATGACTCTTATCCTGAAAAATGAAGAAATTGCTCCGAACATTTTCGAGATCGTCGTCGAAAACTATCGACTAGCGCAAAAACTCCAGCCGGGACACTTTGTCATCGTTATGGCAGAGGAAGACGGTGAACGCATTCCCCTGACGGCAGCGGATTTCGATGCCGGGGCAGGCACCCTCACCCTCGTTGTGATGGCGGTCGGAACATCCACGAAAAAATTGGTTCGACTCAAAGCAGGAGACGCACTCTTTGCCCTGATGGGACCGCTCGGTCATCCTAGCGAAATTAAAAAGTACGACGGTATGGTCGTTATGGTCGCCGGCGGAGTCGGGACGGCACCGGTCTATCCGATTGCCAAAGCACTGAGTAATTTTGGGAGTCACATCGTTACGATTCAAGGAGCGAGAAATAAAAACCTGCTCTTTTGGCAAGATAAACTTGCTCCCATCAGTGATGAATACATTGTAACGACAGATGACGGCAGCGAAGGACGAAAGGCGTTGGTAACGGAACCGCTTCGGGAACTGTTGGAAGACAAGCAGAAAACAATCAGTTGCGTCTATATGATTGGTCCTGCCGTGATGATGAAATTCTGTGCCGAAACAATTGCCCCGTTTGGCGTGAAGGGGATCGCCAGTTTGAACAGTATGATGATTGACGGCACCGGCATGTGCGGTGTATGCCGGGTGCAGATTGGAAACGAAACGAAGTTCACCTGCGTGGACGGTCCCGAATTCGATGCCGGTGCCGTCTGCTGGGATGTGTTGCTCTCCCGACAAAAAATGTACTGCAACGAGGAACAGTGTTCCCATCGGCAATACTTGGAATCAATTACCGAGGAGTGAGGAACTGCCCCAAAGTAACATTTTCAGACCGTCATTTCACTTCGTTTTATTCCGGCTTTCGTGGACGATAACAAAAACCGGAATGGAGCGCACTGACGGATGCCGCTCACTGCACGTTTTTCGGAGCGGCAATCGGGAAGATTTTCAGAATATCCTCTTTGTTTGGACGACGACCGTATTCGCAAATCTCAAATGCTTCGGCGTACTTGACTTTTTTGCCGACCTCTTCGCCGTACAATTCGATCAGTTTATCGCGGTATTTATCGGCAATCGCCGCAAATCGGTTTCGGAACTGGTCGGCAACCCTTTTCCGTTGCTCTTCACGAGTCTGCGGATCCTTCGTCGCCGCCACTGCCCTCGGATCACGGAATCCCGTCGCACCCCCTTCGACAAACTGCGACTCCATCAAAACCAAGGCGGCAACCTTTTTTTCGATGACATCGTCAATCGCAACGACAATGTCTGCCGTGAATGGATTCGGTTTTTGAAACGAGTCAGCCGAATACAGGAAAATTGGCGTTTTTTGGAGCGGCGGCACATCAGGACAGAGAAACGGCACACCGACCATATAAGCGGAGTCCTGCATCAACACGCCGACGTAACGATGGTCGGGATGATAATCGTTCGGTCGATGTCCGATGACCACATCGGCATTCCAACGTCGGATTTCGCGGGTGAATCGCCGCCGGTTTTCGAGGTTCGGTTCCAGTTCGCCATCGTGAATGTCCCAGACGTAGGTGGTTACGCCGAGAGTTTTTGCCGCATCCTGTGCTTCACGGTATCGCCGGTTCGCAAGGACACCGCCGGCTTCGAACCAATGACCGATGTCGCCGTTGGTCACGGAAACAAACAGAACATGGTCGCCGCGTTGGGCCCAGAGGGCTCCGGTGCCGCCGGCACGAAGTTCCGCATCGTCCGGGTGAGCACCGAAATTGATGATAC
>Ga0082212_10013971_pt1 | contig 10020 bp, 9 predicted proteins | sample TergutNt197P3_FD_71548 | JGI IMG/M metagenome (GOLD analysis project Ga0082212, IMG submission 71548) | Neocapritermes taracua P3 segment gut microbial communities from Petit-Saut dam, French Guiana - Nt197 P3 | ecosystem: Host-associated > Arthropoda: Insects > Digestive system > Gut ... | reverse complement strand
GTCCGTCTCTCGCTCTGGCAACTGTGTCAGGAGCAACCTGAGAAAGAAATTGAAGCTCCTCATAGGTCATCTTCCTTTCTTTCATTATCATACTGAGATTACTAATAAAAGGCATATATCCACTGGCTTTTACTTGGATATAGCATAAAAAATCTTGACTTTCACTTGGCTATAGCCTAGTAAAAGAGTCAGTGGAAGAAACTTATTTTAATAAACGCTGAAAATTGAGGGATGTATGCGTAAATATGCCGTCTGCCTTATCTGTATCTTTCTTCTGACCCTCCTGACCCAAGCCGGAAATGTCCAAGCTACCGGACAAGATATTCCGATTGACCTTGGGTTATTGAAAAAATCTGAACAGGGTAATACTGACGCGCAATATTGAGTTGTGGCTGTATCAGTGGGATGACGGTATAGACGCTAAGCGTACTTCATAAACGTAAGGGAATACTTTTATGGAAATAGTAGGCATTATAATAGGGTTCGTAATTTTAATTATTTTGTTCCCTTTTCGGAAAAAAATTAATAAGGCTGTTGATTTGTCGCTCTCAGAATGGGTAGATGAGCTTGAAAGAAAAAGAGACGCAACCCTGCTAGAAAACAAAGCGCGACGCAAGCTCCTCAAAGAAAAGAGTGATGCTTTAGGTGACGTTCCCACAGCTGATGAACTCTTGTCAGAGTTGCTAAATAAGTCAGGGCAATCCAGGCCGGAGAAGAAGTTATGAAAACTCTGGAATTCTATCTCTCCGCTGTTAAGAAAGATGGCTATGCGCTTGCGGATGTGCCGGAAAAATTTAAGACAGAGGAACTCTGCTTTGAGGCTGTTAAGCAGCATTCTGGGGCTATCCAGTTTGTACCTGAAAAATGCAAAACGCCAGAACTTTGCCGTTCCGCTGTTCAGCAGTGGGCCATGATGCTTGAGTTCGTGCCGGAAGAACTAAAAACGGCGGAACTCTGCTTTGCGGCTGTTCAAGTGGACCCTCCCGCGTTGGAGTATGTGCCGGATGAGTTGAAAACGCCTGAACTCCACCGTATGGTCCGAGTATTCATGAAAGAGACAGCTCAGGGCGAATACGGCGGAGGCACATGGCTAAAATATTTGCGTGATACATGTGGGATGACTCCAGTACTCTACCTTGCTGCTATTCAGGAGGGTCTTTTATCGCTTTGCAATGTACCTGAGTCGCAGAGAACGCCTGAAATATGTCTCGCGGCTGTTAAGCAGATAGGCCGAGCGTTAAAGTATATACCAGAAGATATGAAAACACCGGAAATTTGTCTTGCGGCTGTTCAATCTGAAATAAGGGACTGCGTTTACATACGGAATCAAAGGAATCATCTTAGCGAGTGTCATGTTGGCACTGTGCTTAAAAGCATACCTGAGTCGCTGAAAACGCAAGAATTTTACATTGCCGTTGTTCAGACTAAAGAATGGACACTTGAGATGGTGCCTATGGAGTTAAGGACATGGGAACTGTGTCTTGCGGCTGTTCAGTTAGATTGCAGAGAAAACAAGTTGATTCCCTACGAGTTTCGAACAAAAAAATTTTATGATGTTGCAAAATCCCTGCCAATACAACCTAAGCAAGATAAGCAAGAAATTCCTGACGACGATTTCGATTTAGGAGATATATCAGATTGGGGATTGACAGATGATGAAAAAGATGCTTTCGGATGGTGAGCGGGAGCAGAGGCATCCCGGCATCCCTCAAAAATCGCTCATATTTCGCTTCTAAGCCACGATTTTACCTTCCCCTATGTCTAAGGTCGTCTGAAAAATCTCTCAAATTATTTATTGCTAAAACAGCATACTCAAATTGACCAAAACTCAGGGTGGTCTATAATAATTTTTTACAGCCTCAGTATTCTCCGAAACCTCATCCAAAACCAAAGTCTCCCCCCGGTCTTCTCTCAATAAGCATCCTTTTTCCATCAATAGTTCACCTTATGCCACCCTTATAGACCAAGCCGCAGAAATCGACCGATTCTCCTTAAATAGCCTTAAATCATAAAGCCTCCAACACTCAAGGCTAAGTGATTCTGGACATGGGCTTGAAGATTTAAAGCGACTTAGCCCGTGGAAGGCTCAAATTCGACCATCTAGGCGATTGAAAACCATTCTGCCTACTTTACCCTACCTCGACCTTGAACCTCCCCTAAAACAGCCGATTTCAAGCCTCTACAACTAACCCGTCATGGAGCAGTCCTAGGCGGGTTTTGTCTTTTGCCACTCCCAAACAACTTCAATCTAAAAGGAGACGAACCATGACCGTTCAAGAACTGACCAAGACCGTCCGAGACCTCAAGGAACTCAAAGCTATGGCCGCAGACCTGTCAGCGGAAATCACCACCTTGGAAGATACCTTGAAGGCCGAAATGACAGCCAGGAATACGGACGAGTTGACCGTTGACGTGTTCAAGGTCCGGTGGACGGCTGTAATCAGCAACCGCTTCGACAGCACCGCCTTTAAAGCCACCCATGCCAGCCTGTATAACCAGTTCATCAAACCCGTTGAAACCAAGCGTTTCAGCATAAATTAAGGGGTAAGTCATGCAGGACGTTTACCAAATCATCACTGACCGCTTACTGACCATCCTTGAAGCCGGGACTATCCCCTGGCGTAAGCCCTGGAACTATGGTCGGGAGAAAGGACCGTTGAACCTTGTCTCACGGAAGCATTACCAGGGCATAAACTGTTTCCTCCTGGCTTGCTCCGCCTTTGGTTCTCCCTACTGGCTGACCTTCCGACAGGCCCAGGCATTAGGCGGAAAGGTCCGCAAAGGGGAGAAGGGTTCATCCGTTATTTTCTGGAAGATTTACGAGAAGGTTGACCCCAAGGCCGAAGACGGTAAGAAGCGTCTGCCTATCCTCCGGTATTATACCGTGTTCAACGCCGAACAATGCGAAGGTTTGACCATTCCCCCACTTGAAGATTCGACTTGGATAGAACATGACCCCTTAGAAGCCGCCGAAGCCGTCATCCTAGCCATGCCCAACCGTCCAACCGTTGAAGTCGGGGGAACCAGGGCGTGTTATTCTCCATCCCGTGACCGTGTGAGGGTTCCTGACCTTTTCAGATATGAGAAAGCCGAGGAATACTATTCGACCATGTTCCATGAACTGGCTCACTCAACCGGGCATAAGTCACGCTTGAACCGGGAAGGCATTAGCGGACAGCACTTCTTCGGAGACGCTGTTTACAGCCGTGAAGAACTCGTAGCCGAGATGACGGCAGCCTTCCTATGCGGACATACCGGAATCGTAAACGCGACCATTGAGAACAGTGCCGCCTATCTCCAATCTTGGATTCGGACTCTAAGGGGTGACAAGAAGCTGGCTATAACAGCAGGAGGACAGGCTCAGAAGGCCGCTGATTACATTCTGGACCGGAAGCCTAACCAAGAGGTCCAATGAACCATCAACTAAGGCCCAGAGGGAGCATAACGCTTCCCCTGGGCTGATTTATCACCCTGTTTTTACCCCGTAGAAGGCTCAAATTAGACCTTCAAGTAGATGAAAAACAATTTTACGACCCTTCACCTATACCGGCATTGTTATTTTCCTAAAAGGCTCTTTTTCGCCATCCTAGCAGACATGTCCCATATCTGAAAATAACCCTGCCGTAATATATATATATTATTATATATACTCTATATAGAGCATATATCTAAGGGGATTCCTACGGAATCCCATAAATATATATAAAACTCTTACCTAGTATTTACTTTGAGACACATATCCTAGGACGAATATATTTAACGTAGCGGAGTGAAACGAAGCGGAGTTAAATATATGAGGACGAAGGAGTATGTGTCGAGAAGTAAATATAGCTTGGCGTAAGCTAAGCTATTATAGATTAATATTATATTTAAGTATAATATCGTCAGTGAATATATTCTATCTCCTCCTCTTTCCCTTTATATGGCATGAATTGATAAAGAGGGCATTTAGGCACACCACAATCATACCTTCCATCCACATAACCACAGTTGCACTCGGCGCACCTGGCTAGAACACCTTCCATGTATGTCAACTTCTCACCTCGAAGGTAGCGCAAGTATTGAGTTCTACCGGATGAAACCGGATAACTCTCATACTCTTTTATCAAACGCTGCCTTTCTGCGTCTGAAAGCTCGAATTTCGGCTTTGTAGCGACATCAAATTTATTTTGAAGGTCTGTCATTGGATAGCTCCTTGTCTGGAAGCTGAAACCCTGTTTTTCAACCATTCCTGAACTTCATGGGCGAGCCAGCCGACAGACCGCTCACTCAGTTTAATGTTTTTGGGAAAAGTCCCGGTTTTCATCTTCTCATAGATGGAGGACCGACTAAGGCCGGTAACATCCTCTACGGCTGGACGTTTCATAATTCTATTGTCCATGACAATAAATCTCCTTGAGATAAAGAAATTGAAAAAGCCGCTCAATGGCGGCTTTGATACGATTCTTTTTTCATATCACCAGTCAGCTTATTAGACTACCATTGACGCACAAGGGGGAATAGCCCTCTGCGCCTTCGTCTCCATCTGCTTCTGCCTTCGCAACTCATCCGGTCAAGGGTCGCTTCGCTCTCCGTTCCACTTCGCCCTTGACCGACTTCGCCGCTTCGGCATACGCTTCTTCCGACTACGGCTCCGAGGGCTATTTCAGAGAATCCAGATAGTCCGCCCACCAGTTCATCATATCGGTTCTTTCGGCAAGGTATTCGGCATGGTTATATGCCGCCTTGACCTTATTGCGCTCAGCGTGGGCCAACTGAGCCTCAATAACATCACTTTTAAAACGGTTCTCGTGTAGGAGCGTTGAAGCCATGCCCCTAAAGCCATGAGCGGTAATTTCCGCTTTGGTGAAACCCATACGCCGTAAAGCGGCTGTAATCGTGTTCTCGCTCATCGGCCTATCTTTAGAACGCATAGAAGGAAAAACATATTTCCATTGGCCGGTTATCGGCTGTATGACCTTGAAAATTTCCACCGCCTGATTGGAGAGGGGCACAATATGAGGTCTGCCCATTTTCATTTTTACTGCTGAGATTTTCCATTGTTTCTTTCCAAGGTCGATTTCCGACCATTCGGCGTGACGGAGTTCGCCAGGACGGAGCATGACATACGGAGTCAGTTTCAAAGCGCATTTGGTCACAAAATCGCCCTGGTAATCGTCTATGGCCCGTAAAAGACCCCCAATCTCTTTAGGGTCTGTAATGGTCGCCATGTGCTTATTTCTTTGGGGAACCAGCACCCCTTTCAAGTCTTGGGTAGGGTCTCGGTCACATCGGCTTGTATGTATGCCATACCGGAAAACTTCACCGCATAGGCCTTTCACCCTATGAGCAACGTCTATCGCACCTCTAGCCTGGATTTTTTCAAGCAGGGTAAGAAGTTCCCTGGCGGTAATATTTTTGATTGGCGAATTGCCGAAGGTCGAGAAAACATCGTTTTCAAGGTAACGCCATTTTCTGTCAGCATGGTCAGCAGACCATTTGGTTTTCAGCTTATCATACCACTCGACAGCGACAGCATGGAAGGTATTGGCCGTTTCCGCAATCAGCAGGCTTTTTTGGGCCTTCTTTTCTTCCAGAGGGTCTTTGCCATCGGCAAGAAGTTTTCTGGCCTCATCACGTTTCTCCCTGGCTTCCTTCAAGGAGACTTCAGAATACACTCCGAGAGCCAGTGTTTTTCTCTTGCCCAGGAAGCGGTAATCCAGCCGGAAATACTTACCGGCTTTCTTCACGAGGACATACAGCCCCTTCTCGTCAGTCAGCTTATAGTCGGTATCTTTAGGCTTGGCGGTTTTTATTGCGGTATCGGTTAGAGACATGACGGTATCTCCCTTTGTCAAAACTATAACATACCGCCAGAGATACCGTCAAGAAGGGCTGGATTTTGCAAGTTCGCCGTGGAACGGATCGGAAGGCGGTCAGCAATAAGTTTATGAAATAAAAAACTTCCTGGAATTTACAGGAAGTCTTTAAAATATTATGTGGTGCCCGGAGCCGGAATCGAACCGGCATGGCCGTGAAGCCGAGGGATTTTAAGTCCCTTGTGTCTACCAGTTCCACCATCCGGGCCCCCCGGGGGTTTCTGGCCGGACTATTATTGACGGACCAAGGCCCCCTGTCAAGGGATAAAAAATGCCGCCCGGCTTGGCCCACCGGGCGGCGGTCTCTTTAGGTGTCGGACAGGTCAGGGTTAAGGACGGTCAGTGCAGGAAGCCGGGTGAAACCAGGCGGCCGTAAGGCCGGGCGGCTTCGGCCAGGAGATTCAAGGTGGGCTCGGCTTCGGGATAGCACTGGGTTATGGTGTTGAGAAAACTTATGGTTTCGGCGATGACCGCCTGGATGAGGCGCCTCTGCTCGGCCAGGTCCTTTTCCAGGTTCTCAATGACCGGGGCCAGGTAGCGGACTATCTTGGCCGCGCTCAGGGCAGCGCCCCGGCTGGCAAGGCTCAGGCTGGGGCCCTGGTAGAACCGGCGGCCGGCATCGGCGGCCACGACCTTGGACAGGTTGATGAACTCGGCGTCCAGGCGCTGGCGTTGGACGTCATCGGCGGTCTCGGAGGCGGCCTGGTCGGCCAGGGCCATCATGCCGGTCAGGGCCGCGGCCACGCTCTGAAAACGCTCGTTGGCCTGGTTGAGGCTGCCGATGACTCCGGGCAGGCTCATCATCTGCTCCCGGGCCGAGGCCAGGGCCTGGCTCACTTCCAGGGGCAGGGTCAGGGGCTCTTCGGGCACGGCGGCCAGGCCGACGGCCAGGATGTTGGTGATGGTGGTCAGTTCGTTGAGCTGTAAGTTGGTCATGATCTTCACCTGTATATATGCGCCGTGGGCGCCGCGGCAGGGCCGCTTTGATTTCATTCATTTGAGGGCGGGCTGAGTCGTTCGTTCAGTTACTCAGCCCGCCGGACTCCCCGGGGCTACGCCCCTTAGCCGTTGAGGAGGGCGAGGGCCATTTGAGGCAGGCTGTTGGCCTGGCTCAACATGCTGACCGCGGCCTGGGTCAGGACTTGGTTCCTCACGAAGTTGGTCATTTCCGTGGCCAAGTCCACATCCGAGATGCGGCTTTCCGAGGCCTGGAGGTTTTCGGCCTGGATCTCCAGGTTGGTGATGGTGTTTTCCAGGCGGTTGATATAGGCGCCCAGGGTGGCCCGCACCTTGTCCTTGCGTTCAATGGCGCCCTGGATGGCGTCCAGGGCTTCCTGGGCGTCGCTCTGGGTGCGGATGTGGGCCCCGGCCCATTCGCCGTCGGCCGCGTTCTGAACTTCCACGAAGGAGGCGCGGTCCAGGCCCAAAAGGTTAGAGATACCCAGGCCGGTGGAGGCGTTGTAGCCGAAGCCGATGCCGGTGTAGGCGTCTTTCTGGGCGGTCCGGATATCGGAGTTGGCGGCATTTCCGACGTTCAATATCCAAAGGTCGCGATAGCGGCCCACGTCTTTGCCGTGGAGCTGCACGCCCCAGGAGCCGTAGCCCGTGGGCACGGCCCGGAGGGTGCCCCAGTCCTTGCCGCCGTTGCCGAAGTAGGTGCCGGCGCTGTGGCCCGCTTCCAGCTCGTCGTTATACCAGACGGCCCGGTCGTATTGCACGCGGTCGCCGCGGATGTCGCCCAACTGCTCGTCGCAGCCGCTCAATTGGTTGCCCTTAGCCCCGCCGTCCTTGGCGAAGATGTAGAGGCTGGTGTAGCCCGAGCGATATAGGCCCTCCCCGCCGTTTTCCTGGCCGATCCCTTCCAGGCGAGCCCAGAACTGGCTGGCGGAGTTGTTGTTGATGGCATAGGCCAGAGCGCTGATAGCCCAGATGGTCCTCCAATCGCGGTCCAGGCCGCCGAAGGGATTGGCGGGGTCGGAGAGCATGGCGCTGAGGGAGATGGCCGCGTCGGTGGTGCGGTCACTGAAGCTGGTGGCTCCCAGAGTGGCACTGCCTATGTAATAGGTTTCCACGTCATAGTCGCCTAGGCAGAATCGGTGGGCTCCGTCGGCGGAGCTGATTACGTCATAGAAGAACGCGGGAGTGCCGAAGTAGTCGATCAGCCCGATGTTGGAGGAACTGAAGAGGTTGGCGGAACTGAAAACCTTGTCAACATCAAGGATGTACGCTGAAACGTCGAAGAAATCCAGCTGCCTGGTGATGTTGTACATGCTGTATGGAGGTACGTTGAGCTGAATGTAGGCGCTACCCCCGCTCCCTAAAAATAACTCTGCCAGGCTGGTAGCGCTATTGGTAAGGCCGAACTCCACTATTGCACTAGTGAGGACGGCGGTGGAGAGAGCGTCGCCTGAGGAAAATCTTCCTGGAGTGTTCAAAGCACTGCTCAGCGCGAACGCGCCGGCTGAGGTCAAGGTGTAGTGAGCATTAGCGCTATTGTCTTCAAGGACGTAGGCCAGGTTGCAGTCCGGGTTACGCACGGGCGTGCCTGGTCTAATCTCGATGTATTCGAGTGTGTCCACTAAGAGCTTAAAACTGGGGGGGTTACCAAGTAAGCTGGGGTCGGCGAGGTTCGCGATCAGGGCGTCCATGACGGTCTTGGTGACAGCGGTGCCTGCGCTACCCAGACCCACCGAGAGCGCACCGGCCGAGGTCAACTGATATTGATAATTACCGGCCTTATCAACTAAGACGTTTAAGGGGTCGAAGTCCTTGTTTCTCGCGCTGGTCTTGCCCAGGAGATCGGCCAGGGTGATCCCGCCGGCCTGGGTTTTTTTGACCCAAGTGCCTACTTTCAGCTTGAAGCCGGTATCGCTGTCTCCTTCCACATTGCTGGGGGACACTATTTGGATCTGGCCATCAAGTTCCAGAATGAACACCGGTTCCACCGGTCTCGTGACTGAGTAGCGGGCCTCAACATGATCGGCGTCATACCATACGCCGCCGCTATGATAGAAGCCTTCTCCGTACTCGTCATCGTCGGTAAACCAGACGGTGGCGCTTGTAAGACCATCAGCCCCAAGAATTATATAGCTCGGAGGATCACCGGCGGCCATATCTTCCCTGGTAAAGCCGCTGAACCGCACCGGAGAATTATTGCCATCGGCGGTCATCCAGCCGATGCCGTTGGCTTTGTAGAGGCCGGCGCTGAAGACAAAACGTCCGGCCGGGGGCCAGTATTCGCCATCCACAAAGCAGACCGTGGGCGGCTTGGCCGAAGTTGACATTACGACCTCTATATCGCCGGCCACCCTATAATTCTCGTCTATCCCGCAGTTCGTGGTGAGCAGCGAGGGGTCGGCATTATAGTAGGCGGTAAGGTCAAGAGCCGGGTAGCCGGACTGGGCCACCGTATATTTGGCGGCCTTATACTCGAAATCCACCCGCACCCGGGCCTGGCTGCCCTTGTTGACCAGGTCCATAAGTTCCTGGAGGGTGGCGGCCGAGCCGACCTGCCAGGCCCCGGCAATGTAACGGCCGCCTGTGAGCTGAGGGGCGCCGTTATCATACCCGGGTTTGTTGTTGGCCTTCCAATCCCAGTTGTAGCCGAAGGAGAAGACCTCGCCGGACTTCCAGCCTGGGACAGAATCGGTGAGGGAGGGGATGCCCCCGCCGCAGCAGCCGGTGGTGTTGGGCCCGCCGTGGGTGCCCACGGTGCCCCAGATATCGTTCTTGGCGTCGCCGCCGATGCGGAGGCCGCTCTGGCTGGTGGCCCTTACGTCGCCCATGTTGATGAAGTAGTAGTCCTCGGCCGGGTTGTTGCCCGTGCCGAAGTGGAGTTTGAGGCCCAAGCCCTGGTGGATGTTGCTGATGGAGCCGTCGAGGAGCTTGACCCCGTTGAAATTGGTGGAGGTGGCGATGCGGTCTATTTCCGCGGCCATGGCCTGGTATTCGGAATTGATGATCTCCCGCTGCACCGTGGTGTAGGTGCCGGTGGCGGCCTGCTCGGCCAGTTCCTTCAAGCGGACGAGCTTTTCATCAATGACGGCCATGCCGCCTTCCGCGGTCTGGAGAAGGCTGATGCCGTCGGCCGCGTTGCGGATGCCCTGCTGCATGGTGGCGATGTCCGCCCGCATGAGCTCGCGGATGGCCAGGCCCGCCGCGT
>Ga0082212_10013970_pt1 | contig 10020 bp, 7 predicted proteins | sample TergutNt197P3_FD_71548 | JGI IMG/M metagenome (GOLD analysis project Ga0082212, IMG submission 71548) | Neocapritermes taracua P3 segment gut microbial communities from Petit-Saut dam, French Guiana - Nt197 P3 | ecosystem: Host-associated > Arthropoda: Insects > Digestive system > Gut ... | reverse complement strand
ACCGGAATGGTTTGCGACGGCGCCAAACCTTCCTGCGCGCTGAAAATTTCCACCGGACTTAACGCGGCGTTCGACTGCTCTACCATTGCCATTCGGGGCATTGTGGTGGACGAAACCGACGGCTTGAGCGAAGACAGTTTAGACAGAAGCATCCGTAGCTTGGGCAAAATTGGACGCTACGGCATGGACGCCACCGACGACCTTACACTGGAAATTATGACGAGTAAGGTGCATTGCAATAGTTTGTAAAACATAAAAAAATATGAAAAAATACATCCCCAACTTCCTTACCTGCTGCAACGCCTTTGTGGGCGCTATTGCGGTGGTGTTTGCCCTAAAAGGGTTTTTACAAACCGCCGCGCTGCTTATAATTTTAGCAGCGGTTTTCGATTTTTTAGACGGGTTTGCTGCACGACAACTGAAGGTAATCTCTGTCATTGGCGCCGATTTAGATTCACAATCCGATATTATTTCGTTTGGACTTGCGCCTGCCGCTATCCTCTTTATGTGGATGAATTTCTGTTTCGCCAATTTACCGCCGGAACTGAAAGTTTTTCCGCTCACCCTCCTACCCTACTTTGCCTTTATCATCGTTCCGTTCTCCGCCTACCGGTTAGCTAAATTCAACAACGACACACGTCAGCAATATGTTTTTTACGGGTTACCCACGCCGGCAAATGCATTTTTTATTGCTTTCCTTCCCTTTGCCTCAGACAGGCTTCCTTTGTTGGACAATTTTTGGGCATTAATGGGTTTAGCGCTTATTTTCTCTATTTTACTTATCATCGAATTTCCCATGTTTTCGCTCAAGTTTTCTACTTTTACTTTTAAGAAAAACTGGATAAGATATGTTTTTCTGTTTATAGCTGCCATCTTAATAATCTTTTTTAAATTTTCGGCTTTTCCTATTATTATTCTGCTGTATATTCTCATATCACTCATGCAATTTGGATTAACTAAAGCATTACATCAATGAAAATTAACTCAATTGCTTTATTTTGCGGATCTTCCGATGGTTTTCATGCTAAATACAAAGAATTAGCTGTCGCTTTTGGGGTAATGTGTGCCAAAAATAAAATCACGCTTTATTATGGCGGTGCGGCGCTGGGCTTAATGAAAGCCACCGCGGATTCAAGCCGAGTAAACAACGGAAAAGTAGTGGGAGTTGCTCCCAATTTCTTCTCAAATTCTACCGTGATTGACACTACGCTGGAAGAACTGTATTTGGTGAATTCTATGAGCGAACGCAAACAGATGCTGGAACGCTCCGCAGATGCCTTTGCGGCGCTTCCCGGCTCTTACGGAACGATGGACGAATTTTTTGAAGTGCTTACCGACGCGCAACTCGGACTGCACCACAAACCCGTTGCCCTGCTCAATGCCTTTGGTTACTACAACCCACTTATTCAACAACTTGAAATATTTCAAAAAGAGGGTTTCTTGCGTGATTTTCATTTCGATTTATTGATTGTTGCTTCAACTTTAGAAGAACTTTTTGATAAATTGGAACATTACGAAAACTCGAACAACAGGCATTGGTTGGATAAAATTAAGAAATGAAACGGTTTACAAACTATCTGCATCTTCATTTCATTGTGCTCATCTACGGTTTCACGGGCATTTTGGGAAAACTCATCTCACTGCCTGCCCACTATTTGGTTTTATACAGATTATTATTCACTATTCCAATTCTTTACATCATTATTTTATTACGTAAAGAATCATTAAAAATTGATAAACAAACATTGTTAAAATATTTGGGCATTGGCGTAATTATCGGGTTGCACTGGCTCACGTTTTTTCATTCTATAAAAGTATCGAATGTGTCGGTGGCGCTAAGTTGTTTTGCCTCATCGAGTTTATTTGCAGGTATTTTAGAACCGTTACTTAACAAAAAATCGATTAAAAGGTTAGAAATTATTTGCAGCGCCATTGTGTTGGTAACTCTTTGCATAATGTTGGGTTTTGAGATAAAATACTGGCAGGGTGCGCTGTTCGGCGTGCTGGCAGCCTTTCTCGCCGCACTGTTTACGGTGCTAAACAAACAACTATCCGGCAGCAAGGCGTTTACGTTGTCGTTTTACGAAATGGTGGGGGCATTGGTGCCGATTGTGGTAGTTTTGGGGGCAACACTCTTAAGGGCGAATAATTATTCGCCCTTACAAAACACGTGTCAACTCCCATCGTTTTCCGATTTGGGTTGGTTGTTGTTGCTCGCCTCTATTTGTACCACCTATCCTTTTGCAGCGATTATCAAGCTATTGCGCTCAATGTCTGCATTCACCGTTTCGTTGGCGGTAAACTTCGAGCCGATTTATTCCATCATCTTTGCCTACCTCATCTTCGGAGAATCGGAACGGATGACGCCTGTGTTCTACATTGGGCTGTGCGTGGTGTTTGGGGTGGTATTTTTGTATCCGGTAGGGAAGAGGAGGGTTAAGGGTTAAGGGTTATTACCCAAACAACAGAGGAAAACCAGCATAATTCTTTACTTTATCCCCACCTTCCGCTCATCATTATTAGAATAAATTACCGGAAAATACATCATCTCTGCTTTGGCGGGGTTGAGGAAGTAGTTGCCGGTGTAGCGGGGCAGTAGTTCAATGTTGTACTCGTAGTCTCCGATGGGTAGTTTCTCGCAGAAAATCACAACTTTATCTTTAAAATATTCTCGATAGGTTTCGTTGCCGGAATATGAAAACCGGTAGTAGTTCGATTTTTTTGAGGCATAACTGCAGCCGGCAGGAATGGGAATCTCAATCATCACGTGTTCGGCATTTGCCTGTTTTACTTGCAGATTAACTTGCAGCACGGCTTTTTTACCGGCAGTAAGGGTGTCGTTATCCAAGCGTGTTTGTATGGTAAAGGCAGCGCCTGTGTTTTCGGTGGTTACGCGCTTTAATTGATAATCGGTGTAGATGATCGGAATACCGCTTTTCATTTCAATACTAAGTTGTTCGCCTGCATAAAGGGTTGTGTCGAAAGGAAATTCCTTGACCTCTTTTTGCGCTTTGCCTGATAGCTGCACGGTGGAGGGCGCTTTCTTGTTCGCTGCATCGGCTAATAAATCGGGAAGAATTGTCATCACGGTAGTGGCAGATTGGTAGGTGTTCCAGCCTCTTTCTTTCGTGCGCAAAATATAGACTTGCAGATGCTCTTTCAAATGCTGCAACGTAGAATCTCTGCTTACAATTCTATACGCGATAAGGGTGTTAATCAATTTGTTTCTGTACCAATAGTGCTCAATACCATCATCGCAATACACGGCGCCCAAAGCATCTGTTTTTAAATACTTTTGAATTTTGTCTGATGAATAATCCAAATTTTGCTGTTGCCTGATTTCGAGCAAAAGCAGTTTTTCGTTTAAGTAAGAGGTGGTATTTTTCGTTTTATTAGCGCGGGCAATAGAATCGGCAATGTGTTCTTTTTGGGCAATTTCCTTGTCAAACATTTCAATGGCAGCGGCGTAATTTTGCTGCGCTCCGGCATCGGATAAAGCGTTGAGTATGGCTATATCCTGTAATGAAGTAGTGCGATATCTTTTCGTATTTACATAATCCTGCTCAATGGCGGTAAAATCTAATTTTACGGGGTAACCGGCTTTGTGCGCCATTACCAATGCACGCAAGATGTGCGCCGACATCCAGTAATTGGTGTTCGGGGAGGCGCCCCACCACGACCACAGTTGGCTTGCATTCCTGTTTTTAACCAATTTGTTAATAATGTTTTCAATACGTTTATCTTCCTTAAATTTTTTGCCCGCATACTGTTGATAAAGTTTATAGTTGAGCAACCCTATCAATTTCGATGCCAACTGTTCGTTGCAATCGTAACGGTAATTTTGCAGATAATAAGCAGCATTCACATAAACATCCAACGGATTAGAAGTAAGCGTAATATGAATTTCTTCATTCTCTTTGGCGGAAACTGTTTTTTTGTCTCCCAATTTCAAAAATTGCAAGATGCCGTCTGCAATTTCGGTTCCGCGCGGCAAAACAGGGATGGTTCGTTTTTCGCCATCGGTGTAGCCGTCATCGCGCTGAAAGAGGTAAGTGGTGGTTAAACTGTCGGTTGATGAAGGCGTAACCTGCATTTTATCTTGATACGAAGAGGTAAAGTAAATATCCTTCGTTGCCGTAGTATCTTCGCCGATGATGAACAGCGTTTGCCCTGCAATTTCGTTGTCTCGGGTGTAGTTGCGAATATTTCCTGCGTAACAGGCAGTATCGCCCGCCACCAAAAATTGCGGGGTTTTCAGTTCTGCCATCAACGGTTTGTACGATTGGATATATTTGCGTAAAGTGCCCGTTTGCAATTGGCGGTTCATTGCGTAAACTATGGTATTCCATTGCGTAATATTATCCGGAAAAGTAACGGTAAATTTCGCTTCCCCGTTAGCATCGGTAAAAAGGCGCGGTTCCCAAAAACCAACATCAGAAAAGTTGGTGCGCAAACTGCTCAGTTGCATAATTTCATTATACAACTGCTCTTCCGCCGCCTGACGCTGCTCTTGCAAGTCGTCGTCCAACTCTTCGTAGCCAAGTTTGTACTGCACCGAAGCGCCTGTTAGCTTTGTATCAGAAGCATATCCACGAACCCGCACGCCATCTATAACGGTTTGTTGCCCATCCGAACGATTGCCCCTAACGCTCTCTACTTGCGTTATTGATCTGCCCGGCGTTTTCCTAATCTCATCGCCCGAAAGTTTTGTAGATGATGTTGTGTTATCTTGAAAAAAAAGAGGAGGTTCATACACAACTTCCACTGCTTGCAATTCAGCAGAAGAACAATCCATTACAATATCAATAAATTTCACTTCAGAACCTGCTATAGAAATCCCATTTAGAGGATGGGTGTTCATACAGGTAAAAGCTCTACCTGCGCAAATATCATAAGTACCGGCAGCAACACCAAAGATTTGGTATGCGCCGTTATCATCAGTGTATGCCCCATTTACTATTTTATCATCTTGTTTTACCAAAACTAGAAGATAGGGAATTGCATTGCCTATAGGGTCTTTCACCATACCTTTAATAGTGCTGCAACAGTCTTTGGAATTTCCATTTTTTCTAATCTCTTTCATTGTAGTCTCAAATTCTTTAATAATCTCATTCCGATTTTCATAAATAGCAGTAACCGTTGAGGGGTTATAAACAGCATAAAGAGAAATAGAATCTTTTTCGCGCAAAGGCAGAGGCGACATATTGAGTTGGGTGTAAGTGTAGGGTTTTAGCGTTAAACTGTCGTAGCAAAGATAAGTTCCATCTTCAAACAAAAGAATTACATTGTAGGTAGCCGGTGAAATGTAGTGGTTTTTGAGATGCTCCCGAGTCCACTTGCTTGAGTAAGAAACTTGCAGGGTTTCTACATTTCTTAACAACAAATGAGATACGCCGACAGAATCGGGATGCATCGGCAATGTAAAATTCAATCTCATATTGTCTTGTGTTACGGTATATTTTCGGGGATACCACGGCTCTTTCTTTTGGCAATTTTCAATAATTTGGTTAAAGATTTTCGGCGTAAGCGCAAAATCGTTGAGCGTGGTAATTTTTTTTGTAGATGAAAAACGAATTACCTTTGGGCATACCTCGTATGAATATTTATACACCACATTATCTTCAAATTTGTATGAAAACCCGCCTTCGTGAATATAGCGAATGCCGCCGCAATACTCCATATATCCCTCCGGAAAAGGTCCTGCCAAAACCGTAGAATGTGACGGCTGAAAGCACGAATAATAAATGGGATGTATGATGTCGCCCTGTTGCAAATAAAGATCTTTATGATAAGAAGTTACCGGAAAACGGGAAATTAATTTTTGGTAATTATTCTCTTCTTTATTTGTAAAATGATAATCACCGTTTTTATCACGAGTGTTGAGTTTCACGGTTTTGGCGTTAGGAGGCAAACTGTCTAAATCTATACTGATAATCGTTTTCTTTCCTTTTTCTAAAAAGATAGAATTAAACATAATGGCTCTGTCGTGCAAACGCAACGTAAGCTGAATGGCAATTTTATCCGTTTCTTCATACATACTTGAAACGAGAAAAGAATAGCGTTTAGGCTGTTCTGTCCACGAAAAATAGACCGGTTCTTCGTTAATTTCAATTACATAAATATTCACCGCTTCGCCGTTTTTCATAATGTACGGCGCTACTTGCGTGGTAGAATCGGGCGTGGCTACCGAGTGTACAAACATTTGGTTTCGCGGATAAGCAAATTGATAGTATTTCATCGTATCCAAACACAGTTTTTCATTCCAGTAAGCATAATCAAAAGGCACATTCACCATATAGTTTTCATTAGTAATGGAATATCCGTTGCGTCTTTCGCGTGTTTGCGGGGGCGTTCCGTAATTGGGCAAATCGGGTACATAATAATTCAACGGACTGTTATAGGCAAACGCGGTAAGATCAACATCTTCCAACGGTTTCCCAAAATGGTCTTTTACCGAAATCGTGGCATCGAGCGTTTGTCCGGGGTAAATCCTATCGGGTAAATCTATAGAGACATCTAAAAAATCGGTTTTCGGTACAAACGTTTTGCGAAACGATTGCTCTTTTCCACCCATTACATAGAAAAAATCCACATAATGCACTCTATTCAAGTTGGTTTTAGGATAAAGAAATTCAAAATCCGTTCCCGAACCTTTTTCCAGCAAACGACTTCCCTGATAAATATAATAGGAAAGCTCTATTTTCAAAGGGTTTATTAATTTAACACTGAATGAATCTACGCTAAAACCGCCTGCAATATCCAATTGGGTATCTAAATGGGTAGCCTGAAAAGATTGCTTAAAATCTAAAGAATCTATCTGAAAATTATATGCTTTAACTTTTTGATTAAATGGAATTTTGAAAGGCAAATCAACGGTTTCCCGCTCATCAGCATCGTTGAGCCAAAATTGTGCTTTCATATTTTTAGTTTCGCCCAACTCCTGCCATTGAAAACACAGCGTATCGTTGTTTTGGGGAGTACAAAGCAACTCGTAAGCCGAGTAATAAAACGTTGCATATTGTTTAGATGTAAGCACTTGATTATCGTAAGTGGTTACTTTCACTTCCACATTATACGAGCAATTCGACTCGCCGAACAAATCATCGGGAATTTCAAACAGCGTGGGCTTGTCGTTTTCCAAATCTATTTTTTGATACAACAACGTATCCGGAAGTTGCAGCAAGTCGGTGAAGGTTTCTAAGATATCTCTACGTTTCACCGTTATTTCGGCTTGCACATCCTGCAAAAACAAACCATTCATATCCAACGCCTTTATTTCAATTTCATTAGCATTCGGTGCATAGTGATACCTATTTAATTTAGTTTCCAACTTACTGTCGTAGAGTTCATAATCTTTATATATAAACTGTGTGGAGGCAACAATTCGTCCGTTAACATCGCGCAACTGAAAAGAGTATGAGTTGTCTAATTTTAGTTTCAACGAATCGTGCAGCATAATTTCACCGGCATAACCGCCTGCGCGATAGGGCGAAATGGTATCTATCATTTTGTAAGTATAGCGCTTGTTCGGGTCGGTTTGCATCCAAATTTCCAATCTGCTATTTAGCGGAGTTTTGGTTCCATAAAGCGAATAGGACTTGAAGCGCACGGTTTCGCCCGGTTTGTACTTGTTTTTATCGGTAATTAAATAGCTGTAAAAAGTGGGCGTATTATCGGCGCTTCCGTAACCTCCGTAAGGTTTGGACGGAACTTTTGTGGACAAATCGAACAGCGCGCAAAAATCATCCAACTCAACGAAAATCAGTTTGGTATCTAACGTTGTATTGCGTGTTGAAAAGGTGCGACTCTTATCATCGAAAGGCACGGCAACCTCTTTCCATTTCCAAAATCCGGGTTTCTTAAAAAACACTTTGGCATCATCGCGAACTTTTCCATTGGCATCCACCACTTGAAACGTTAACGCGTCATATTCGTGAAACACAAAAATTTGAAAAGGAATAAAGGGAAAGTACCAGTAATTTACCTTGCCGGTTTCATTATCTATTTTAACAAAAAGATAATGCCCTGCTTGTAGTTGTTTATCCCACTTGCCGGTTTCATTATCTATGTTAACAAAAATAAAATGCCCTTGTTGTAGTTTTTCATCCCATTTTTCTATGAGCGACCCCCGCGGCGTATGCAGCATCTTCTTTATCAACGTGCTGTCTTTGGGCGTAAATTTCACAAACTTTTCCGCCTCCGCAGTCGTAATTTCAAAAATATAAGTTCGTTTGGTTTCTTCCTGCCACTTAATTTCCTGCGCATTAACGCACAAAGAAAGTAGCAGGATAAGGGCTATTAAGGTTGTTCTCATAAAATTAATTCTTAAAAATTTTCAAACGCGAAAATAAAAAAAACGGTTTACCCCTTGACAAATGCTTTTTTGGGATGTATATTTGCGCGACTATAAATAAAACGAAATGAAGAACGAAATAATACTCTACCAACCTGAAAATGAGATAGAAATTGAAGTTATTTTGGAAAACGAAACTGTTTGGCTTACGCAGGCACAAATTGCAAAATTATTTGGGACAAAACGCCCAGCTATTACTAAACACATTCATAATCTTTATGATACAGAAGAATTGGATGAATATAGCACATGTTCTATTTTGGAACATAAGGGTAATAATAGCAAACAAACATACCAAACAAAATATTATAATTTAGATGCTATTTTATCTATCGGCTATCGGGTTAACTCACGAAATGCAACTCTATTTCGCAGATGGGCAACGCGAATTCTTAAAGATTATATGCTGAAAGGCTATTCTATTAACCAACGTTTTGAGCACATAGAGCATCGTGTTGCCGAAACAGAAAAGAAAATAGATTTCTTCGTAAAAACCGCTTTACCTCCAAAAGAAGGCATTTTTTACGATGGACAAATTTTTGACGCCTATACTTTTGCAGCCAACCTAATAAAATCTGCAAAAAGTTCTATTATATTAACAGATAATTATATAGATGAAACAGTTTTATTATTATTGTCGAAAAGATTGCCAAAAGTCAGCACAACAATTTATACCAAACATTTTTCCCCGCAGTTACAATTAGATTTGGCAAAACACAATGCACAATACGAACAGATTGATGTTCAAATATCAAACCAATTTCACGACCGGTTTTTGATAATTGACCATACCGTATATCACATCGGAGCTTCACTCAAAGATTTGGGGAAGAAATTGTTTGCGTTTTCTAAAATGGAGGCAACAGATGCAGAAGTTTTAAGAATAATCAAACCCCAAGCATTACAGAGGCGCTAATATAATGCCGACTTTCATACTCTTCTACCAATTCCGACCAAAAATCCAACTCAATAGCTTCAGGTACAGTGGCATAATTTTCATCGGTAACAATTTCCAATAGTTCATTTATCCTCTTAACTATGGCATTATATTCTGTTTCATTTGAAATTGATTTCATAAGGTATTTATTTCTCATTCAGAATTTTGTGGCGAAAATAGATTGTTTTTTGTTTTATAGCGATATTATTAGATGATTTTTTAAATGACTAAAACAATACTCATATTCAAAAAAATCATCTTACCCCTTGACAAACGCCTTTTCGGGATGTATATTTGCGCCCTCAATGCTTACTAATATGGATGTACTAAAAATCAACTCAGTAGAAGAAAAAATCATCACCTTACGCGGCATTCCCGTTATTTTAGATAGCGATGTTGCCCAACTTTATGAGGTGGAAACCAAACGTATTAACGAAGCGGTTAGAAATAATCCTGAAAAATTTCCGGAAGGATATATTCTTGATGTTTCTGATAAAGAAAAAAAATCTTTAAGGTCTAAAATTTCGACCTTAGAAAAGCAAGGGAGAGGGCAACATACAAAATATCTTCCTAAAGCCTTTACAGAACAGGGACTTTATATGCTGGCAACTATCTTAAAAAGCCCGAAAGCAACGCAAGCCACTTTGGGTATTAGTTGCTGCCGACACTTCCGTAGAGTTTAATTTGGGTTTGATGAAAATAAAACATCATATTAAAAGAGAGCGAAGAA
>Ga0082212_10013969_pt1 | contig 10020 bp, 7 predicted proteins | sample TergutNt197P3_FD_71548 | JGI IMG/M metagenome (GOLD analysis project Ga0082212, IMG submission 71548) | Neocapritermes taracua P3 segment gut microbial communities from Petit-Saut dam, French Guiana - Nt197 P3 | ecosystem: Host-associated > Arthropoda: Insects > Digestive system > Gut ... | reverse complement strand
ACACTTAGGCTTATAGAGCAAATGCCCGAGGGTACGCTTGATGAAATATTGGATAAATATGTCGAAATGAATATCGCGCACCCATTTATGGAGGGTAACGGCAGAAGCACGCGGATATGGCTTGATTTGATACTAAAAAAGAGATTGAAAAAGTGCGTCGATTGGAGCGCGATAGGTAAAAAGGAATACATCTCCGCCATGACAAAGAGCACAACGGACAGCACAACGATAAAGAGTCTTATAACAGCCGCTCTGACCGGCAAGATAAGCGACCGCGAAATGTTTATGAAAGGGATAGATTATTCCTATTACTACGAGGAAGAAATGAACAGCGGAGAGGATGCGTAATATTTTATGCTCTGACCCCATGAAAAAAATTATTCATTTAGATATGGATGCATTCTATGCATCTATCGAGCAGAGAGATAATCCCTCTCTAAAGGGGAAGCCTGTCATTGTAGGAGGCGACCCAAACAGGAGAGGTGTAGTCTCAACATGCTCCTATGAAGCAAGAAAGTATGGCGTTCATTCCGCTATGCCGAGCAAAACCGCAATCAAGCTCTGTCCCCAGGCAATATTTCTCCCTCCCAGATTTGAAGCTTACAAGAACGCTTCCGGGGAGTTTTTAAGTATCTGCGCAGACTATACCGATCTTATTGAACCACTTTCTCTTGACGAAGCATTTTTGGACGTTACCGAAAACAAGAAGAATATGCTCTCTGCAACTATTATTGCCAAAGAGATACAGAGCAGAGTATTTTCCGAAATGGGACTTACTGTTTCTGCAGGCGTTTCATACAACAAGTTCCTTGCTAAAATTGCATCCGACATAAATAAACCGAACGGCATTGCTGTTATAAGACCGATGGAGGCTGAAAAATTTCTTGAGACTCTCCCTATTGGAAAATTTTATGGAGTAGGCAAGATAGGTGAAAAGAAGATGATGGCGCTGGGAATAAACAACGGCCTTGATCTTAAAATGAGAGACCTTGAAACGTTATTGAAACATTTCGGCAAGGCCGGAAAATTTTATTATGATATAGTACGCGGTATTGATGCAAGGGATGTAGCTCCATACAGGGAGAGAAAATCTTATGGCCGTGAGACCACATTAGCAGAAGATATTCTTGATATGGATTTAATTAAATCTATACTTGAACATATCGCGGCTGAATTAGAATCGGCTCTCAAGAGAAAAAATATTAAAGGGAGAACCGTTACTTTAAAGATAAAGTATTATGACTTTCAGCAGATAACAAGAAGCAGGACTTTGGACAGATTAGTCGATTCCGCAGATGAGATTATTAATGAGGTATATCAACTCCTGGGCCATACCGATGCAGGGAGAAAAAAGATAAGACTCCTTGGTATATCTCTTTCTAATTTTGACAATGAAGATGAAAAGGCATCGGATGATCAGTTGTCGTTGTTTTGAATTTTTAGCAGCATAAATACGGGTAACCTCACCCCCGTATGCCGTGCAAAAACAAAATCATCCCCAATGAATCACTGTCTTCCTCTTAGGAACTCTATGGTATGTTAACAGAGGATATCCTGTCAGAAGAGAGCCAAACAGAGCATGTTCTTTAGGCAGACCTAATCTCTCCTTTAACGGTTTCCACGACATTGCGCACCATGTAATAAATCCGCCCCAGCAGCAGCCTAATCCAAGAGATGGAGCGGCAATATCCGCATGAGACAACGCTATGGTACATCCTGTAAATGCCATAGGATCTGTTTTCATTCCATGTGCAATAATAAGGGAGGTCGCTCCCCATGTAATTGTGTCGATACCATTCTCCCATGCTTTGGAAATTATATCAAAGTGATAGAGCCTTGCTTCGTCAGGTTTTTTCTCTATCATATCCCTCATCCAGTCAACAACCGACAAGGCTGCCTGCTTAACGTTCTCCCTTTCGGAGATTACAGTCCATTCAACAGGTCTTGCATTGTGCCCCGTCGGAGCGTATGTTGCCATATTTATTAATTTTAGTAATTTATCTTTTTCAACAGGATCTTTCTTAAATTTTCTAATAGCGCGTCTGTATTTTAGATAGCTGTCAATAGCCTCATGGCCGGGATTCCAATTACTGCTAATAGGTTCACACTCCTCGGACTTCATTGTTTCTAAGCTGAGAGCGCCCGTAGGGCATACCGCTACACAGTGTCCGCAGTTTAAGCAGAGTTTTTCTCTCCCTTTAGCCGGTTCGGGACAGCCGGTTTTATCTTTCATCTCCGGTATTGCCATTGGGCATTCCATTACACAGAGTCTGTCTTTTTTGCATTTGGTATTATCAACTGTAAAAAGCGCCATTTTGTTCTCCTGATCTATGTTTTGTCTATATTTTATATTGCTGATTTTTATGTCTATCAGAAAATTATTCTATTGGTTTATTATATCCGATTTTAAAGAATAAATATGATATATATAATTTGATTTTTAAATTTGATTTTATAAAAAAAACTTGTTAATTATATCTTCATTATATAGACTTTGTGCAAAATGCTTAAATTCTTTATTATGGAAGGGATAATATGGGGTGTACGGTAGCTATAGGATCGCAATGGGGCGATGAAGGGAAAGCCAAGATGATTGATTATCTTACGGAAGATACTGATGTTGTTGTAAGATACCAAGGGGGAGCCAATGCAGGTCATACTGTAGTAGTGGATGATAAAAAATTTGTCTTTCACCTTATTCCGTCCGGTATACTTCATGAAGGAAAGGTGTGCGTTATCGGCAACGGCGTTGTTCTTGATCCGATTGAATTTTTTGAAGAGATCGATCTCCTTGAAAAGAAAGGATATGATGTTAAAGATCGGCTGATAATTTCAGACTCTGCTCATTTTATTCTCCCTTATCATAAAGCTATTGATACTTTCCTCGAAGATTTTAGTGATGAGAAGATAGGTACAACAAAGAGAGGGATCGGACCATGCTATTCGGACAAATGTCTTAGAATAGGTTTAAGAACAGGGGATATATTTGACCTAAATACGCTTGAAAAGAGGGTTATTGCAGCTTTAAAGATTAAAAATATTCAAATAGAGAAAATCTATGGAGGAAAACCATTTGCCCTTGAAGATATTATGTCTACGCTTCTGCTATTTAAAGAGAAGGCCGCATCAATGATAGGGAATACACAGGAATATCTTCACAAGGCTATTAAAGATGGGAAAAAAATTCTCCTTGAAGGGGCTCAAGGGTATGCACTTGATATTGACCACGGCACTTATCCCTATGTTACATCATCAAACCCAACAATCGGAGGCGCTCTGCTTGGCAGCGGTCTTAATGCTTTTAATATAGATAATGTCATAGGTATAACTAAGGCCTATATTACACGCGTTGGCGAAGGACCTTTGCCTACTGAAACAGATGCAGAGGTAAGCGAAAGGATTAGAGTTAATGGCAATGAATTCGGCGCAACAACAGGAAGGCCAAGGAGATGCGGATGGTTTGATATACCTCTGTTAAAAAAAGCTATTCAGATTAACGGTATGAATAAACTTGCAATTACAAAACTTGATGTATTAACAGGTTTTGAAAAGATAAAAATCGGCATTGGCTATAACATTAATGGAGAGAGGGTTGATGAAATCCCCATGTCAAAGTGCAGGCATATAGAGCCTATTTATATAGAGATGGCGGGATGGAAAGAGAATATATCCAAATGCCGTTCATTTACAGAGCTCCCTAAGAATGCTCAGGATTATCTGAATTTTATTGAGGATGAATTAAATGTACCTATAGCATATGTATCAGTAGGCCCCGGAAGAGAATATACGTTTCCGACCGGAAAAAAGAGATAATAACATTTTTTATTATTTTCTATAATTTTTTTAAATTATCTTGACAGTAAAACACCTATTTTATAAAAGGTTTTTACTTTGTAAATTTGAGGCGTTAGCTCAGTCGGTAGAGCAACTGCCTTTTAAGTAGTGGGTCCGGGGTTCAAATCCCCGACGCCTCAATTTAAAAAGTAAAAAAATATGTCCCCGTCGTCTAGGGGTCTAGGACACTGGGTTTTCATCTCAGCAGCAGGGGTTCGAATCCCCTCGGGGATGCATCAAAAAAAAGCGGCTAAACAGCCGCTTTTTTTTGATGCAAATATATAAAATAGTTTATAAAATTTCCTTCAAAGAAAATTCAATTGCGTTGATTGTTTTTATAATATCATCTTCTGTGTGAGTTGATGACAAAAATCCTACTTCATAACCTGAAGGGGAAAGGTATATCCCCCTATTTAACATTGCAGAGTGAAATTTACCGAATAGCTTCATATTGCATCTCTTTACATCATCCACAGTTGTTAGATTTTTGTTATCCGTAAAATATAGGCAGAATATAGATTCTATACTCTTAAACTGCACCTTGTCACTATACCTCTCTATTATAGGGAGAAGTTTTGAGTTGAAGAATTTCCCCTTCTCCGAAAGCTCCTTATAAAAATTTTCAGCGCTGAGTTTTTTCATCGCAGCTATACCTGCAGCCATAGCAAGGGGATTCCCCGAAAGGGTCCCTGCCTGATATACCGCACCCTCCGGAGCGACTTTAGCCATTATATCACTTCTTCCGCCATAAGCTCCTACAGGCAGTCCCCCTCCGATTATTTTTCCCAGAGTTGTAATATCGGGCATTACATTATAGTATCCTTGCGCTCCCCCTTTACTGAGCCTAAAACCTGTAATTACTTCGTCAAAGATCAACAGAACATCGTATCTGTCGCAAAGCTCCCGCACCCTGCTTAAATAATCCTCCTCAGGGAGTATAAGGCCATAGTTGCATGGAACAGGTTCGAGTATCAGCGCTGCAATAGTCCCGCTGTTTTTTTCAAACAGAGTTTCAAGAGCGGAAATATCGTTATAGGGGACTATAAGAGTATCTTTTGCATTACCTTCCGTAACTCCTGCAGAATCAGGGATACCGAATGAAGCCAAGCCCGAACCTGCCGCAACCAAAAGAAAATCCGCATGTCCATGATAGCATCCGTCAAGTTTAACAATTCTATCCTTTCCTGTAAATCCCCGCGCTAATCTTATAGCGGTCATTGCCGCCTCAGTCCCCGAATTTACAAACCGCACCCTCTCAATAGAGGGGACCATAGATATTACATATTCTGCAAGCTCAACTTCAAATCTATGGGGAGTGCCGAAACTTGTTCCCTGAAGGGCTGTCTCTCTTACAGCTTCAACAACCGACCTATCAGCATGTCCGAAAATAAGAGGGCCCCATGACATACAGTAATCTATATACTCATTTCCATCCTCATCTTTAATGCGGCTCCCTTTTCCATCACTGATAAAAAGTGGCGTACCATCTACGGATCTAAAAGACCTCACAGGAGAATCAACTCCCCCCGGAAGAAGATTTAAGGCTTTATTAAAAAGATCTTCAGACTTGGTTTTTATCATACAAATGCTCCTTGAAATATTCTATGCTGTTCAGAAAATTTAAATTCTACCACGCAAACTTAATGAGCCCACAGGGGAGGATCTCTGCGTGTCCCGAGTTTATATTATACCTGATTAATACGAAAGCGTCTGATCCTGTCGGAATAGCTGTTTATAAGCCTATCCCTCTCCTTTGTTGATGCAGCTTCTGCATAGATATGAATAAGAGGCTGCGATAGATCGGGCAGCAGCAGTATCCATGATGAGTTTTCGATTATCTTAATGCCGTCAATCAACTCCACACTGTTCTTATCCGCCTCTGACAACAGCATCGCCATTATTGCCGCCTTCTCTTCAATGGTGCACTGTATAGAGGTATTCATTAAATTTGCCACAGGGAGTGTCTCTCTCACTTCATAGAGCTCTCTCTTTTCGAGTGTAAGATATTCAAGCATCCTTAGAAATGTAATCATAGGATCGATCTTATGTTCAAGTATGGGATATCTTGATTTTCCTTCATAAAAAATATCTATTGAATCTCCCGGCGTCCGCAGACTCGTACTTGTCCAGTTTATTGTTCCTCCATTGGACTCTATAAGTTCGCTGATCATATTCGACGTATTCACAGGGAGATTAATAATCTTTGAAGATGTGTATTTAATATAATAGAGGCTTAATATTATAGTAATATCATCCGCTGTCAGCACATCCCCCTTCTCGTCAATGATTGTCATATTTGTACCATGCGGTCCTATTATTACGCCTATCTCTCCATTCATCTTTGACATATTAACAACATTATATATAGACTTCATGGTCTCTGTCATAATATCAAATTCGTTGCGCGTCTCCTTTATCTGCCCGCGAAGAACCGTAGTATCAATGCCCATTTTGTTAAGGAGTTCGGGGAAGATATATGATGCTGTTCCGTTGAGACAGTCGAGGATAATCTTCCAGTTCCCCTTTTTAATTCTTTTTTTGTCAACGTAATTTACAACATTGCTGATGTATGATCCTATATGATGTGACGGGTGAATGATCTCGCCCGATTCAAATACATCCTTTCTTGGGTAGTCCCCTCTAAAGAATATTTTTTCTATCTCTTTCTCTTCGGCAGCAGATATATGAAATCCGTTTCTGTTAAAAAAATGTATATGGATATTCTGCATACCTGTAATATATTCCACCTGTATATATATGCCGATATCCGCATTGAAAAATTTTGTACAGTATCTGTTAATCGGTACTGTTTCAATATCTATATCAAAGACGTCAACTCCCATTGAGAGGAGCCCCGCCGTAATGGCATGTTTAATAAGGTTTGATGCCTTTGTAATATCCCTGCTGATTACCACCTTGGAATTTTTGCCGAGATAAGCGCCTGCTGCAGAACCGATCTTTGAGGCAAATTCAGGCGTAATCTTGACATTAAATGTTCCTGAAATTCCATCGGCGCTAAAGAGAGCCTTTTTTTCGGTCTGTCCCCAGATTAGGTCTGTAGTAAGCCTGGTACCCTGTTCAATCGATTTATCAGGCCATACCTTTATACCTGACTGTATAACCGAACCTGATCCTAACGAGCAGTCGTCTGCAACTACAGCCTCTTCATATATGGAAACGCTCTCACCAATGACACAGCGCTTTCCGACAATCGCGCCGCGCAGCTCGCACTTTCTTCCAACAACAGTATTATGAAAGATAATACTCTTCTTAATGCTTGCCTTCTCTTCAATCAGGCAATTATCCCCTATTACGGAATATTCCGATATCTCAGCCCCTTTTTTTATACGGGTAAAATCGCCGATTATTATGGGTCCTTCTATCTTTGCATCAGGGTCGATCTCAACATCCTTCCCAACCCAAATATCGTGAGCTACCTTTTTCCCGGGAATTTCTATCTTAACCTTTCCATCCAATATATCCTTGTGCACATTGCTGTAAGTACTAAGATTACCCATATCGCACCAGTACCCGTCTGTTACAAATCCATATATTGGTACTTTTTTCTTTTGTAGAATGGGGAAAAGATCCAATGAGAAATCAAACTTCTCTTCATTTGGAATAAATTTTGTAATGTGGGTCGGTTCAATCACATACATCCCTGTATTTACCTTGTCCGAATATATTTCACTCCATGAAGGTTTTTCAATAAACTTTTCTATTCTCCCCTTGCTGTCGGTTATTACTACGCCGTAATCTGTCGGTTTATCCGTTCTGTTGAGTACGATTGTAAGCGACGATTGTTTTTCCCTGTGGAAGCTGAGTATTTCAGCTATATTAAAGTCTATTATGCCGTCGCCGCTTAATATAATTGACGTATCCTCAGTCTCTCCAAGCGCCTTTTTTACGCCTCCGGCAGTGCCTAAGGGTTTTTCTTCAACCGAGTATAGTATATTTACGCCAAGCTCCGAGCCATCGCCGAAGTAATTTTGAAAATTTTCAGGGAGAGCATATATGCTAAGAGTTATATCCGTTATTCCATAAGATTTTAAGAGTTTAATGGAATGTTCAATAGCCGGTCTATTAATTACAGGAACCATAGGCTTTGCCCTTATACATGTTAAGGGTCTAAGTCTGGTGCCTTCACCGCCTGCCATTATAATAGCTTTTGTCATTCACTACCTCTTATAGATAACTTTTCCTATAATAATATCTTTTTGTATCTTTCCAAAAATCCTGCTGTCATAGCTCTTGTCAAAATTATCGCCAAGAACAAAATATTCATTTCTATCTAATTGTAAAGGGGGCATATTATCCCTGTAGCAGAATTTCATCGGATAAATAGTATTTCTGTCTCTTGTTGAATCTGCAATAATATCAATCCTCTTATCGTCAACAAATACCTCTTTATTCCGTATTTCAACAGTCTCATGCTCCGAAGCAATAATTCTTAATATGAGAATATTATCTCTCTCAACAGGACTCTCTATTGCCACAATATCATTCTTGTTTATATCTGAAATTTTGTTTATTACAATTTTATCCCCTGCTTTAAATGTCGGATTCATTGAATCCGATTTTATTATCATAAGGAGAAAAAAAATCCGTATACATATAAATCCTATAATACATCCGGCGGAGAGGATTATAATTTTTGAAAGCATTGTTAAATCTTTGATAGTAATTCTATTTGATTGATGCTCCATTATAGTTTAATCCACCTTAACTTTGACAGTCGGGCGACGGCAGCCGCCGCCCGACCTATACTAAAGTTTAATTTTAATAGGATCGAATATTTTAGCAATATTTTTTTTGTTTTAAAGAGACTCAGGGCATTATGTCTCTAAATATTAAAGAAAGAGGCGTTTAATCTAAATTATTTTCCTTGACAAAGAATCATATTATTTTTTTCTTTAAATGAAATAGATATTTTAAATAAATATGAAATTAATTATTTAATTTTTCGTTATTTTATGCCGATACTGAAAATAGTCGTTATAATAATTTTATACTAGCGTGAATTAATCGATATTGATTAAAGGAGTTTACGATGAACAGGAAGTTGAAAGTAGCCGCATTGTCGATTCTGTTTGGTATAGCTGTTTCTATTGTCGGCAGTGATGTTTCGTCCCTGCTCGCCCAACAGCAAGGAGGCGGAAATCAGACATCAGGCGGAGTTAAACCAGCTCAGGAAGGTCTTGTTACCGATTGGCTTAACGATTTTGAAGATTGTGAAGATTGGAGAGCTGTTCCGACATGCCCTCTTGGAGAGACTAAAATCAGAAAATACCCGGGCAAACCAAGACCTTTGAAAGACGGTCAGCCTGTTAATGAAAACGGCGAGCCGGGAGAGTTTGCCAATGAGACAACAGAAGAGGATACCGGAATAGTACATAAAAATTCATTTGTTTTAGGCGTTAAAACTTACTTTATGGACAGAGGTTTTGACAGGGTAGAGGTTATGCCCCCAAATGAATATATAATAAGAGGAAGAGCTAAAGAGGTAAAGATATGGGTCCTCGGCAGAAAATTCAGGCATACACTCTTTGTAAAACTTCGTGATTATAAAGGGAATACACATAAAATAAAAATGGGAAGACTCGATTTTTGGGGTTGGAGAGAGATGTCGGCCATTGTACCGGGCTGGCTGCCGCAGATGACAAATTACGCAGTCATGGATAGAAACCTCCACTTTGTCTCTTTCTTTGTTGAGCATGATCGTTTTGAAGCGCCGGGACCTTTTTATTTTTATTTAGACCAATTCAGAGTAATAACTGATCTATCAGAATTTACTGGCGATGAATATATTAGAGATAACTGGTAATGGTTAAAGGATAATTGAGGAGGTTATAAATGAAAATTAAAAAGAATATAGTTTTTATAGCATTTCTTTGTACGGTAAGTTGTCTTTTAATAAATATATCAATAAAAGATGCTGATTCAAAGATATTTACCAATGTCAAAGGTGATGTTACTGAAGATGAATTAAGGGCAATGGTGGTTGAGGATTTTGAAAATTTTAAGATAGCCGCCAAGATAGAAGATGACGGTTGGTTTATTTCAACTACTCCCCAAAAGTATGCCAAAGGGGATGAAAGCACCAATAAAAGAAAAAATCCTGTATTAAAACTTGAGTTAAAATCGGTTGACGGCGGTCCCAGCGATATGAGAGTGGAAGAAGAGACT